>Ga0316208_1001102_pt1 | contig 27298 bp, 43 predicted proteins | sample 3monopyrite_MG_FD_204944 | JGI IMG/M metagenome (GOLD analysis project Ga0316208, IMG submission 204944) | Microbial mat bacterial communities from mineral coupon in-situ incubated in ocean water Damariscotta River, Maine, United States -... | ecosystem: Environmental > Aquatic > Marine >... | reverse complement strand
CCAGGCGCGCCATTTTAAAATGATCAATGGTGGCTGTAGCTCAGCTGGTAGAGTCCCGGATTGTGATTCCGGTCGTCGCGGGTTCAAGCCCCGTCAGCCACCCCATTTTTTATATATTAATCAATAGCTTAAAAATATCTTCATTAGAATTAACTTATATTTCCTAACGTTTCCTAACATTTTTCCTAACGTTTTTTATATTTTCTGATGATAAAGTAAATTAGCTAATACTTAAATATACCTATTTATGGGTATTCAGCTATGTTGACCTAAGTCGATATAGTGGAACAGCCTCCCATAAAGTTAGGCAGTGCTTTACAAAGTAGCACAGTTTAGGGGATAATCCGCACGCAGTTGATTTACATAATATTGGAACTATTATGTAACATGTAATGTCAATAAAGCGTGTTAAGTAATCATAAAAATGAAATACTTCAAGCGTACTATTAATGTACTTTCTTGAAAAATGGAGATAATGTAATGAGCACAGAACAAAGAGAAGACGTAATTGTTTTTGAAAATCTTGTTCGACCTACTGGTGTAATCGGTAAATTTGATGCTGTGACAGCTGTAAGAAAGGTAACTGAACCTTTTGTTAATGCTAATGCTGTTGGTCATACTCGTAGCGTAGAAAACAGGGCTGAAGTTGGTAGTATTGCTAATAAGTCTGGTGCTCGTTTAAAGAAAATTTTTGCATAATAATAATTTTAATTAAGTTTTTTATACGCCCATCTACTTGTAGTAGAATGGGCGTTTTAGTATCTGGGGTGTAGGGGAATATAGTGTCTTATAATATTTTGTACAATAACGATGCATACGACGATCTTGTTAATTTACTCGAATATATTGATCAGTTCACGCTAGGGCTCGGTGAAAAAAACGTTGAAGTAGATCCTGACGTTTGCTATAGCGTGTTAATTCAAATGAGAAATGATTTTCCCCATGTCGACGGACTCGATTGCGCAAGCGTATTTAAAAAAATGGCGTACTTTATGGCATTTTTTATTGGTGAGAGACCAATGATTCAACCCAAATTTTCAGCAGACAATGTTTGCGATGAAATTTTTAGAATATCGAATCACACAAATGCGATGGTCGCTCTACAGATAGCAATTGATAGTTTAGATGGAGCTGAAATAATTCTTAAAGATGGAAGCAAGAAAATACTTAAAAACCGCATTCAACTATCAGGCCATTCGTATTTTGATATGATAAATGCTTTAAATGGTGCAACTCACTCAACTCACTTCCACATGCTTGCTGTATTATTAGAGCAAATGGCATATAAAACAAACCCTGATTGTCAATATGAGCCTATCAATCTATAAGATTTATTTCTTAGGATCCACAATATCCACAACATCAGCTGTCCGGTTATAACGTTCTGTCATAGCCTTATTTTTATGCCCTGAAAATTCTTGTTTATCCCCTTCAAAATCAGATATACCCTTAGCTTTTAAATCATGTAGCGAAAATCGTTCTTTAACTAGCGGCGGGTATTGCTGCTCAAATAATTCTTTTCGTGCCTGGTAGTTTTCTTCGCCTTTTACTTCGCGACAAATCCCCATTGCTTTATCAACGAGCTTACCAAACATACCCTTCAAACCTTTAGCCGAGTAGGGCTGGCCATGCTTATTGTGAACAATATAAAATGTTTTTATATTCTCACCTTTTAATTTGGATGGCTGTTTTTTTGCTAATTCAATTGCAGCGCGCAGCCTTGGCGTCCATTTTTTTATTTGTTTCTTGCCTGTTTTATTTTGTTCTATATATAAACCTTCATTTTTAATATCGCTAACCATTAGAGTTCGTATGTCCCCCGAACGTGCACCACACAGATAGGCTATTTCCATTACTGCCTGAATATTTGGTGGTGCCATGTCGTGCACGATTTTATATTCTTTATCTGTAACGTAACGCGTGCGAGGCTTTAACTTGAACGGCTTAACGCCTTTGCATGGGTTAGTGGTAACGTGGCCCCGCTCAAACCCCCACGCCATGACGTTAGATAAAAACGTCCGCTCTCGATTAGCGCGGGACTTGCTTTGTTGGCCGCGGTAATCCATGTATTTACGAAGGTGTTTGGGTTGTAAATCAATCGAGCGCATTTTACCAAATACTTGGTTGATGCGTTTTTTGCAATCAAGGTAGTCTCTTTGGGTTTCAGGTTTTAACTGAATATAGATATCGCTTTTTATGTAACTTTCAATTAAAAATGCAATTGTTTTTTTGTCATTTTTTTCTTGGAAATGCTGCTCGTACGCAAGATAAACATCAGAGCGTGGCGCATCGAGCGAGCACAATCTAATACAGCCGCCACCTGGTGGGTGATACTCATAAGCAGACTTGCCCTTATAAACTCGCTTGGGCATCCATTTGTCTTTATCGTTTATTCTATTGCTTGGGCTCATTGATAGGTTTGGTTTTAGGTTTAAATGCAGTGCTATTTTTTATGGCTTGATACTGAGCAATAAGGCCGGCGCATTGCGCAGCATATGAGACCCACGCAAACGGAACGCGGATGTTTTTATCCAGAGCAGCTTCCAATTTCAGGCGAGCAATTTTTAATTTAAGCTCGTTTAGTGCGTCTTCTTTACTGTGATTCATAGGCTGAAAAATCCGGTTCGGTTTTTGGTTCTATAATAGGCTGTTCTTCAGTAAATACAAAATATTTTCCACCAATTCGCTTGCCTGCAATATCACCTTCACGTATCCATCTGTTTATTGTGGGCAAAGTGGGGCGAGAACCGGCTTCAAATGCGGTTTCGCGGTATCTTTTGGCTGAAATTAGCATTTATATAACCATTGTTGTTTGGTAATTACTTAAAATTCGATCTTTTGCAATTAAAAAATATTTTTTATTGATTTCTATACCTGTAAATTGCCTATTAAGATTTGAGGAAGCAACGCCAGTAGTGCCGCTTCCCATTGTATTATCAAGAACGTGATCACCCTCATTGGTGTAAGTCTTAATTAAGTATTCAATAAGCTGAACAGGTTTTTGTGTTGGGTGATAACTGTGTTGCTGTTTATCGCTTGCCATAATTTGAACGCTTCTTGGGTACCGCTCAGTAGAGTTATACCAAACTTTTTTAATTGCTTTACCATAAACTTCACTGTTATGTGCATCGCGCCTAGCCTGCTTTTTCTCGTGGCCGGTTGTTTTCTGTGGGTTGTAAGTCGGCAGTTTTTTATAAAAGACTAAAATATTTTCATGAGCTTTCATCGGCATTTTTTTTGCGTTAAAAAAACCTGTAGAGTGTGTTTTTTCCCATATCCATTCATAACGAAGCATTTTAAGGTTTGACATACCAAGAACTTTATCGAATGGAGTCTGAGCAAAAAGAACTATGGCACCATTTTCTTTAACGATTCGATTGTAATGGCTCCACAGAAGATCAAGGTTGATCATTGAATCCCAACTACATTTGGTGGTACCGTAAGGAAGGTCGCAGCACACCATATCAATCGTATTCTCCTTGATAACACTCATTTCTTTTAAGCAATCACCGAATAGTAAATTTATCATTTAGTTACCCGCTTTTCCTCAAAATCAATTCGTTCATTTATCGTGCATTGGTAATGCCAGTATTCTTTATCGTCATCGTCAAAAACATGCAGCTCATTGGTATCAACTGGGTCGCTGCAATATGGGCATAGATTTAATTCCATTCGCTTGCTACTTTTAAAAAATATTCATGTATCATTTTTTTTATGTGTTTCGGTCATTTCGTCCCAGTGTGCGCACATTAAATTTATTTCAATCACGCTTGTTATTTTTTTACCTGTTGCGTCAATGTCAGCACCGATTAATTTAAACAGGTGTACTTTATAGTCTTCGCGGAGCATATGCCAAATTGTGGATAGATTTACTTGTCGTTCTAGTGGCATTATAATTTATCCGCGTTCACTTACTAATCTATGAACCACCTTATGTAGTTCGGCATTAAAAAATCTGCGCCACAAATATGTACGCATAATACTAATAATAGTAAATAATGTTGTTACCCAAAACGGCGACGCCATTAAATGTAAGTTAGGCATCACGATAAAAGCGTAAGTTAAATATGCAACGATAAAACCAGATGCATAATTACAAAACACTTCAATTGCTGTTTCTAATTTAGTTTGATTCATTTTTTATCTGCACGTTCATTAGCTTGCTTGTCACTATAAGAGCCTTCTGAATAACGTTTTTGAAGTTTTCTAATATTTGCTTCTAAAATTTCTTGGCGAGTGATCTTTAAGCCCTGACGTAAACCTTCAAGATAAAATTCAAGGTCGCCCATTTCTTCAATAACCGCTTCTAATTTAAGTGGCTTGTTATACATAACGTGTTTCTTAATTAAACCCGCAATTTCTCCAGCTTCTTCGGGGATACACATAGCCATGTGTGTTAAATGCGCCGTTTCAGCACTCATTTCATCTGCTATTTGTTGGCCATCTTTTGCTAAACTTTTTACTAACTCTGAATGTTCCATTTTTCACTCTCCTATGTTAAGTTTTTTTTCAAATGCTGCAACGGCAACCGGTGCAATGGGTTTAATTAACTGAAGCATTGCCTCTGCATATACTCTAATTTCATATTGTGCGTGAGGATGTAACCGTTCACCTAAGAATCTGAATAAGTTATGTAAATTAACGGTTGCAAACATGTGGCTGTAAGTTCCTACCGGTAATACAGAACGTGCTATTTCACGTGGACAGCCAAGCTCAAGCATTGTTTTGTAAGCTGCAAAGGAGTCTTTATTTGTATGCTGTATAATTCGACGAATATATTCACTCTCGGGATTTTGTTCATCGGTACGCATTTGTTTATTATCGAGTGATTGCGTTGTTATCTGCTCATGTTCAGGGATATACAATTCTTCAGGTAGTTCACGATAGCGTGCAGACAATTCATTAAACGATTGTGTTCGGTGTCGATGCCATTGTCTAAATACAAAGATGGGAGCTTTTACATCAAAAGTAAGGGTGACTGCCTCGAATGGTGTGTTGTGTCCATTATTAAATAGATAGTTGATTAGCCTAGCATCACTGCCGCTATCTTCACCCGCGCGCCATTCAGCATCGTATGACACACGTGCATTTCTCACTATTGATAAGTCTGAACCCATATGATCAACTAATCGTACAAAGCCGTGATCAAGTACATTTATTTTTTCATTCACTTTTTAATTCTCCAATAGATTGCTTTAACCGATCATCCATTTCAAGATTGCTTCTAAAATATTCACCTAAAAATAAGGCGTTACATTGAATATGATCAACATGAGGTAAACCAGACTCAGGATCTAAATCTTCACCGTTGGCAAAGGCGGATGCATGTCTTAATAGGCTGTCTAATACGCCCATCCAAGGAAGCCCACTTTGCCAATTGCCTCGACTATATTTTTTTGCCCCGAATTCCAAAACAGTTACAAGACCATTAATTGCATCAGGCGCTTCAAGTAAATAACTTAGTTGTGGCTTACCTGTATTGAATCGTTCGGCTTTCTTGCTCATGTTAGATTTCCCTCAGCGACCAAGTGTATTCCACTCATAAACACATCAACATTAAAACCATGTTTGGTTAGTAGTTTTTCAATTGACTCTTCATCCTGCCAGCTTTCATATTGACCATTAATAAAAGGTAGATTTAAACTTAAATACTTAAGCGCGTAGCCATTCATTAATACGTAGAAGGTTTGAATGGTTTCTTTTAACGATTTTTTCTTGAATGCAACACTTAAATTTTCTAACGCTGTTTTTTTCGTGTGCAAAGTAAACCAAATACGCCCGCCAGATTTTAATACGCGTTTGATTTCTTTTATCGTTTTAGGAATATTCGTATAAGGAAGTGCGACACGGCTGTACACTAAATCAAATACGTTCGATGGCATGGGTATTTTTTTAGCATTAGAATAAATAAACTGTATGTCGTGGCCGTAATGTTCAATGCCGTATCGAATTGACTCTTCATCAATATCAATACCCACACACATTTTATCTGTTGGATTAATTGCGATAAACGTTTGCCCGATACCGCAACCGATATCTAAAATTATATTATCGCTATCATTAAAAATAGGGTTAATGTGGCTAACATCGTCTTTGTTCTTAGCAATTTCTAATTCGCCTAAGTGATATTGTAATGCCGTCATTAGATTAATCCTTTATTTTCTGCTAACCATTCAGGAATAAATATTGTTATTGAATGGCCGATAATCAGCTCATCGGTATAGTCTTCAATTTGGCCTTTGGGTATCCAAACTTGTTTATCACCATCCGATACCAGTACCGCTGCATTGGTTATGTGTTTTATATCAACCGCAATTTCAATATTATTATTACTCATATTTTTCCTGTGGTACCAATTTGTAATTGAAAGCGTGTAAAGGCTACTAACTGCAATAGCCAGTATGATTATAAATGTTGCTGTCGAAAGACTAATCAAAATACATTTCTTTCATTTTTTTATTGTGTCGCCAGTTAAGCCATAAAACACCGACAATGGCAATCAATAGAATTGCGGAAATAATCAACCCTTTTAAATAATTAAAGTTGGTGAAAAATTCAGTGATTAAATTCATTGCATCCCCTTTTACACGTAGTCGCCAAGTTTATGGTTGCTTATCTTTCTTTTTAATTTAGCTAATGCTTCAATTTGTATTCTTGAAATAAGTTGAACAGAGCATTCGCATATTTCTGCTATGTTTGCACAAGTTAATGTTTCGTCTGGCTGCTTCACTGCACATAAAACCGCTAAATGTAAATCGATTCTTTTTGTTATGTGAGGTGAAGCGGCCATTTTTATGCTCGGCCGTGCAGTAAGTAGCCGATACTCATATTTTCTTCGATGATTTTTAAAGTGCCATCAATAGCGGCTTCATTGACTTTATGTGGGCGTATCAATTCGTACCACATTATTAGGTTGCCACTGTTAATTCGGTAACGAAAGCGTGCTTCTATTTCGTAACCTTCGCCACCGGCAAACAATCGCATACCTAATTTAATGATGGTAGGAATATTCAGCTTGCCTGTTTGTCCTGCGCTACCTTCAATATCTTCAACGTAAGTGATTTGAGTTTGACCATTATCTAATCTTAATGCGCTACGAAAATTTACATTTTTGGTGGCTTTTAAGCTTGAAACAATATCAAGCATCTGCGCGCCTTTGGGTTCGTTAATTTCATTTAAGTTATCTTCGATAAACAATGAAAAATCTTCTTGGTTCATTTTTTTACCGCTAAACTCTCGCCAGATATTCCATTCAGGTGTAGCGGGGCAGGCGTAGGTTGCGGTATGTTCTTCCCATCTAGGCGTATTTTCATCACCTTCGATATTCATATTATGATCTAAGATGGCTTTAAATTTAGCGGTTTCAATATTGTAATAAATGGTCGAATCTTCATCAGCGAAGCGGTTGTAATACTCTATAAAAGAGCCAACGTCATAAAGTTGGATATTTTTCTTGATGCGAAGTGGATCACTTAGTAAATCTGAAATATCTTTAACATCAAAGCCTTTTTTTGTGATTAAAAATGGCGTATTGTTAAACTCAACAACCTTACCTATTAATTCTTTTTCATTATCTCGCACATAATCAATAATAGATTGCGCATCGTTTAATGTTGTTTCGTTAGTTGAGTACATTTTTATTGCTCCACTTCTTTGAATGATTCTGGTTTATCGTCTGCCACGGGTTGCAACTCTAAATTCTGTTGCGTGGGGGCGTTTTGCGTAAGGTTGCCTTCAGGTGTTGAAAACATAAAGGTGCTGCCTTTTTCTTCCTGGGGTAGGTTTTGTGTAACAGTATCTTTTAACTCCACCTGCCCCGAACCATTCGGTTTAATTTTAATTTTTAATGTAAGCTCAGTGCCTTTATTAATGTATTGGGCATGCGAAACGCACTCGTGTAGCTTTTCACTTAGTTCTTCGGCTAACGCACCAAAACGCATTGAGTTAATTGTGTGCTGAAACAGGTCTTGTCGTACCGTCATTTTCTTTTTCTCCATTTATTTTTTGTTCGCTTAATTGTTCATCAACCCAGCCCATGCCGCGCAGCGTTATGAGGGGTTTAATGGCTAATCGTTGTTCTTTCGTTTTTGGGTGTACCCAATAGCTTTGTTGTGTTTTAAAATACCCGCCGTCGATATAGCATCGGTAAGGGATATTTTCTTTATTTAAAATATTCAACTCACGTAATTTTTTAAATAACGTGTTACGACCTAAGCCAAGTTGTGTGGCGGCTTCATCGAAGTTGAATATTTGTTGGCTCATGACTGATTCGCTTTAATTTTTTTTGCTGCGTTTAAATTAAATAAATCTTTAGTGGGTACAAAAGTGAAGCTTGCTTTTGTGTTTGCTTGTAAGTGGCAACCCTGTGAAGTGGCAAATTGGGCAATGGCAATAAAGGGTATTGTGTCGGGTATATCAATTAACATTTTATTTGCTCCATTTTTAAATTTGGTTAGCGAACGGTGTCCCCACCGTTTACTTGTTCGTTTTCACAGCCCACTGAACCAAGGTGAGTGATTACGAGGTACACGTAAACATTTACGCGTAAGTTGACCGCTACAAGGCCCCGTCTGCTTTTTCGTCTAAACAGGCCAAGCCTGTATTTGCTTTATCATGTAAAACCTTTTGCCAGCTTAAATTTGTTTTAGCGAAATATTCCGCTTCCCACTCATCAACAAGCCCTTGGGTTGACGGTAATTGGCTGCCGGCTTGAATAGCGTCATCGCAAATATCTTGAAGTTCTTGCGCCATGCGTGTGGCGATATCTAGCAATTCTTCAGGTGAGAGAGCACCTAGAATGCTGACGCTGAGAGTGCTTTTAGTGTTTGATTTGTTGCTCATACCTAGGAATATACGCCTTGATGATTTTATTGTCAAGGCACATATGCCTAATGATTTTTGTTATTGTGTCTTATAGGAGCACCCAAAATAATAGAAATGATAACTAAGGAGAATTAATATGAGTTATGTTGATAGTAATCTTATGAGTGGAGAAGATGTGGTGCATAAAGCCAGAATGCATTGGTTTATTTATTTACCAAGTATCGTTTTACTTGGTTTGGGTGTTTATCTTATTGCCGGTATGAATAATGCTTTTGGTTTAATCTTTATTTTTGCATCATTAATTACATTTTTAAGTGCGTTTATAAAGAAAAAAACAACAGAATTAGCGATAACATCGAAGCGTGTCATTGCTAAATTTGGTTTAATAAAACGTAATACAATTGAGTTAAATCATAGCAAGGTTGAAAGTTACAGCGTTGATCAAAGCATAATGGGGCGTTTATTTGGCTTTGGAACCATTGTGATAAACGGTACTGGAGGCGGGCAAACACCTATTCCCAGCATTGACAATCCGATGGAATTTAGAAAGTTTGCTATGGAAACTATAGATAATACATAAGTTTTATTAATACGCCTCGAAACGCCCAACAACTTTGCCAATAATATGGCCGGGGTTTTTTGAATTTATTTTCAAGGTAGGATAATCTTCGTTAATTGGAGATAATTCAATTATTTCGCTATTATTATCATCAAAGCCGCGCGACTTATATTTTTTAAAAGTAGCTGCTGTTTCCTGATCAAGCTTTGCAACCACCAGATCACCTGGCTTAAGTGGGACATCGGGATCTACAAAAATAACATCACCCTCTTTATATTTTGGATGCATACTTTCACCTTTTACAGTTAAAGCAAATGCATTATCACTGAATGCTGATCCATACACTGGAATAGACTCCCTGATTCCCATTTCATTACGACTCGAGCTATTTCTCCAGTCACCGGCTTGAATAAAGTCTATTAAAGGGAGGCTTGAACAAGATGGAGAAATAGGGGATGTATTATGATGAATTGTGGCATCAACCAATTGGCTTACAGTTAGATCAAATGCCGCAGCTATAGCTTCAAGTACGCGTGTCGTTACATCTCCACCATCTATATCAAGAGCACGCCCAATTGTTTTTTGATCAACAGGAAAACCTTTTTTATTTGCGCGTGCCGCAATTCCACTTTGAGACGGCTTTCCTGAGTTATTTAGTAAATTTTTCTGTTTTGCGAGTAAATTTACATTATCAATTAGTATATTTTTCATGCGTTTATCCATCTAGGCATATTAAACTAGTTTAAAAGGCAAGTATGCCTTGACTGTGTAGGCGAATATGCCTAGAGTGCAGGCATGGACAAAATTAAAGAGTTAACTACATGGCTGCAAAAGAATCGCGGCCAATGGCCCACGTTTGCAGAAGCGTCAGGCGTAAATTATTGGTTTATACAACGGTTAGGGCAGGATAAAGCAACCAATCCATCATTTAATACCATCAATAAGCTTTACGAATTCATGCAAAAGCATAAAAGTGAAAATGCCACATGATTTTATATTTAATATTAAACCAAGCTATCCCCCCCAGCCGCCATCGTGTCGGTAATAACACGTTAACTCCTCATTGGTTGCTTAACCAAACCCAGCGCCATTACATGGCGGGGTTCTTTTATTCATTAACTCAACGCTTTAATCAATGTTTGAAGCGGTGTTTTATGTTCCCCATCAACGCATCGAATTTTTTGATACAGCAAATTTTTAATAAACGCTTTTTCTATTTCTGGCAGTTGGTTAATGCAGCCAATCAGTGCGCCAAGCATAAAATTAAGTTGCGGATTGGTGGGTTGTGTTTTTTTCGTTTGTGTATTCATAAATTCATATTAAGTTATTTTGTTTTTTTTAGCTCGGTGAAAAAAAGGTGTTTTCACCATGAGTGATATCGATGTGATCGACCAAGTTATTTATGACACGGTGCATAGTTATCGAGATCAACATACTAAAAAGAAAGGGGCAGAAGCGCTGGGTAAAGTTATCGGTATTTCTGGTGCAACATTACAAAACAAAGCTAACCGAAATGAAGACTTTGCAAATTTAAGTGTTAAAGAATCGCGTTCGGTTATGTTGGGTTCTCAAGATTTTAATATTTTGCATGTGTTGGCTGCCGAAGTTAATCATGCGGCTATTCCGTTGCCGGCCATTGAGTTTCCTGCTGACATGGATTTAGTTGTTGCTATGACAGATTGGCAAAAAGACTTTGGCGAAACAGCCTCGGCAATCCATCAAGCTCTTGTTGATGGACGACTTACCCAAGCTGAATTAAAAAAAATTGCAACGGAACTTGCGCAAGATTATGAAAAAGGTATGGCCTTGCTCGATGTGCTTAAAGATATGGCGGAGCCTGAATAATGTTTGATGATGAAATAGCAAAGAGAAATAAAGAAGTAAGTCAAGTGATGTATCTGCTACCTTTAAAAGGGAATGAGCTGAAATTCCGAATAGCTGACCAATTGTGTACATATCACGCGTTGGGTCACTTTTCGGTACATAATTTATTTTACAACGAACTACGTTATACATCGTATCGCCGCTAAACATGATTTGCTGGCACGGTTGTAAAAGTTACGAACAACATAAACAAGCTTTACTAAAAGACAGAGAACATCAATTGAATTGTTTAGCGGCATGGTCGCTGGATAATTTTAACAATAAAGAAGAACGCCATGCGTGGTTGGCAGAAGCAACGCAACGAGTAAGAAAAACGAGCGGTGATGATGCGGCCGAAAAATATTACAACGATATGGTTGCGCGTGTGTTACGAATTTATAACGAAAGGAAGGCTTTGGTGTGAGCGCTGCAAAAAAACGTGAACTGCGAAACAAGAATGATTTTTATCCAACACCAAAATGGTGTGTAGATGAATTGCTGGCTGAGTTAAAACCCAAATGCATGAGCGGTAAAAATTTCTTGGAGCCATGCAAGGGTGATGACGTTATATTCGATAAGGTTTCATTACTCCAACCATTGCATCGAGAATATTGCGAACTCACTGAAGGGCGCGATTACTTAAAGGTCCATTACTCAACGGATATTATTATAACAAACCCACCCTTTAGTTTAGCGCAGGAATTTTTAACGAAAAGCTTGGGTGAAGCACAGTTTGTTGCGTATTTATTGCGCGTTAATTTTTTAGGTGCTCAAAAGAGATTTGAATGGTGGCAAGGTATTGAGCCCGATCATTTATTCATCTTATCGCGCCGCCCTGACTTTTCTGGAGAAGGCGGCGACTGCACTGAATACGCGTGGTTTGTCTGGGACAACTTAGATCTCTGCGCCAGAAACCCCGGTATTCATATTATCTGGAACACAAAAAAACAAAAGAAGAAAAACTTACCTAATATGAGTTTTGCAGAAAAATGACGACACAACTTTACGCAGACCCAACATTTAAAAAAGTCTTAAATGATGAAGTTAAAGAAAAAAATTGTGAAGTGTGCGTTCATCGCGCGCAGCGTATACATTGCGTAAACGGGTATTTAGGTTATTACCATTGCCGTAATGAAAATAATGGTTTTGAATTGGATGAGAATAAATGAGCATACAAATTCCGATATGGATAATTCCAGTATTAATAACATTGATGTCTATTTTAGTTGCGTATCTTAAAACGCCGCCGCCTGAAAATGGCGGTTATTTTCCGGATGTCACGCCTCTGATAGTTTTTGGGTATAACTTGATAATTGCGCTTCTTGTTTCGCTAGTTTCTTGGGTTGCTTACGCATTTTTAGGTTAACTTGAATGAGCGAATTTTCGAAAATAATTAACCAAATGTATTCTGCCGGTATCGGTGGTTTAACGGAAATGGATTTAATTGTTAACGGACAATTGCAGCGTTTTAGACCTGAGGGCTCAAGAGATAAAACCGCCTGGTATGTATTGCATGAGTTTACAACCAATAACAATCAAACGATTATTGTGGGTTCGTTTGGTGACTGGCGAGAAGGTGACCCAAAAGATGGTTATGTTCATAAGATAGAACCGGATAAAGCTGTATTTTCTGATTTAGATCGTGAGCGGTATAAAAAACAGTTAACGGCTAATAAACGTAATGCTGAGAAAAAACGAAAAGAAGTTGCGCGCCGGGCAGCGCTGCGCGCACAACGTGCATGGGCGAACAATAAATTAAGTTCGAGTGGTACAAGTGAATACTTGACTCGTAAACAAGTAAAAGGTTATGGCGTTAAATATTCATCCTCTGGCGCGCTTGCTATTCCACTGCACGATATTGGCGGCGAGCTCCACGGATTACAAATTATTCATCCTGCCGGTAAGGAACGTATTACCAAAGGCGGCGATAAACTCGATAAAGAGTTTTGGCCGTTTGGTGCTAGCCCAAGAGGGCACTTTCATTTAATAGGTAATCCACTTACTGAAGATGAGAAATTATTACGTGCTGTTATTTGTGAAGGCTATGCAACCGGCGCGAGCATTCATGAAGCAACAGGGTTGCCGGTTTATGTGGCGTTTAATGTTGGCAATTTACTACCGGTCGCGCAGGCGATACGCAAGCTACATCCAAAAACCGATATTATTATTGCCGCTGACGATGATTACTTAACACACAAACCAGTCAATAATCCCGGTAAGAGTACAGCCAATAAAGTTGCGGCAAAAATAAAAGGCCGCGTAGCATTACCTAAGTTCAAGAATCGCAACGGCGAGAAGTGGACAGACTTTAACGATTTGCATGTGACAGAAGGGCTCGATGCCGTTGCACATTGCTTTACCAGTAAACAAGATGACTGGACGCATAAATTTAGCCGAACAAGCCAGGGAAATATTTCTGCTGATGTTAATAATGTTTTTTTAATCTTAGAAAACGATACACGTTGGCGCGGCGTACTTCGCTATGACCGTTTTACTTATGATGTGATAAAAATCAAAACGCCTCCGTTTGAGCATAACGCGCGAGTGGGTGAGTGGACCGAAAGCGATACCACTCGGCTTTGTATTTGGTGCGCACAAAATTATGGTTTTACACCAAAAGAGAATGATGCGTTGCGTGCGGTTTTGGTGGCAGCAGAAATGCTGAGTTACCACCCAGTGTTAGAATATTTGCACGGCCTTAAATGGGACGGCAAACCAAGAATGGCGACATGGTTGCATGATTTTTTAGGGGCGGCGCAAGAAGATTATAGTGAGTTAGTAGGTATTAAGTGGTTAATTGGTGCTGTAGCGCGAGCTCACGCCGAGCCAACAAAATTAATTAAGAATGATACCGTTTTAATATTAGAAGGCGGGCAGGGTGCGGGCAAGTCCACAGCGGTTGCAGTACTCGCTTCACCTTGGGGCGCTGAAACGCATTTTGATTTGGGCAGTAAAGATGGGTACCAACAATTACGCGGTAAATGGATTTATGAGATTGCCGAGCTCGATGCGTTTAATAAAGCCGAATCAAACAAAGCAAAAGCGTTTTTTTCTGCTCTTGAAGATAATTATCGACCTAGCTATGGTAAAAAATCTTCTAATTTTCCACGTCAATGTGTGTTTGTTGGTACGACAAATCAAGATCAATATCTAAAAGATGTAACCGGTAACCGACGCTATTGGCCTATTCGTTGTAATGCAATTAGTTTAGACGCTTTACGCGAAGCGCGGGATCAACTGTGGGCGGAGGCGCTTCATTATTATCGCTTGGGTACACCTTGGTGGGTATCTCCCGAAGAACGCAATATCTTTCATCATGAACAAGAAAATAGATTTAATGGTGATGCTTGGGAAGAGGACGTTCAAGAGTATTTGTATTTACCTGAAAATTTACATGTTAATCAAATTACCACTAGCGAAATTTTGCGCGACATTTTAAAACATTCAACGCCACAAATAAAACCACCGGAGCAAACTCGGGTGGGGTTAATAATGAAGCGATTGAATTGGGCAAAAAAACGTACCACAAGAAACAAAAAACAAATTTGGGTTTATGTGCGGCCAGAGAATGAAGTAATACATAAAATTAATTCAGACGATTCACCCCTGTAAACCTTGCCACCCTTTAAAGGGTAGCAAGTAGGGTAGCAAGCTGCGGGCTTAGAGCCGCAAGGGGGTTGCTAACGTTCCAACCTTGCTACCCAATTTTACGCGCGCATATAGTGAAAATAATAACCGTTAATAATTTCACTAAGTTTATTTTATGTCTATACGTGAGAAAAAAGGGTAGCAAGGTTAGCAAGGTTGGAAAACCCAATGATAGCGTGACTCTTAACTAGACAACCTACTTGCCACCCTTTAAAGGGTAGCAAAGTAATAATAAAGAGGTGATTGAATGTTAAAGCAACAACGCAACGTAACTGAAATGCTAACGATTGATAAAATACGTGATTTATTAAAAGCTTGGGGTGAATGGATGAATTCACCGACATCATCTGATTATCGTTTAGGTTATGCAACAAGTGCGTCGTTTACACATATAGGTGAAGTTATAACACGCTCTGTGGGATGTGCGCCTTCATCTGAAGTTTCAAGAATACATGATGCAATGAATTCATTAAGCCGATACAACGGCGCATACAGCATGGCGTTGTATTATAAATATCAACGTAAATTCACAAGAAAATATGCGGCTAAGCAAATGAATACAACCGAAAGAACTTATCGAGATTGGGTAACTCAAGGCGAAAATTTTATTGCCGGAAATTATTTTTAAAATAATGCTTGACTGGCCGCCCAAGAATCAGTAAAAAGAACCATACTCGCGAAAAGTGACTAACAAATTCAAAGACCAGCCAATCGGCTGGTTTTTTTGTGTCTAAATTTTATAAAAATAAAAAACATCACCAGAAGCTAAAATACTCGACATCAAATAAAATAAATTGGATTGCTTTATTGTTATGCCAGAAACTAAACCACCCGCCAGTATGAATAGCCCTTTAATGAGTGCTTTTACGCAATATTTAGATGGAAGTATACACAGCAACGACCCAACTGCTGCTAATGATAATGTCGCGGTTGCTGCAGTTATCTCTAACCCCACTGGCGCATCAACAGGTGCAACAACTGCAAGCGGTGGATTTGATACAGATACGACCGGTGGTACAGTTTATCGTTTTGTTTCAACATCAATAACACCGCCTAGTGAAGCGGATTTGATTACTGGTACTGGGGCTGTCTTTGCAGATAATCAAGCAGGCTCTGGAATCGGCACACAAACATTCCCAAATTCAACAGGGCTTGCAACAGATGTTATTCACTACAACCATTTCATGCATGTTACAGCAGGTGGCAATTCAAATATTTTAACAAGTGTAGCGTTTACCCCAACTGCAACTACACTTACGGTTCTTGCAGATGTAGATTTCACAGGTGCTGAGTTTACTGGCGGGAACGTAACTCCTGATTCAACTTATGCAGGTACGAGCTGGAGTACTTATATAGACCCATCAAACCCTGCAACGCTGACAATTGAAGATGATTTAGATTTCCCATCTGGCAAATGCATTGAAAGCATTATTCCTGCATCTATAACTAATGGGTCACAAACAGTCGATTTTGGCGGACTACTAACAGGTACCGATGCAGCAGGACTTGCAGCAGCAACATACACGGTAACAATTACAATTGATAGCGTTGGATACCCAGTAAGTATAACAACAACAGGTACTGAAACAGTTGACCAAGTTATTGCAGCTATAAATGTGGATTTGCCAGGCACTGAATGCTCACTCATTGGTGGTGACATTGTTGTTACCTCACCTATTTATGGAACATCATCATTAGTTGCAATTACACTAGATACGCTGTTTAGTGCAATGACAAATTATGTTGCAATCAATGCTGCAGTTGCAGGTACTAATCAATGGGGAATATTATCTGGATTGTATTTCAATGCGCCGTCTCTCGCACTTCAAGATTTTTATGTCGAGTTTAAAGCTAAATTTCAAGATGGTCTTGGTGCTTGCAAATTCTTTAAAGTGGGAGGTATCAATGGTACTCAAAATTATGCAAACTTCACAATGCAGCTTGAATGGTTTAACCCCATAGCGCCTTATCCACAAACAGCTTTTATAAGTCGAATTGGATTTGGTGATGGTGCAGGCACAGAAAATGATGGGAATAATGTCGTTGAGTTTGTCAACACTAATCCGTCTTGGATTGGCTCAAGAAATTATCCTTATACAGTGAACAATCCAAACACTTCTGTAACAAGAACACGAAATTCTAACTGGGTGCCCGTTGTCGGTACGGTATACGATTTTAAAGTTCGTATACGTTATAACAGCGGAACAACCGCGCTTAACGAGATTGCAGATGGTATTATTTCTGTTGAGATTGATGGTGTTGAAGCAGTCACTGCAGCGAACATGTTTAACAGACACTATACAAATGGGTTTTTAGATAAGCTCGACTTTTTTGATTGGTCACAAAACAATGCAACACCTTTCACATTACGCTATAGCGACTTTAAAATAAGTGAGGTTGTAGAATGGCAAATATAGGCCAACGTAATCCTGCACTCGCTGGTGAGTTTCCATTAACTTCCGCAGACAACCATGCATTAAATGTATTTACTGCCGATATGTATACCGCGCCAGCAGGTGAAGAAGTATACGAAATTGGTATGAACTGCGCGCTGTATTCTGACGCTGTTGTTGAAGTAGGGATTTATGATGTTACTAGCGGATATCCTACAAGCGCACTTATTGCAAGTGGCACTATAACTGGGCCAAATGGTACACCCAGTGATGCTACAAACACCCTTGTCACGGCTGCAATAACACCTGTCGCATTAACTGAAGGAAATTTATACGCTGTAGCTTTCCGTATTATTTCAGGAACACTAGGTATTTTCTCACCTGATTGGCAGGGAACCGCAGAAAGTTTATCGGCATTAACGGGTTCATCTGCATTGCCTGCAAATTGGACAAATAATAGTACTGGTAATTTTAGAAAAACGGTTTTTGCAACAACACAAGTAGTAGGTGGTGGTGTTGCACTCTCAGTAGTAGATGCAGATGCAAGACGTGGGCAAACAGATTTTAATTATACTGTAGCAAACAGTTCTACATGGGATGGTATTACAGCTATTCCTGCAAGTGCCGATATAGATGGTTCTGCAATTACAATTACAGATTATCCGCTGTCAGGTACAGGTGTCGTCACTGCGACAATACCAGCAACGCTTGCAGAACTGTATAATGCAACAGCCGTATTAACGCATTTAGATGATGATATAAATTCGGACACTGCAAATGTAAACTTTTTACCGGCTGCAACGGATAGTTCCGTTGTTACTGCCTTACCTTTAGACTTAACGATTAACTCATTCTTTTATAATTATTCTGGCGCGGCACCAACGGCGGGAATGAATATAACCGGCACAACATTAACGAGTGTTACTGGTAAAACGGTTACTTACAATACCGATGGTACTTGGGGTTTATCGGCTCCGGTTACCGTCGATGAAACAATCACGGTATTTTTTACCAGTACTGATGGTACTGTTAGTACAGCAATGATTTACACGTTTTATGTTGGTGGTGGCGGTGGCTTCACACAAACTTTACGTAGACGTAGAAAGGGATATTAAATGCAAACTCCAATTTTAAGAAAGTACAATGAAACGGCAACAATTCTATTTGATTTAATTGAAGCTGACGGTGTTAATTTTAGAGTTGATGCCGTTTATGCCGCTGGTGATATATCAGTAATGATTGATGAAGGCGTTGAAGTGAATACAACCAATGCATTTGTTGATGAAGGTTTTGGCTATTCAATCTCACTAACGCCAACGGAAATGACAGCAAAACGTATTGTTCTGTACATCGTTGATCAAAGCCCTACAAAACTTTGGCTCGATAAATACATTGTGATTGAAACTTATGGTAATGCAAACGCACAGCACCAATTTGATCTAGATTCGCCGAATGTCACTCTAGCCGCAACAACACATGTGGGGGCTATCATTCCAAATGTTACATTAGTTGATACAACATCAACTAACTCAGATATGCGTGGTACTGATGGTGCAAACACTAATGCACCTGATAACACAACAATAGCTGCGATAGCAGGATACCTTGATACTGAAATGACAGCTGTTTTATTGGCTACTCAAACAACAATACCCGATTTAATTGCAGCACTAAATGATATTACACCAGGTGACATACTAACAACTCAATTAACGGAGTCTTATGCTGTACTAAACGCGATTCCAACACTATCTCAGTTACTATTTGAGGTTAGAGCCTTACTTGCCGAACATAGCACTACCGGCGTAACTAAAACAGTTAATCAATTGGATGGCATTACACCAGCGGCAACATATAATTATGATGACGCAACTAACCCAACAGCAATATCTCGCAATACATGAGCTTAATCAGAACAACAACATTTGGCTTTGGAGCAGACGGTGGATTAACATCTAATCTTGCTAATCTAGTGACTTTAGGTTTTTCGCAGCTATTAACAAAAGCAGGCATCGTTGATGCCACTATAAACTTTAATAGAACATTTTCTCTATATGCAGGACAGAACGACAACTTATTAGAATTAACCGGTGCAGTCGATATACTCGACGGTGCTTTTCTTAATGAAGGTGCTGTTTCTGTAAGCATAAAAGACAGTAAGTTAAATGAAGTCTTTGGCTCACCCATAACTTTAAACTATATCCCTACCTCAAATGGAGACTATCGTGGCATTCTCGATAAAGCCGCCAACTTAATTGCCGGTGATGCTTATATTGTAACAACAACATTCACAGCGCTTGGTATTGATGGTGAATGGATTCATGAAGAGGTTGCTGTTAATCGCACGTCATGACATTAGAGATAAGTATTAAGCATGACCTAAAACGATTACGCAAACGATTAAGCTCGTTGAGCGATAAAGTAGTTGTTAATATCACCAATCAGGCATTGAATGCAGCAGGAAAGAAGATGCTAACCAAGTCATCAAGATTAGTGCGGGATGCATCAGGTATTGCTATTGGTAAAGTTAAGAAGAACGTGAAGCTTCGTCGCTCTAACCGGTCTCAATTACGGGTTATCATTACTGCATCAAGAAGAAAGAGTAACAACTTAATTGAATTCGTTGTGCCATCAAAAGTAAAAGTAGGCGCGTTTAAAAAGAAGGCCGGTGTTGCCGCTAAAGGTTTTGGACGTAAGAAGGCGAAGATACATAAAGGCACATTTATTGTAAGAGGCCGCAATAGCGGCAAGTTGATAGTGGTATCACGTAAGAGTGGTAGTACTGGCAACCGTAAAAGCAGCTGGTCTAAAACAATTTATGGACCGAACATTCAAAAAATATTTATTAAAGACAAGAACAGTAAAGCTACACTTGACGCTGGTCTTGATGTGTTTGGTGTAGAGTTTAAGCGACAAGCAGAGCGCGCCATCCATCGTCACTTGAATAAGGGACGTAAACGATAACCTATAAAAAAAGGTACTCCCTAGCACCTTGATCATACGGGACAAATTCTCGCGTTTTTTATGCAGATTTGATCTGCTATAGGGGGTTCCGTTTCCCTTTACTAATCATCTGGTTACAAAAATATATGAATAATAAAACTGCAAAAAAATTACGAAAAGAAATTAACAAACGGGTTGCAATTGAAACCAAAGATTTTGCAACAGGTATTCAGGCATTGCTTCTAAACTTATGTTGGAAGCGGCGTTTAAAATTTGCATGGCGCATCGCATTAGGTAAATCAATATTTAGCAATGGCAAATCAAAGTGAAGTAGCAAAACATCTAGATATGTCCGTGCGGAATTTACGTGAAGTATTGGGCAGGCTGGGACTTAATACAAAAAATAACACACTAGATGAAATTCGAGTCGCTTATATTCGACATGTACGTGAGGGCGCGGCTGGTCGCGGTGGTAATGATCAAGTTAACTTAACTCGCGCCAGAACACGTGAAGCGGTTGCTTCAGCGCATTTAAAAGAGCTGGACGTGAAAACAAAAATGGGAACATTAATTCCCGTTGATGAAATAGAACCAAGTCTTGAAGCTTTAGTTGTCGCACTTAGAACAGAACTATTAATTTTACCGGATAAATTAACAATGGCCGTTAAGACAATGTATGACGTTGATATTGATCCTTTGTTAATAGAAGAACCTATTCATGAAGCCTTGCAACACTTTGCCGATGGAACAAGCGCCAGCGACGATAGCGCTAGTTGAACGACTGCGCGCAAAAGCTGCGCCGCCGCCAAAGTTAACAATAACGGAATGGGCTGATAAATACCGATATCTTGCAGCTGAATCATCTGCCTTATCGGGTAAGTATAATTCTGATTTAACTCCGTGGGTCGCTGGTATGCATAAGGCGCTAGATGACCCGGCGATATATAAAACAGTTTGCATGAAGTCTTCCCAAGTTGCTTGGACTGATGGCGTTATCATGAACTGGCTCGGTCGAATTATTGATATTGACCCATCGCCTGTGATTGGTTTATTTGCAAAAGCAGAAGCAGCTAAAGATTTTAGTCAAGAAAAATTAGCGCCTGCAGTATTAGCATCACCAAGATTATCAGCAAAGCTCGATGTTGCTACTAGCCGCAAAGATGGTAATCGCGCTTTAATGAAAAAGTTTGCCGGCGGTTTTTTAAAACTGGTTGGTTCAAACAGTGTTTCAAATGTAAAGAGTACGCCAGCACCAAGAGTGTTTATAGAAGAACCTGATGATGCCGCTGCTAATGTTGGCGGGCAGGGTGACTCTATAAAGTTATTAGAAGAAAGGACTAAAACATATCATCGACGTGATATTGTTTTTGGTGGTACGCCTTCAATTAAAGGCATATCAACAATTGAAAGTGCATATCTTGGTTCTGATCAGCGAAAGTTTTTTATACCTTGCCATGATTGTGGTGAGTCGCATGTTTTGTCATTTGATAACTTAACTTGGCAGAGCGATGAAAATGAAAGTCATGAAAAATTTGGCCACGCTTTACCTGAAACGGCTGCGTATGCATGCCCTGAATGTGGTTCGCTTTGGGGTGACCAACAAAAGAATCGCAATGTAAAAAAAGGACAATGGAAAGCAACTGCTAAATCTCGCGGCGTTGCTGGTTTTTATATAAACGAATTATATTCGCCGTTCCCTGGTTCTCGTATGGTGCGACTGGTAGAACGTTGGCTTGAAGCTGAATATTCTTTTGAACGAGGCGATGATACAGATTTAATTGTATTCACCAACTCAGCAAAAGGGTTACCGTATGAATATAAAACGGACGCACCCGAAGCCGACGAACTTGAAGCGCGCGCCGAAGAGTATAAAGAATTAACCGTTCCACGTGGAGCGTTAATTTTAACGGCGGGCATTGATGTTCAGCACGATAGATTGGCTGTACAAATTTGGGCATGGGGCCGTGGCGAAGAATCTTGGTTGGTATATTGGGGTGAATTGTTAGCTAATACACGTGTGACAGACAAAACAGATTCAGTATGGAAAGAGTTAGATAAGTTATTATTTCAAAGCTTCGAACATTCCGATGGATTTGCTTTGCGTTTATCAGCAATATCAATCGATTCATCTGATGGTGGTACGTCTGATGTTGTTTATAGCTATGCTCGGGATCGTCAGCGCCAAGGCGTAATGGCAATAAAAGGTTCATCCAATGATTACGGTGTGCGCGAAATTTATAGCACGCCAAAAAAAATAGATCACAAAACAAAAACAAAGGCCAGTAAATATGGCTTGAAGATTTACACGGTTGGCACACACAAAGCAAAAGATTTACTTATTGGTGATAACGGACGAATTACTTTAGAAGGTAATGGTGCCGGCCGAATGCATTGGTATAAAAATGTACGCGTGGATTTTTACGAACAAATGCTTTCGGAAATTAAAGCACCCCATCGCTCGATTCGTAAAAAATTAGTATGGCAAAAGAAATCTGGCGTTAGAAATGAAGGGTTAGATTGTGCGGTTTATGCATTACATGCAGCCCGTTCAATTAAAGTGCATACGATGCAAGAACATCAATGGGCTGCGCTGGATGAAAAACTTAAACAATCTGACTTATTCAGCAATAAAGATGACGTTATCGTTAATAAATCCGATAAAACTCAACAAGAAAAAACGCAAAGCAACAACTGGGTTGATGCTGGCGATGGAGATTGGTTAAAAAATGAGTGAAGCGACTGAAATGTTAGCAGCGTATACCGCAGCGGAAAAAGCCGTATTGAAAAACCAAAGTTATAGCATTGATGGTATTTCTTACAACAAAGCTGACCTTGGTGCTTTACGTGCTGGCCGTCAAGAATGGCAGCGTCGAGTGAATACTGAAAGAGCGCGATTAGGTGGTGGCTCAAGCGTTAACAGCGTAGCAGATTTTACAAACTAATTATGAAAAACCCATTAGATAAAATTATTGCTTTCTTTTCGCCCCAAACTGCATTTAATCGTGCGCAATTTCGGGGTGCTTTGGCGGCTTATGAATCAGCTAAACCCGGACGGTTACGAAAAAATCAAGCGGATAATAGTAGCGGTGATGCTGTTGTTGGTCGCGCCGGTGCTTCGCTGCGCGGTTATGCTCGACAACTAGAGCAGAATTATGACTTTGCTAAAGGTGTGTTAACCGTATTAGTAAATAATACGATTGGCCCCGCAGGTATTAGCGTTGAATTTCAGCCTAAAAATAATGATGGTGACATACATACTGAATTTGCTCAGTCTTTACAGGATGCTTTTAATAACTGGATATTAATGCCTGAAGTTACCGGCGAGCATGATTGGATTGCAGTGCAACAATTAGCAGGCCAAACCTATTTTCGTGATGGTGAGCTCTTAACACAATTGTTACTAGGTAAAGTACCTGGTCTTGACCACGGTACTCGTGTTCCTTTTTCTATAGAGTTAATCGAAACAGATCATTTACCGTTTGATTATACCGACGATTCAAAAGGTATTACTCAAGGTGTACAACGAAATGCTTGGGGCAGACCAACGGCTTATCATATATACAAACAACATCCGGGCGATGATCGAATTTATAGAGATTTGATAACAAAAGTGGTGCCAGCATCGCGAATACTTCACCCAAAGATTACTACGCGTATTCGTCAAGCACGTGGTGTTTCTATATTCGCATCAGTTATACGTCGCCTTGAAGACATTAAAGACTATGAAGAGTCAGAACGCGTTGCTGCACGTGTTGCCGCCGCGATGACTGCATATATCAAGCGTGGCACAGCTGACGATTATGTTAAAGAGGATGGTTCAGACAAAGATAGAAGTTTTAATATAAAACCGGGGATGGTGTTTGATGGCTTATTACCCGGCGAAGATGTAGGAATAATTTCAAGCGATAGACCATCGACAGCAGTCGGCGGCTTTATTGATATTCAAATGCGCGGTGTTGGCTCTGGTACGGGTGCCAATTTTTCGAGTATTTCAAAAAACTATAACGGAACTTATTCTTCACAACGCCAAGAATTAGTTGAAGGTTGGAGCAATTATTTAAGCGGAACCATGTCATTTATCGGTAAATTTAACCGTCCCATTGTTCGTAACTTTATTGATATGGCAATCTTGTCAGGTGTTTTACGTGTCCCATCTGATGTAAACCCTCTGACTATCTTTGATGCTGACTATCGCGGTCCATCTATGCCATGGATCGATCCCAAGAAAGAGGTTGATGCTAATGAAACCTTAGAGCGCGCAGGCTATAAATCTGCACAAATGATTATTCGCGAACGCGGTGGAAACCCTAAAGATGTGCGCAAACAAATAAAACAATGGCGTGAAGATAACGACGAAGATAAATTAGTTTTCACCACTGACGCTAAACACGACAAAAGCCCCGCAAATGCGGGGCTTTCTACTTCTGTCAACGGAGATAAAGACGATGAGTAAAAAGAAAAAATTAAAAAATAACCAAACAAATAATTTATCACCTTATAGCATGCAAGCAATGGGTGATAATGAAGCCGAGTTATTAATTTATGGCAATATTGGTGAAAGCTGGTATGAAAGCGTAACAGCAAAAGAAGTTGTTACTCAACTTCAAGATTTAGATGTTGACACTATCAATGTACGAATTAATTCCTATGGCGGTAATGTTGCTGATGGTATTGCCATTTATAACGCGCTACGTCGACATGAATCAAAAGTAAACGTCATTATTGAAGGTGTTGCTGTTTCCGCTGCCTCTTTAATTGCAATGGCGGGCGATACCGTTGAAATGGGCGCAAACTCACTCTTTATGGTTCACGCACCCTGGACATATGTTGGTGGAAACTCAAAAGAAATGCGAATGCAAGCTGATTTACTTGATAAATATGCTGAGGCAATGGCAACAAGCTATTCACGAAAAACAGGTTTATCGCATGATGAAATTTTAGATATTTTAACTGATGGCGAAGATCATTGGTTTACTGCAACAGAAGCACAAGATTCAGGTTATATCGATATTATTAACGATGATGGTTTAGAAATGGCTGCATCGGGTTTTAATAATTCAAAGTATTTTGCAAACGCGCCAACTTTAAAAGGTGTGTCAGCAAATAAAACGGTCGAGCGTGAGCAATCAATTAATGTAAATATAAAAGTTGATGCTGCTGATTTAGGCCAACCAATAAAACAGGCGGCTCCGGTCGCTGCCACAATTAAAAAGGAAGTCATCATGACTGAAGCAGAAAAAACACAGGCGGCCGAGAAAAAAGCCGCTGAAAAACGGGAAGTTGAAGCTAAGGCGCTTGCAAAAGATGCGGAGCGTCGAACTAAAATGCGAGCGGCCTTCGCGAATCATTTAGGGCACGAAGGTGTTCGTGGCTTAATGGATACCTGTTTAGACGATACGGCCATGACTGTGTCCGCCGCAAGCGAGCAACTATTAAATCATTTGGGTAAGGATGTAACAGCACTTGGTAGTCAACCTAGCACCGTTATTGTTGCTGATGTTGTTGATAAATTTCGTGTTGGCGCACAAAGCGCATTGTTAGCGCGTGCCGGTTTAGCTACAGATGATTATCAAAATGATTATCGTGGATACTCTTTAGCGGAAATGGCGCGTAAAGTTCTCAACATGCACGGCATTGATACAACTCGCATGGGTAAACTGGATTTAGTTGCTGCAGCATTTACTCATACAACTGGCGATTTTGGTAATCTACTTATTAATACGGCAAATAAAGCCATGTTAATGGGTTATGACGAAGCCGACGAAACGTTTCAAGCTTGGACAAATGTTGGGGAACTACCTGATTTTAAACTTGCTACGCGCGCCGATCTGGATTCGTTCCCCGCACTAGATAAAGTGCCGTCAGGTGGTGAATATAAAACGGCGACTGTTGGTGATCGCGGTGAAACAATCCAGTTAGCAACCTTCGGAAAATTATTTAATATTTCACGTCAAGCTATTATCAACGATGACCTTGGCGCATTTACCCGTATTCCTCGCAAGATGGGCCGCGCCGCTGTTAGAACAGTTGGTAATTTAGTGTATGCCGTCTTAACCGGTAATCCAAATATGAGTGATAATGTTGCTTTGTTCCACGCAACACATAATAACTTGTTAACAGGTGCAGCGGTTAGCACAGCATCTGTTGATGCTATGCGTGTCGCGATGGCCACGCAAAAAGATGCAAGCAAGAATGCATCAGCATTAAATATACGATTAGCAAATATTATTGTACCGGTTGCTTTAGAAGGTACTGCAAAAGTTGTACGTGATTCCGAAAATGAAGTTGGTGGATCAGCAACAACTAAAAGCAATACCGTGCCTAATAGTGTTCGCGGTACATTCGAAGTTATTTCGGATGCTCGCCTTGACGAAGCAAGCGCAACCAACTGGTACGGCGCGGCTAACTCTGGCATGCATGACACTATCGAAGTTTCGTACCTTGATGGCAACGCAATGCCTCGCTTAGAGCAACAAAACGGTTGGACTGTTGACGGGACTGAATTTAAAGTAAGTTTAGATGCCGGTGTTAGCCCACTCGACTTCCGTACGCTAACTAAAAATCCACAGTAATTAACGTTACGCAAAAATAAACCGCAACCATAAGGTTGCGGTTTTTTAATTAATATATTTAAAAATTAAAAGAGGACAATTTAATGTCAAACTTATTTATACAAAAAGGCAGTATTCTTGATTACCTAAATGCGGGTTCGGATTTAGCGGTTAACACTATCTTAACTATTGGCGCATTACTTGGTATTACAATGGATAACATTCCATCGGGTCAAGTTGGTGCTGTTGGTGTGGACGGTGTTTGGAGTTTACCTAAACTATCAACGGACGTTATGGCGGTCGGCGATATTGTCGACTGGGACGCCTCTACCGGAGAATTTAATTCTAATATTGGTACTCCGGCAACAGGGGACATCACAAATGGTGCAACCGTTATTGAAGCCGCCGGCAGTGGCGATACCACCGTAAAAGTTAAAATAAACGCACCTTTTGGTACGTTAAATTAATTAGCTATTATATAAAAGGCCGCTTCTTGCGGTCTTTTATTTTATAAGAAT
>Ga0316208_1001101_pt1 | contig 27308 bp, 20 predicted proteins | sample 3monopyrite_MG_FD_204944 | JGI IMG/M metagenome (GOLD analysis project Ga0316208, IMG submission 204944) | Microbial mat bacterial communities from mineral coupon in-situ incubated in ocean water Damariscotta River, Maine, United States -... | ecosystem: Environmental > Aquatic > Marine >... | reverse complement strand
GTCTAGGCGGGGCTCGGGCAGAGGTAACCCTTGGCGCCGTAGATAAACCAGGAGATTGGAGTGCGCTCGATCATCGCCTGGAAGGTCTAAGGCCTCCCATGCGGCACGCACCAAATCGACAGGCCCAAACTCCAAGCGCCGCACGGATTGAAATAGCTGCTGACGCCATTGCGGCTGACGCGGTTGCGGTTCTTCGAGCAGTGTGCGAACGCGTGCCAAATGCTCGCTTGGCACGGAAGGATCTTGCGCCCAGACCTTGGCCCCTGTGAGCAAGAACAAACTGCCAATCAGGAGGAGCGTGCGCATGAGGGTTTAATCGAGATAGTGGAAGCCGCTATCTAGTTCCCCAATTTCCCCCATCAGGAAGCCAGGGTAATCACTCTCGGCAAGAATCGATTCCACACGCTCGGTGGCTTCCGCGGCGACCACCAAGATCATGCCGACGCCCATGTTGAAGGCTTGCCAACTTTCGTCGCGTTCGACACCGCCAGCGGCGCAAAGTTGGGTGAAGACATTTTGCTGTGGAACTGCTGCGCGCGACACCTTGGCGCCGTAGCCATTGAGCACTCGCGGCAAGTTACCTGGGACACCACCACCGGTGATGTGCGCCATGGCATGAAGAGCCGGGTCTTTCAGCAACGGGCGCAAGGCTTCGAGGTAGCACTGGTGCGATTGCAGCAGGACATCGGCCACCGAACGGCCTTCCCCATCTCCTGGGAATGGATCGGTGTAGGCCAGGTTCATGCGGTCTTCCACAATGCGACGCGCCAAGGAATAACCGTTGGTGTGCAGGCCGACCGAAGGCATGCCGATGAGCTTGTCGCCTGGGCGCACGCGGCTGCCATCAATGACATGCTCTCGTTCCACCACGCCAATCAGGGTGCCAACCAAATCGAACTCATCGTCTGGGTACACGCCCGGCATTTCAGCGGTCTCTCCGCCGAGCAGTGCCATGTTGTGATCGGTGCAGGCATCGGCCACGCCCTTGATGGCGGTGGCGACCATGGCGGGATCCAGCTTGCCCACCCCGATGTAGTCGAGGAAGAACAATGGTTCGGCGCCTTGCACCAGGACATCGTTGATGCAGTGCTGGATCAGGCAGCGGCCGACGGTGTCGAAGCGTTGGACGGCAGAGGCGACACGAATCTTGGTGCCGACACCGTCCGCTGAGGCCACCAATACCGGGTCTTCGCCGAGGCCCTTAGCGGAGTACAAACCACCAAAGCTGCCGACGTCGGCAAGGACGCGAGGCCCGTGACTGCGGCGGATGGCCGCCTTCGAGGCATCAAGGGCAGCTTCTGCGGCGGCAATGTCGACGCCGGCATCGCGGTAGCTGAGAGAATCGGAGGGTTCCGAGGCAACCATGGACCACGATTGTATCGGCTCGGACGTATGATTTAGAGACGTGATGACCGCACCACGCCGCCTCATCGTGCTCGGCGCGACCGGAACTGTCGGACGCCAGGCGCTGGCCATCCTCGACGAAGCCGATTCGCCCCTGCAAGTCCAGGTTCTCGCTGCCCATTCCCAGGCCGAGGAGCTGGCGGCGCTTGGCCCTGCCGATGCCCAGCGCTTCCTCACCAGCGATTCCGCCCAGCGCGAACAGCTGCTTGAGCTCCTGCGCCAAGGTGATTATGAGATTTGCCTGAATGGCGTGGTTGGTGCGGCTGGCCTGGCCTTCAGCGAAGCGGTGTTAGCTGCTGGTCGGGATCTGGCATTGGCCAACAAGGAATCCCTGGTTTTGGCCGGACAATTCTTGCTCGACCTCGCCAAAGCGAACGGCGCTCACCTCTATCCGGTTGACTCCGAGCACTCGGCGCTGCAGCAATGCCTCCAGGGGCGCGAGCAGTCCGACATCCGGCGTTTGTACCTGACCGCTTCTGGCGGTGCCTTGCGCGACACGCCACTCGATCAGTTGGCGGAGGTCACTCCGAAGCAAGCCCTGGATCACCCTAACTGGGACATGGGTCCACGCATCACCATCGACTCGGCAACCATGATGAATAAGGCCTTCGAAATGCTCGAAGCACAATGGTTGTTTGGCGTGCCCGCCACCGAAATCACGGTACTGATTCATCGCCAATCGGTGATTCATTCCATGGTCGAGTTCCATGACGGACAATTGCTTGCGCAACTGGGCCCACCGGATATGCGCTTCCCCTTGCACGCCGCGCTGCATGCCCCACACTGCATGCCTTCGCCCTTGCAGGGTTTTGACCCCCTGTTGTTCCGCAAGCTCGAACTCGACGTTCCCGACGAACAGCGCTACCCGGCTTTAGAGTTAGCTCGCGAAGCCTCGCGCCTCGGCGGTGACGCCGGCGCGGTCCTCAATGCCGCCGACGAAGAAGCCGTTGCCGCGTTCTTAAACGGGCAACTTGGCTTCTTGGAAATCACCAGCTTGTGCGCAGAAGTGCTGTCACGTTGCGGCGGCAATGCGCTACCTAACCTAGCGGCGGTCGACGCCGCGGATGCTCGCGCCCGCGAAGCCTTCCACGACCTTCTCGCCCTACAACGACCATGACCGCCATACTTGCCACCATTCTCGGCATCGGCATTTTGCTGCTGATCCACGAAGCCGGCCATTATTACGCGGCACGCGCCGCGGGCATTCGCGTGGAAGTTTTTGCCTTGGGATTCGGCCCGCGCCTATTTGGATGGCGCCGTGGCGATACGGATTTCCGGCTCTCCCTGTTACCGCTTGGCGGCTACGTCAAGGTCAGCGGCGAAGATCCTACCCGCCCCCCGCGGCCGGGTGATTTGTTTGCAGCCAGTGTGCAACAGCGTTTGCTGTTTTACGCCGGTGGCATTCTGATGAACTTCGCCTTCGCGTTTTTGCTCCTGCCGATTCTGTTCCTGATTGGGGTTCCCTTTGAAGCCCCCATCTTGGGTTCAGTGACTCCAGGCGGAGCAGCCTGGGAAGCCGGCCTGCGCCCTGGCGATCGTGTGCTGGAGGTGGAAGACCGCACCGTGCATGGCTTCCGCGATATCGCCACCTCCGTCGCTTTGGCCGAAGCTGGCGAATCACTGCCGATGATCATCGTCGACGGCCAGGGACAACAACGGGAACTCATGGTCACCCCAGGCTTCGACCAAGAGCGCGGCTTTCCCCAACTGGGGATTGGCCCCTTGTTCGACTTAATGGCCGTCCCGGAAAGCCCTCTAGACGAGGCTTTGCCTAAAGGCGCCGTGCTGACTTCGGTCAATGGTGTTGGCGTTGCGCAAACGCTCACGGTCAAGCTGCTGCTGGATGGCGCATTGGAACAAGAGCAAAGCTTGCGCTTGGGCTATGCCGTGGATCAGGGCGAAGAATCCTTTGTCGATTGGTCCCCCAAGCCGGTAGACACCACCTTGTTACCGAAGCAACTCGGCGTGTTGCAGATGACTCGCGTCATTGCGGCGGTTCTCCCACCATTGGACCAAGAACTTGCCGTGGGCGAGGTCATCCTGCGCGTCGGCGACCAACCGGTACGCAAGCTGGCCGACGTCCTGTTGGCTGCGCAAGACCAAGGATTGCCCGAGCTTCGAGTGCAAGGCCTCGATGGCAGCATTCGCACCGTTCCCGCACACCCAGAACTCGACCTTGCCGCCGTGGCTGCGAGCTTGGCCCTAGAAGCCGGGCCAGAAGCCCCCTACGCCATACGCGCGGGTGGTGCCGCGGCATTGGCTGGAATGCAAGATGGCGACCAAATCTTGCGCGTGGATAACCAAGCCATCAATACCCTCAATGATTTGCGGGAAGTCGTCGGCGCCAATGCTGCGCTAGAAACGGCAAAGCCCTTGGAATTGCTGTTGGCACGCGAAGGCAGCGAAGAGGCCGTGCGCCTGGAGCTCACTCTCGCACCGGTTCCGGCTTATGACTACAGCCTGGCCTTCCGCTTGCGTGAAGAGACGGTGCGCTCCACCAATCCACTGACTGCGATTGGCATGGGGCTCAAGGAAGCCAAGGCGATGGTCGGCGATGTCATGCTCACCATGCAGCGCATGGTCACGGGCGATATCGATCGCCGCAACATGGGTGGCATCATTTCCATCGGGCAAATCACGCACAGCATGGCCAACGCCGGCCTGATTCCACTGTTGTTCTTCCTGTGCTTGATCTCCGTCAACCTCGGAGTGCTGAACCTCTTGCCGATCCCGGCTCTCGACGGCGGCCACATCTTGTTTGCCCTGATTGAGTTAGTACGGCGCAAACCAGTCAGCATGCACATTCAAGCTGGCTTCCAAGTCATCGGCGTCTTTGTGGTTTTAGCCCTGATTCTGTTCGTGACCACCATGGACATCCAACGACTGATGTCCTGACATGGCTTTCGCTGCCCTACTTCGCATCGCCCTGCTTCCCACCATTCTGTGGGACTTCCTGATCGGCGCCCGCCTTGCGGGTATGTGGCGCTTTGAAAATGACCTTCTCGCCCTAGCCGCCCTACTGTGCTTCTATCACGGTGGCATGGTGCTGAATGATTGGCGTGACGTCCGCGAGGACCGTGCCCATGGTCGCAAACGCCCGCTTGCGGACGGTCGCATTTCTCCGTTGGTGGGCCTCGTATTTGGCCTGGGCCTGATTGCCACCGGCTACTACTGCAGTACCCTGGTCAGCCCGGAGCTCGCTGCTGCTGCACCCTGGCTTGCCGGCATCATCCTGCTTTACGATTTCAGTTCTGGGATCGTCCGGCAAATGGCGGGCCCGTGGCTATTGGCCATAGCACGCGCACTTTCCCTAGCCTGGCCGATGATCGCCGTGTTCGGCCTCAATGCCGCCTTCACCCCCAGCAGCTTTACCCCATACGCTTGCTACGGGATTTTCTTCCTCTCGATTTCGCGCATCGCGCAGAAGGAAGAAGAGGGCATTCTGGGCATGCGCGCCTTGGCCTTTCTGTCCGCCGCGGCACTGAGTCCACTGGTTCTTGCCTATGGCAGCGGGGTGCAATGGTGGTTCTTGCTGCCGTGGGTACTCTTCGCCGCTTGGCTGATTCCCCCCGGATGGCGTTTACGCCACGAGGTCTGGGAACCGCATCAAGTGCAAGCCATCGTGCGCCACTCGCTATCTTCCGCGCCATTAGTCCTTGGCGTGTGCTTGGTGGCCGCCATGCAACGCCCGCAAGACATGATCCTGGCACTTGCCGCGCCACTGATCATGATGCTGGTCCGGCAAATGGCCCGAGCCTTCCCGCCGGAATAGCTTAGTGGGTACACCAGAGCGTTAGTAGTAACGCCACAGCGTCGCCTCTATGTAGCGACGCACATCAATGCGCTTACTCGTGGCCAGCATCTCACTCAAGATGTTGAAGCCCTCGGCGCGGTAGATCAGGGGAATGGCATCAATCAGGATGCGCCGTACCGCGTCATTCAATTCCAAGTCTTCCGCGAGCTCACGCAGAAAGGCATCGGCGCGGGCATCTTGCACATGGCGGCCGAGTCCAGGCAACACCAAGGAAGCGCGGCCTGCCGAAGGGTTGCTTTGGTAAAACTCCAATAGCAAAGGAACCGCGATTTCCGGATGGAAGTTGGCCAGTACCGTGGCAGCGCTTTGGCGCAGGTTAACCTCAACGGTTTCGTCCTGGGCAATTTGTTGCAGGAAAGTCGCCGCTTCTGGACGTCCGCAAACCGCAAGAGCACGCACTAAATCGACATGGTGGGCGCCATCGGTGCGCCCCCATAAATCAATCATCATGTTGGCCACCCGCTCATCGGCAAACTCAGGTCGACTCAAAATCCGCAAGGCCTCACCGGAGCCTCGGCCCGTCGGAAAGGTTTGCAATTGACGCAGATAGGCATTCAACCGCTCCCCTTGCCCGCGTTCAATCAAACCGGCCAGCGCGTTCAATCGAAGGGATTCGTCTTCGCCATGCTCGGCGAAGTGATCGAGAGCATCTAGGCCCACGCCCGCAGCCACGGCTTCCGGCCGACGCAACAAGGCCACCACCGCCAACTGCATCTTGGGCACCGTGGATGTTTCCTGTGAAAGAACCGACTCCCAATCGCCAAGTTCGCCCAGCAGTTGCAGTGCCAACTCGCGAGTTCCTGCTGAGGGATAGTTTTCCTCGTTCAAGAAGGGGCGCAAGGCTTCCACCAAGTCGCGGTCGCCAAAGCGAATCCGCGCGCCCATGCTTTGCACTTGCTGAAAGGGTGGCAGAAGTTCTTTCAGGCCGGCGAGCACCATCGGCGTGCGCTCGTCCTCACATAGCAACAAGGCCGAGAAGGCTTTGTCACCGGCATAGGCCGTGGGATCTTGCGCAATCCACTTGCGCGTTTCTTGCTCCAAATATGCCAAAGCTTCTGGACCACCGGCTTCAGCAATGGCACGCAGAGCTGCCTCGCGCGGCGCGGCCTCATTCTCAAAGGTTAGACGCTCCAAAATGCTCGGCACCATGTCCTGATTGCCGAGGCGAATCAACGCCTCATAAGATGCAGTACGCACCACTGGCGGTGGATTCTGATCGAGAACCCGCAACAGCAAGGGAACTTGTTCGGAAGAGCCACAGGCACTCAACACTTCGCACAAGCTCACGAGGTAGCCCATCGCACCGCTGCGGCTCATGTTCGCCTCGAGTTCCGTCACCAACACTGGAACCGCAGGCGCGCCCATCTTGGCCAGCTGCTCTTTGGCAAAGTCCAGGCCATCTTTGGAGCCGCGACGCAGATGCTCAACCCACCGCGTGGCCCAATCCTCTTGGCTGGGCTGACCAGCGGCCGGGGGCGTATAGGCATGGAGGTTCTCCGGGGCCAGAGCAAACACACTCGCCTCGCCTTGCTGTTCCCCCATTCCATTTGGACCTTGGGTGGAATTGGGCTCCTCCCCGCCACAAGCGAGCAAGGGCAGGGTGATGAGGAGCGAAAAGGGGTAGAATGTGGGCTTCATGAGTGGCAAAGCCTTAGGGAAGACCGGACTCGGGTACAACATCGGACCATATCGTTTCGAGCATGGTCTGTCGTTGGCGCCGATGGCCGGAAACACCAACTTGGCTTATCGTCGACTCTGTCGCAAATTCGGTGCCGAGCTGACGACGACCGAAATGGTCTCCTCGCAGGCTCTGCATTTCAACGACGAAAAGTCTCTGGGCTACCTGGAGAAGGGCCATGAGGAACTTCCCGTGGCGGCGCAGATCTTTGGCGCCAAGCCCGAAATTTTAGCCTCGGCGGCGCAAAAGGTGGCGGCCAAAGGTTTTCACATCCTGGACCTCAATGTGGGCTGTCCTGTGCCCAAAATCACCGGCTGCGGTGGCGGTAGTGCCCTATTGCGCGAGCCAGAACTCGCGGCCGACTGCATCCAGGCCATGGTCGAGGCGGTGGATATCCCGGTCACGGTCAAGATTCGCGCCGGTTGGGCCGACGACGACAAATGCGCCCCAAGCTTTGCCGCTCGCATGGCCGAAGCAGGCGCCATGGCAGTGACCGTGCATGGTCGCACACGTGAACAAAAGTACCAGGGTCATGCCGACCTTGATTTGATTCGCCGCGTGGCAGAAGCGGTAGAGATTCCGGTGATCGGCAATGGCGATGTCACCGATATCCAGAGCGCCCAAGCCATGGCCGACACCGGCGTCGATGGCATTGCGATTGGCAGAGGTGCGCTTGGCCAGCCGTGGATCTTCCGCGATCTTCACGCCTACTTCCGTGGCGACGAATTGCCGCCGTCCCCCACCTTGGAACAGCGCGCTCAACTGCTCCTGGAGCTCGGCAAAGGAGTCGCCGAACTTTATGGAGAACACCGCGGCATGCGCATCATGCGCCGCCTCGCCTCGGACTTCTTCCGCGGATTACCTGGAGCGCCGCGCATGCGGCAAGCCAGCAATCGCTTGGAAACGCTCGCGGATCTGGAGCAGCTCGCTACTGGGATTCGCCGCCCGGGCGGTACTGATCCAAGTCTGCCAAGTCCGGACGCGAGCCTTCCCAATCCAAGCCACGCACCAAGTTCAGCCGAGTAAGCGCTTTGGCGTAGTCGCTCTGCGCACGCGCAGCATTGCTACTGGCCGAAGCTAAGTCGGTCTGAAACTGCAACACCTGAAAGTTCGTCGACGCGCCTTCGCGCAAGCGCAGCTGCTCTGCTTCCAGTTGACGCTGGGCAACACTCTGCGCACTTGCCGTGACCGCAACGCGTTCGGCGTTGTAGGCGACATTACGCACGGCTTCGCGCACTTCATTCGCGATTTCATTTTCGCGGTCACGCAGCAAACGCTTCGACAACTGCAAGTTGTAGCGGGTGCGAATTTCTGCACCCTCAAACTGGTTATTGCCCAAAGGGAGTTCGAAAATCAAACCTAAGGTGTAGCCCGGGAAGTCGCGGTCGCTCAGAGCGCTGAAGGCGTCGCCTAATTGTTGATCCTGAGAGAAGTAACTACCACTGGCGGTGAAATCTAGTTTCGGCTGAGTGCCCTTCTTGGCGACATCCCAGTCCAACTGTGCCGTGGCGACGTCAATCCGTAACTGACGAAGATCGGCACGGTATTCACGAGCATCTGCGAAGGCCTGACGCCAGTCCAAGTTCTGCGCTTCCGGACTCGGAGGCTCCGAACGAGGGCGCAAAGACAAATCCCATTCGTTGCCATCAGCCAAACCGTACAGCAACACGCGCAGTTGGTCCTCTGCGGTGTCTACGGCCTTGGCGGCGGTGAGCAAACTATCGGTACGCGTGGCAATGTCGGCTTCGGTCTGCACCACTTCGACCTCCGCCACGGAGCCAACGCGAAACTTGGCTTCGGTCAGCTCGCGTAGTTCATCGGCCAAAGCCAAGGACCGGCGCTTCACCTCTAGATCGGCAATGGCAAAAGACAAATCCCAATACGCGTCGACTGCTGCCTGAACCACCTCTACGTTGGCGAAGCGCACTCCTGCGAGTTCGCGATCAGAACGGTAGCCCGCCGACTGCAAAGCTTGGGTAGCGCTCATGCTCCAAGCCCCACGCAATAAGGGTTGGGTGTACTCCAAGGTGGTAGACACATTGGATTCAGGAGCAGCCAGAAAGTTCCACTCGTTGTAGTCCTCGCGGATTTGGAAACTTAAGCTACCGCCTGTGGTGAGGGCTTTGCGGATTCCCTGAGTCGCGACGATGCCGGCCTGCTCGGTGTTACCGAATGAGCTAAAGAAACCACTCGCGGGCTGCTCAAGGTAGGAATAGGTCAGATCTGCGAACAGCACTGGGTCGAAAGCGCCTCCAGCCTCCATAATGTCCCCACTGGCCGCCAAACTACGCAAGCGCGCCTGCTCAATCGCAGGACCGCTTTCCGATGCCAGGCGCACCACGTCCTCCAGCGTCAAGCCCACAATCTGCGAGGTTGTTGGGGCAGCCTCGGGAGCTGGCTCCTGAGCAGCCAAAGAGGCAGGAGCTGCCGGAAGCAGAAATAGGGTTAGCGTGAGGGGGGAAAACATCCGTGTGCGTGACTCAGTAAGACTTATCTTACGTGCCTCGCCAAGGGATGTTAGCTCAGGCTAAATTGCCCGACTAAGACCTGAGTAAATGCGGCCTTAGGGACGGAAGGGCGCTTTGGCCCAACCTTGCTCTGGGCCAGCCAGGCGAGTGCCATCGGCCACCCAAATCCATGCTGCCACACCTGCTGGTACTGGTGCGCCATCGGCCAAGGCCTTTCGCAACTCTTGTGCGCGGGCGAATAGGGCAGCTTCTGGCACATCCAGGGACCCTTGCGAGCAGCGCTGGAGGAAGGCGTCCCAGAGATCTTGCTCGGAGGCTTGAGTCCAAACCCCATCAGGCATGGCACCGGCATGGTCAAGCAATCGCTTGGCTCGGGCTTCAAGGCTCCCCTGCAAGGCTCCTTGCTGCGCGGCTACCTGCCAACGCTGGCTGGCCAGTGCCAAGCGATTCGAGCGGCTCAGCGCCTCGAGTGCGCCTGGACTCCATGCGAATTCCTGCTCTTCACCAAAGGGCGGGCGCACGCCGTGAATGGCGTCGGTCCCGTTGCCCGAGTTGGGATTCGCTTCGAGAGATTCCTGATGGCGCTCCGGAAGATCCGGAATCGCAGGATCAAAACCGAGGGTGAAGGCTTCTTGCTTGGGCCCCACCATCAAACTAAAAATCGCGCTAACCGGTGCGGCGACCACGGCAATCAACAGCAACGAAGCCGCCACCCGCATCCATGGACTCTTCTCCATGCTGAGGCGCAAGGTCCAATGCGCTACATCATGTTGGCCTTGTGACCACATGCGCTGATGCAACTGCTCCTGCCACCCACTCGAAAGCTTGGGCTCAGGATGCGCATCATGGAGTTCCTTGGCAAAGGCATCCAACTGCGCTTGCTCCTCTGCGGAGAGCGTGTGGGAATCTTGCGGGGGGTCTTCCATGGTCATCAGGCGAAATGTTCTGGATTGTGGATTTGTTCGCGCAGTTTGCGCAAAGCGTAGTAAACGCGTGACTTCACAGTGCCGACAGGAATCTCCAGGATAAGACTGACGTCTTTGTAGGGAAGTTGCTGCAGGACGGCGAGTTCCAGGAGCTCACGCGTGCTGTCTTCTTGTTTGGCGAGCAGTTCACGCAATTTGGCGGCGCGATCTTCGACAGCGAGTTGCTCATCGGGGCCAGGGCCAGGATCGGCTTCTTCGCTCGATTCTTGGACCACTTGAAAGCGCCCGCGCTTGCGGTGATGATCAATCCACAGGTTGCGGGCGATGCGCAGGCAATAGGCTTCCCAGCGACCGCTTGGGCGGTAACGTGGAAGGGCTTGAAGAATGCGCAGGAAAACATGTTGGCAAAGGTCCTCGGCCAGGGCGTGGGAAGCACCTTGGCGCAAGAAGTACCCGAGAAGGCGCGGCCCCATGGCCGTGACCAAGGCATCGAAAGCACCCTCATCTCCGTTGCGGGCAGCCTCGAGAAGGTCGACGGAAGGACCACTCATTGACGTTGTCCTAGGTATAACGCATCTGCGAGGTGCTGGTTCAGCCCGGATCGGACTTTCTTCATGACCCACAAGCCTCTTTATTAAAGGCGCTTAGGATCTCTTGGCTGCGCGGGCCAGTGGCTTCCAGAGTGAGCTTGCGTCCGCCTTCCTCGGTGCCCTCGAGGTGGAGTTCGAGGCGATCCTGCGGCCACCACGAGCGGAGTTGGTCCGCCCACTCCACCAACAGCACATGTTCGCGGTCAAAACGAGCCGCGAGGCCGTCTTCCAACAGGCCTTCCATGCGCGCCTCGAAGTAGGCGTCTAAGTGCAGCACCGGGTGTCGGCCTTGAGCTTCATGGCACAGCAGATAAGTTGGCGAACGCAGCGCCGGGACACATTCCAAGCCCTCGCCAATGCCGCGGCACAAAGTGGTTTTACCGCTACCCAAAGTGCCGATGAGACCCACGCAATCTCCGCCTTGCAATGCTGCACCTAAGCGTCGACCACACTTCGTGGTCGCGGCTTCATCGGCAAGGGTGAGTTGCAGCTTCATTGGCGCCAACCATACTCCCAGCCTTTGGCCTTTAGCCGACGGCTTCGTCCGGTGAGATCGAGAAAGCGAATGCCTGATTGCCTCACCACCTTCCCAATCGCACGCAGTCCGTGCTTCTGCAGGAGATGGTCTTCTGAAACTGCTCTAGCTTGCCGCGGAGCCAAGGCCACCAAAAGTTCATAGTCTTCCCCTTCGCCGATGGCCGATGCCCATCCCTCTGGATTCGCTTCGAGCCCCTGGGATAAGGGCAATTCCGTCAATTGGATCTCCGCCCCCCACGCCGCGACTTGGCTTGCTTTTTGCTCGGGAGTGCGCCCAAGGAGTCGCGGCAAATCGCGCGCGACCCCATCGGACAAATCCATCATGGCGCGCGGCGCGTAGTGCTCGACCAGGTGCTGCCCCAAGCCAAGTCGTGGTTCGGGACATCGATGGCGGCCACTGCTCACCGCGCCGCCGAGGTTTCCACTGACGAATAAGGTTTCGTTACCACGCAGCTTGCCGCGACCTGGAACCTTGCCGTTGGCGAGTCCCAGCAGAGTGCAGGTCAGCACCACCACCGGCGCCTGACTGACGTCGCCCCCAGCGACTGGGAGACCAAAGGCTTCCGCCTCGGCGCGAAAGGCCTTGGCCAGGCGCAACATCCAGGCGCGCCCACGCTCGGGTGGAATGGCCATGGTCCATTGCGCCGCCCATGGCGTGGCCCCTGCTGCGGCCAGGTCGCTCAAGCAGCGGCGTAAAAGCTTCTGGGCGTAGACTTTTGGAGGGTCGCTCGGCAATAAATGCACGCCCTCAATCACCTGATCGCAAGTTTGCAGCAAGCCGCGCCCCGGTGGCGGCTGCAACAGGGCACAATCATCACCCGGAGCGCCGACCCCCTTCCTTCGCGGCGAGGGATTTCGGAAGATATCCCACACGGCTTCCTCGGCTACCCCCATTACACGATGTCTCCCTTCCGCCTTCGCCCCACCACGACCAACCCCCGCGCCGCCTTAACGCGTTTGGAATGGATTTGGACGGTGCTGCTGGTGGGCGTCATCTTGGTCACGATTCTAGTCACCCTCGAAGCCGAAGTGGAGCGCGGGAAGCGGCGCATGGATCGCGACCAGCTATCTTTCTTGGCCAGCACGATTCACCTCGGCCTGGAGAAGCGCGGCATTACTGGGCCGAACGACCTCCCCATGAGCTTACCGCTGCTCGGCCCCGGAGAAGCACCGGTCGACGACCAGGGCCAGGCCCTGACTGGCGGCGACCTTGGCGCCCTGCTTCCAGAGGGTGTGGAAATGCTCGAAGACCCTTGGGGTCGCGCCTATGTCCTGATGGCACTTGGCCCCGAGGCCAGCCCGCAGCTTTATTTGGCCAGTGCCGGCGAAGATGGCCGGGTGGAGTTGCCGCTAGAACCCTCTTCCGATGAAGTGAAGAAGGTGTTTTGGCGCCATAACCTGTAAGAGGTCGCTCAGGACCAGGCTTGGCACAAGGCGGCAAAGCGTTGTGGATCCCTGGCAGCACGCAAGACGGCGACCGCTTGTGCGCCCGCTTCTTGGGCTTGGCGCACTTGGTGCTCTTGCGCAATGCCCCCGATGGCCACGACGGGAAGCTGCGTTGCGTGCACTAGGTTCTCCAAGGCTTGCACTCCACGCGCAGGCAAGATGCCCGCCTTCTCTGGGGTTTCCCAAACCGGACCGAAGATGAGGTAATCCGCCCCATCGGCTTGCGCAGCTTTGGCCTCTTCGGTGTCATGCACCGAAACGCCAAGCGCGCGCGGTGCGGGCAAAAGTCGGCGCAGTTCTGGAACGGGCAGGGAGCGCACACCGGCAATCACTCCTGCAGTGGGGTGCAGCAAGGCCAAATCTAGGCGGGCATGCACGGCAAGCCCTTTGGGGTGCGTAAACAACTCGCGCCAGGTGGCCAGTGCTTCCGCATCTGGAGATGGTGGTCGGCGCAGGGTCAGGCAGGCGGCGTCGGCCAAGGACAGGGCCCATTGCTTGGCTTCCTCGGCATTGGCCAAGTCGGAGCCTATCGCCCAAACCCCTCGTGCAAACGGCAGCTTGGCGAAGGCGGACATGCCAACGAGTTTAGGAAGCTGCGCGGCGCAGGCTGGCGCCATAATCTCGCACCCAATCGGCGAGAAGATCTTCTTCGACTTCGCCGTCGAGCTGCATCAGCTCAGGGCCCACTCGCTCGAAGCCAATGCGCCGTAGTTCGGGGTGCAAGCTCAGGCGGTCGAGCAGCTCAGGCTTTTCGCAAGCCAAACGACCGTCAGTATGGAAGGTAATTAAACCACCTTGGCGAGCCCAAGACTCCAGCGAAAACTCCACGTTCTGCGGCAGCGGCGTGCGGCTGTGGTCGCGCAGCAAGTTGAGGATCTGGTCGAGGCTCATTCCTTCAGAAAGACCACGGCGCAAGCTGCCCGGGGTGATGCGGTAATGCACCAGGGCGTCGGCCATTTCGCGTTCGGCGAAGCGGTCGAGCTGGTGAATGATGTCGTAAGAACGCTCGTCGGGGAAAAGCACGACCTCGAAGTCGGGGTTGACCACGACGTGACCGCTGGCTTCCAAGGCGCGTCCAGGAATCAGGTCCAAGAGCTCGGCGCCAAGGCGGGTCAGGCGCAGGGCGCAGGCGCGACCGCTTTCATCGTAAGCCAGGTCCACGATGCCGAGCAGGTACAGGTACTTGCGCACCCAAACGAACAGGTCCCAAGCTAGGCTTTGCAAGTTTGCCGCCGCGCGCACTGGGAAGGAGCGACTGTCGGGGCGCAACATTTCACCCGCCGTCAGCGCAGCCAACAAGTGATTGCGTGCCGCAAAAGGCAAGACCATGGCGTCGACCCAAACCTCTGGCTGCAAGCGCTTGAGGTAACGCAAAACCACTCGCCGCAACAACAGTTGGTGGGAAAGGTCACCTGGCAGCTCGCGGTCTTCGATAAACCAGTCGAGCATGAGGCGCTGCTTTTCCGCCAGCGAAAGCTTGAGGAAATCTTGGCCGCGAGGCGTGAGGTGGAAGCTGCGTTCGCCGGTGCGGTCAATGAACCCGCTACCCAAGGCAAAGCGATACTCCAACTCGAGCATCTGCAGGCGACGGAATTCGCGCCCTGGATTGGGCAGCAGCTTTTCCGCAATGCGCTTGCCCGTGCTCTTGTAAATCGTGCCGCGCACGGTGAAGCGCACGGTATCTCCTTCAACAAAACTCGCAAAGCGCGAGAAGTTTGAGATGAAATCTACGCCGATGCTGGCGATGGCATCGGGAGTGGGCTGTTCTTGCAGCAAACCATGGTCGCGCAAAACCGGGAGCAAGGTCTCCAGGAACAGCACCAAGACCTTGCCGTTTTGGCGCAGGCCAAAGGCTTCTAGATTCAGCTCCTGCAAGCAACCAAGCGAATGCTTCTCGAGCAAGGTTGCCAAGTCGCTGAGTTGGCCGGGATAACCGAGAGCTTGAAAGTCACCTGCCGGCAAGAGACCACCAAAGCGCAACGCCAAGGTGCGGATGACCTCTTGCTCGCTTTCTTCTAAGCCTTGCAAGCGCTGGTGAATGGCCGATTCCGAAGACAGCAAGCGGTACATCTTGCGTACGGCATCGGCGCCGAGGGGCGACATCTGCATGTTCTGCAGCAGCCAACCATGCAAGGTCAATGGGCTAGTCGCGCCTGGACTAGGGAGTTGATCCTGCTCAGGTAAAACGGCACCAATCTCGGCAGGCACCCCCCACAACACATGACCTCCAGGCCCTTTCGCCGTGACTCTGGCGACTAATCCGGTTTGGCGCAATCCGCGCAAAGCCGCGCGCAAACTGACATGGCCGAGGCCTTCGCGGCCGGCCAAACTTTCGCAGGCGAGTAAGTCGAGGCCTTCGCCCGCTTGCTCGGCAAGAAGGCGGAACACCGGCGCTAAGTCTCCGTAAAGACTGGAGAACATATGCACCACTGCCTGCGGATCGACCATGCGCTCGCGCAACACCTGCACTAACTCTGAGCGCCGGTTCGGTGGACCACCGCCGACCCAGCGGTCGTGCAGGTCGATCAATTCACTCTCGCTATAGGCTGCGAGCGCATGCGCCAAGGTCAACTCAGCCACTGGTCGAACCTCCCTCTGCCAGAATCGAAGCTGCCGGGTGGATGTGATAGGTGTAGCCCTGTTCGGTCAGGAAGCGTTGGCGCTTTTCGGCGTAATCTTGATCGACGGTGCTGTCACTGACGACGGAATAGAACACAGCTCCCCCGCCATCGGCTTTCGGGCGCAGAATACGGCCGAGGCGCTGCGCCTCTTCTTGGCGCGAACCAAAGGTGCCGGAGACTTGAATGGCCACATTGGCGTCGGGCAGGTCAATCGCAAAGTTGCCCACCTTCGAGACCAGTAAGGCCTTTTCGGTGCCCTCGCGGAAGGCTTGATACAGACGCTCGCGCTCCGGGTTGGGCATGCGTCCGGTGATCAACGGAAGGCCGAAGGCTTGCTGCAGATCGTTCAGCTGATCCAGGTATTGACCAATGACCAAAATGCGTTCGCCTTCGTGGCGCTTCAACAAGGCACGCACGACATCGATCTTGGCTTCGTTTTCGGAGGCCATGCGGAAGCGCAAGCGCTTACTGGCAGCCATATAGGACACGCGGTCATCTTCACCGAGTGGCACGCGCAGTTCATGACACTCCACTGCTGCGATGTACCCGCGTCGCTCCAGGTCTTTCCATGGCGCGTCGTAACGCTTGGGGCCAATCAGGCAGAAGACTTCATCTTCGCGACCATCTTCGCGCACCAAGGTCGCAGTCAAACCTAAGCGGCGGCGCGCTTGAATGTCTGCGGTGGCGCGGAACACTGGCGCAGGCAGGAGGTGAACCTCGTCGTAAATGATCAAGCCCCAATCTCCGCGCGAGAACAAGTCATAGTGCAAGAAGCCCTCTTCCTTGTTGCGGCGGTAGGTCAGGATTTGATAGGTGGTCAGCGTGACCGGGCGCAACTCTTTGGCGTCGCCGGAATACTCGCCCACCTGATCTTCGCGCAGCTCGGTTTTGTCGAGCAACTCGCGCTTCCACTGACGCAGCGCCACCGTGTTCGGGGTCAGCACCAGGGTGTGCGCGCCGACGGCAGCCATCGCCGCAAGGCCGACCACGGTCTTGCCACCGCCACACGGAAGGACCACCACACCGCTGCCGCCATCGGCACGGCCTTCGTGGTGGAAACTTGCCACAGCTTCGCGCTGATACGGGCGCAGGCCAAACTCTTTGCCTTCGCTGGTTTGCTCGCGCAGGTTGATTTCCAAAGGAGCGCCATCGACATAGCCGGCAAGGTCGGTGACGGGATAACCCAGGCGCACCAAGCGCTCTTTGACCAGTCCGCGGCGGGCGCGATCGCACCAGGCGCAGCCCCGGGCTTCGTCGACGTAAACGAAAAGGCGAGCCAGCTCTGGGTCGTGCATCAGCTCGACCATGATTTCAGGGCGCGTGGCGTCAAGCCGCAGCCATTGCTCGTTGCGATTGAGAGAGGCGTCGAGCTCCTCTGGATTCTCCTCTGCCACGAGGCGGAAAACTTCGCAGCGGGCAAACCAATGGCTGACCTCGGCCTCGAAGTTCTGCGGCACGCCATAGCGGGCATTCTCGGTGAGGAAGCCCAACACGGAAGCCGCATTCATCCCGAGTGAGGCGGCATTCCACACCGAAACCGGAGTCAACCGATAGGTGTGCAGGTACTCCGGCGACTTCACCAATTCGGCGAAGGGCAAGAGTCCATCGCGCATCTCCTCAAACTGAGGATGCGCTGTCTCCACCACGATGGACATATCGCTTTGGAGGATTAACGGACGGTCGCCGAGGCTCAATTCGTGCTCAGAAGGGGATGTCGATCGCGCCAACTAAAGCTGGCAGCGCGTTCGCGGAATTTGACTATTGTACGCGAGATCTCCGCTGCCTCCAAGCTTGTCCAGCCCGGAAGTCCGAGCCCAATGGCCAAGTCCACCTGGCCAAGATTTGCTGCCGATCCGGCCAAGGGGGCGAGCATCCGTACTCCTCTTGGCAAGCTCTCTAGTCGGCTGTCCAGGGCAAATTCCCCTAGCTGAAGCTCCACGGCAGCCCGAAAAACAGCCCCTAAACGACCGCTTTCGGGGAAAAATTGAGCCAAATCCTGAATGCGCTCCCGGCCGAGATCTGGCCAACGCAAGCCTCGGTCCTCTGCACCAGCCAGGGCTCGCTGCCAACCATGACCCTGACAGTGCCCACAGGCCACCTGCAGCGCTGGGTGGGGTGCGAAATGGCCCCTGCCCTTGCAGTGGATGCAGCGTAAAGGGCTGTAACGGGGGTCCAAATCACGGCTGGTCCATCCAGCCAATCTTGCCCCCTCCGTGCGCAGGAAAAACTGGCGCAGATCCTCGGCGACGCCCAGCGCCTGGCGCAGATCTTGTCCTTCCTCCGCCCGGGGCGGAGTGCACCAATCTTGCCAGGCGAAACTCGCAGGGGCGTCGGCGAAGGAGGGCTCGGCTTGGCCCAGGGATAAATCCTCTTCTCTGGCCACGGAGAGGTAGCCCTCCGGATCGGTGAAACGAAAGCGACCGGGGCCCTGCACCATCGCTTGGCCCAATCGATAAGCCATGCCGGGAGAAAGCCCGGAAAGCGCTTGGTCGACCAAAATCGCGACGCCCTCCAATGGAAAAAGTAGCAAGCCAATCAATCGCGCCACGCGTTGTTCTTCTTCATTCCATTGCCGCCATCGAGAATTGGCATGGAGTGCGAGCAAACTCGAGGCTTCGAGCAATGGCTGGGCGCGGCGGAAGACTTCAGGGCAGTTCGATTCGGCCAGAACCACCTTCAAGAGATTCTGCATGCGCCCTTCGCGCAATTCAGAAAGACTCTGTCCGCCAAGGTGAGAAACCATGGAAACGTTTTCCCGCGCACAATCGCGACATGCGCCCTTGCGATACTCCAAACACAAGGTGTCTGGCTGATCCGCCGCCATGACTTGGACCACACCCTCGCCCAACAAATCGGCTTGGTGAGTCAGGTCGCGCAAGCGCCCCACCAAGTCGGGATCCTCAAGCGGTAGTTCTTCCAGCCAAACGGCGTCGCCCGCCTGCAAAGCTTGTTCCTTTTGACGAGTCCAGCGAAAGCTTTTGCCTTGGCGCAAGAAGCGGCGGAAGCCTGCCGCGCGCAACCAGGACGGATGTTCCTCCTTCGCCAAGAAGGTTTCGGGCAGAGGACTCACGAAGAGCCAGGTGCCCTGATCTCCCAAAGAAACCACGGCTTCCTGCAAGTTTTGCCAGGGGCCGGCCCCGCCACAATTCCCGCAGCGCGGGGTTGCCGCAGCCTGACACAACCCGACGAAAGCTTCTTCTAAACCCAGAACCTCGAGCAACTGCGACTGACTGGGTGCGGCCGTCGGCCACGCCACTGGAGTCCAGGCCATTTCGGTGGCGGCACCGTGTTCCGTGGTTGTCGTGCTTCGTTGAGGTGCAGGGCTGTGCACCGCATCAGAGCCAGACTGGTCCTGCAGCAAGGGACTGCGCATCGCTAGCTCCCGCCGCAGCTCTTCTTCTAAACGAACGCGTCCTTTGCGCGAGCGATCCTCTTCCAGAATGGCCGACGGCAACTCTTGCCAAGGTCGCGGCGGTGGAGGTGGCGGCGCTTCTTGGCGACGCTCATGCAGCCACTTGCCAGTAGCGCTCGAGGTTTGCAGTACTTCCGAGGGTGTCCCCGCAAACACCAGCTTGCCGCCTTCTTTACCTGCACCAGGGCCCAACTCCACCAGATAATCTGCCGCCCGCAACAAATATTCATGGTGCTCGACCACCCAAACGCTGTGACCTTCGCGGCAAAGTCGACGCAACAGGGCAACGACTTTCCTAGCTTCTTGCACTGGCAAACCAAGACAAGGTTCGTCGAGTACAAAGAGTTTGGGACGATCTCTTCGCGCGCTCGCCAAGGCACGGGCAAGTGCCAGTCGTCCGCGTTCGCCAAGAGACAAGAATCGACCACGCTCGCCGAGGTGGCGCTCGCCTAAACCCAAATCAATCAAGTGACGCACCGTGGCGCGTAAGCGTCCGCGGGCTGGCAAGCGTTTCTCCAACTTGTGCAACGGCGTCGTCAGCCATTCGCGCAAGCTGCGTTGGCGCAAACGCAAAGTTAGTAAGTCTTCGCGCAGGCCAAGTGCATCGCATTGCGGACAAGGCAAGCCATCGCGATCGAGGCCATGCCCCTCGCAAAGAGAGCATGCGCCCTGTCGCGGCCGAGCTACCAAATCCGCGGCACTCAAGCCGCGAATGCGCCCTTCTTCGCCATCGGCGAAAGCCTGTCGCACTTCCGCCCAACAACCACTGAGCGTGGCGACGGTGGACCACGGCGACCAGCGCAGGGCTCGTTCCAACAGGGAAGCAACTCCCCCCATTGGCAACCTACCGGTGACCTCGGGAGCGCCTTCGACTCCACGCAAACTTGGTAACAGTTGCTGTTCAATCAAGGTGGTCTTGCCACTGCCACTGACTCCACAAAAGGCCACGAGCCGGCCTAAGGGAAGATTCAGCTTGGGAATATCCACATAGCGATGTCGCAAATTCGCAAAGGACACTGCGGCCTCCGCGGTTTCCGCCGGTGCATGCTCTTGCAAGAAGGCTTCGTCATGCCAATCCTCTTGCGGCAAAGTCGCGCGCGGGCCTTGTCCAACAATGGTGCCGCCATCTGGGCCGCCACCTGGGCCAAGCCAGAGCCAATGATGCGCGGCTTCCAAGAATTCGCGCGCGGGATCCGCGGTGAACACGGTGTTGCCTTGTGCCACCAACTCTTGCAGTAAGCCAGCCAAGGCTTGGCGTTCACGACCATGCAAACCCATGCCTGGTTCATCGAGCAAAACCGTTTGCCCACTGCGCACCTGGGCAATCCACGAAGACAACTCCAAACGTCTGCCTTCTCCGAGAGACAAGGTGCCCAATGCCCGATTGGCACTGAGGTGACCTAAGCCAGTACGCAAAAGCATGCGCAGGCGACGGGCAGCGGAACTGCGGTCCTGCTCATCGACCCAAACACTCCAATCCTGTAAGGATGCTTGCATCCAGTGCTGCCATGGCTCGCCCTCCAGGTAGCGATCTTCTAAATCTGCGCGACGACTCCAGTCTTGCCAGTTGTGGCTTTGGTGCACGTGTGCGCATTGCGGGCATGTCGCCGCGGAAGGAATCGCGAGTTCCTGTTCCATTGCGACTAAAGTGGCTGGTTCTCCGCGTGCCAACATGGCGTCCACGGCTTCGCGCCAACGTCGTTCTTGCCCTTCGCGCCATTTAAAGCGATCAATCAATAACGCCGCATGGGCAGGAGGCGTTTCCTGGGCTTCCTCCAAACGCTGCAAACGCCCTTCCAAGCGATAACGCGTCCAACCGCCCTGCAGCAAGCGGTCCCGCTCTTGGCCGGCGGCCTCGCACAACACTAAAACAGTGGTGCCTTGCTCCCATTGCCCACTCAGCTTCTCAATATCGGCAGCTAAGGGTGGTCGCCATTGGCTATTGCACGAGGTGCAGCGATAACCGCCATGGCGATGCCACGCTTGCTCGAGCAGAGGCCACAAATCGAGGGCATCGACCAAAAGAGTGTTGCGTCGACCTCTTGGGATTTCCCCCGCCCCGGCAATCACCGGATGCAAACCGCGCACTTCATCGGCCAATGGAGCTAACCAAGCCTCGCCACCACCAGGCAAGGCCGAAGGTTCTTCCAGCAAGCGGAATCGCCGTTTCGAGACCGGCGCCAACAAGCCAAACAGAAGGGCACTCTTTCCAGCACCACTCGCACCATGGACCGCGGTCCAAGCGCCATGGGGTAGAGCTAAATCCAGATTCTGTAGGTTGCCTGCGCGCGCGCCTCGGATCTGCAGAAAACCATCTTGCTCAGTCATGCGCGATCGCCCATGTCGGGCCACTCGGGGCCACGATTGGCGCCAAGTCGTTGGCGCATATCCTCTACAACTGGCGCATGACCTGCCAACAAGTTGCCATCAAACACCCAAGAGCCTTTGCCGCGGAAAGTCTCGACCACGCCACCAGCTTCTTGGACCAAAAGTCCGCCTGCGGCAACATCCCATGGCGACAAATGCAACTCCCAGAAGGCATCGAGTTTTCCGGCAGCAACAAAGGCCAAGTCACAGGCCGCTGAACCCATGCGTCGAACGCCACGCTGATGCAAAAACAAGCGCTGAAAGTTCTCGAGGTTGTTGTCGGCGAGTACATGCCGACGATAGGGAAAGCCAGTCGCTAACACGGCTTCTTCGGTGGTCTCTACGGGGCTGACGTGTAAGCGCCGCTCGCCACACCAAGCGCCGCCACCGCGATAGGCGACATAACTTTCCTGCAGCCGCGGTAAATGCACCACCGCCAGTTCCGGCTGCCCATGTTCATCGAGGCGGGCAATGGAAACCGCATACATGGGCAGGCCGTGCACGAAGTTGACAGTGCCATCTAAGGGGTCGATGCACCAGCGTGGCCCGGTGCTCCCCACTCCCGGATGGCTGCCAGATTCCTCAGCCAAAATCGCCTGACCAGGAAAGAGCTCCGCCAGACCGGCCAAGATGAGTTTCTCGCTGGCGACATCGGCGGCGGTGACCAAATCACGAGCGGCACTCTTATGCCCCACGTCGCTCTGCTCAAGCTGGCCGCTCCAGGACAACAGAACCTCGCCAGCCTGCTCGGCTAAGGCGTGAGCCTGCTCAAGGTCCTGCTTGAGGGGACGCGTGGACACAGTCATGCCCTGTTTTAGCCTGCTTAGGAGGCAGCTTCCAGCACTAAGCGCAGTAAGTCTTTACGAAGCTCGCGAAAGCGCTTGTTGTTGGTTTGCTTGTTCTTGCTGCGGTCAAAATACACCACAAAACTGAACACCAAGACCCGGTCTTCGTCATCGAGGACGTAGCCGCTGAGTGAACTGACGCGCATGATGAATCCAGTTTTTGCATGGACTCGCTGCGGCTGAAACACGCTCTCACGAAAGCGCTGTTTGAGGCTGCCATCGACGCCGCCGATGGGGAGAGAATCGAAGAAGACGCGGCCCTGATCTTTGGTCGCCATCAGGCGCAGCAATTGGCAGATATCTTGCGGGCGCGAAACATTCATGACCTCTGGCCAATTCCGTGCCATGCCCGAGCCATCGGCTAACTTCAGCACAAAATCCTCTAGCCCAGCTTCACTCAAGATTTGCTCAATGGCTTCCACGCCGGCTTCCCAGCTCCCCTCTTGGCGAAACTCTTGACCAAGAGTTAGCAGAAGCACCTCGGCGAGATAGTTATCGCTCTCTTTATTGCAAGCAACGACGACATCAGCCAAACTCCAAGCACTTTGCCAATCCAGGATCGGTGCTTGCGTGGTTTGGTGGGCCTGCTCGACGAACTCCAGGTTCGCCACTTGGATTCCCCGCCGACGTAATCCTTCCTGCAGCCACAAGCCAGCGAACTGCAAGGGATCGCGCTGTGTAAAGGCCACCTGGCTTTCCTTGCCATTGCGAGGACTGCGGATGTGAATCTCACGTGCATTCTTCCACCATGCCGCAAGACTGCTTCCGTTCTTCTGCACCGTGCGCAGCCGGATTGCGGAACCTACCGCGGGATGCAGGGCGGACGCCTTGGCATTCCAGGTTAGTTCGACCATGCCGCCATTCACCGACAAGGCGGAAACCGGCGCGGTGTATTCAAAACTCAGCTGATCCTTCGGCCACAACGGGTGAGGACCATTGGCCTGGAAATAACTACCGTCGATGCTCAGCTTCTGAAGCTCGGTAGTCCCAGAATCTTTCAGGGTCTGGGCGAGTTCATCTAGAAAAGCGTCCTCGGCATGGTTGCCAGGCAAGGTGCGCAAGGAAGGATCGCCGCCTCCCACCACAATCAGATGATCACCTTCCAGAAAGGCTCTGGTGCGCCAATGAAAGTCTTCACCTAAGGCAAACAGGGCGGCACTTGTGGTCCAGAGTTTGGTATTGGAGGCCAAGGCCATTTCCTGGTCACCGTGATAATCGGCAACGACGGTGCCATCGAGATCTTCGACCCGAAAGCCGATGTCAATCCCGACCTCGCGATCGACGCCCTGCAACATCTGCACCACTTCTTGTTGTAGCTCCGTTTGCGGGAGCTTGGCAACCTTGGCTTCGACCGCCTCCTGGGCATAGGCCGACCCCGTGCTGGGCATGACCAGCAATAACCACAACCAGCCGGCGAGCGTAACCGGCCGCCAGGTCATGGACGTTCGCCCTCGAATGCCAAGACCCAGGCGGTTGCGGCAAACAGCTGCGCAATTCGCGCCATTTTCTTGCCATCGATGGTTTCGGCGACATCGCCCACCTTGTGATAGACCTTGTTCTTATTCAGATCGGCTTCGAAAAAGAACAGCCGTGGAACGCCTTCTTGGTGGAAGCTGTATTGATCACTGCGCGCATACAAATCGCGGCCTTGATCATTGTCCATTTTGAGTCGACTGCGGCTGCGCTTGTGGACTTTCTTGATGAAGGTCTCCCATTCTGGGCGACTCCAAAGTCCTCCAATATTGATTAGGTCATCATCACCGCGCCCCACCATGTCCATGTTCAACATGGCAATGGTGTTCTCATGCGGGTATAGCGGGTCCTTGCAATATTCCTGCGAGCCCAACAAGCCCACCTCTTCCCCTGTGAACCACAAGAAGAGAACGTCGACTTGCGGCTGGTAACCCGCAAATGCTTCGGCAACTTCTAGAAGCGCTGCGCTTCCGCTGGCATTGTCATCGGCGCCAGGATGGATCGAAGTACGCAAAGATTCCGCAGGCGTGAGCATGTCGAAACCAACATGATCGAGGTGCGCGCCTAGAACCACCACACTGCCATCGCCCGAGCTTCCGCGCATGACCGCCCCAATGTTGTACGCCTGACGCGAACTCGAACGCAGCGACACGGTGTAGGAGACGCGGGAATCTGGCCCAGCTTCCAGGAGCTTAGGCTTTAGACGTTTGTCCATGCTGGCTGCATAAGCCTCAATATCGGTGGCGAAAATCTTCGCTGCGATTTCCCGCGATACCGAAACTACTGGAAGATCTGGCAAGTTCACAATGCCGGCAATGCCTTGTGGGTTTGCCGCGCCACGGGTCACATAGGGAACCATGCCCGGCAAGGGCAAATTCGGCTCGGGAACCAAACCTGGATCTGGCACCAAAACAAGACCGATGCCGCCGGCATCGAAGACCGCTTGTGCTTTACGCTGAATCGAAGATTCACGAGTCGACTCGGGGCCTTCAAAGCGCTTGAACTTGCGGTCGTCGGCACGTGGCTCACGGGTGAAGGCAAAGACAATCTTGCCTTTGACATCGCGTGGTTTGATGTCGACCCATTTATCTTTCTTAGAGTCGATTGCATAGCCAACAAAGACCGCCTCCCCTTCTGCGGTCAGGGCAGGTGTGCCTAGAACCGGCACAAAGTCTTGCTCTACCTTGGCTGGATTTTCCTCTTCGGTGCGCGAGCTCCAATCAAAGGCGCAGTCCTCTCCGGGCACTAAGCAACTAAGTTGAATCGGCACCTTAAAACTGCCTTTATCGCCAGCACCTTCGTAACCCAAGGCCGTCAACTCCGCGATCACAAAATCAGCTGCCTTATCGAAACCAGGAGTCATGGTGCCGCGGCCGCGCATTTCTGGACCGGCCAAAGTTTGCACCAAGGCATAGCACTCTTTCTCCGTGATAGTTTTGAGCACCTTCTTGAACTCGACTTTGGGGTCGATGACTTCTGCGGGTGCTTCCTCCGCGGAGGGTTCCGGATTGGCCTCTTGCGCAACGGCAAGGGGTGCAAGCAACCAGGTAGCGGCAACGAAACCTAGGAGTAGGCGGAGGGAGGTCATCATGAGCGGTAGCCTTGGGGGTGTTGCGAATGCCAGGTCCAGGCGGTCTGCACCAGAGCGAGCAAGTCGGATTCTTGCGCTTCCCAACCGAGAATTTCCTTGGCGGCACGCGGGTTGGCCACCAAGTAGGAAGGGTCACCTGCCCGGCGCGGGCCGTCCTCGCAGGGTACCGTCTGCCCGCTGACGGCCTCGACCGCCTGCACCACCTGCTTCACAGAGGCTCCTTGGCCGGTGCCTAGGTTGAGAGCGACCGATTCCCCCCCCTGGCCGAGGTGCACCAAAGCCGCCTCGTGCGCTCGCGCCAAATCGCGAACATGGATGTAGTCACGGACGCAGGTGCCGTCGGGCGTCGGCCAGTCATTGCCAAAAATGGTCAGCCCTGGCAGCAATCCCTGCACCGCTTGGATGGCGCGCGGAATGAGGTGATTCTCGGGGTCATGGGCCTCGCCATGACTGCCATCAGGCTCGGCGCCGGCAGCGTTGAAATAACGCAGGGCGACGTAACTCCCCTGGTCGGCAGCAGCCCGATCTTGCAGCAAGCGTTCGGCCGCGGCCTTGGTGGCGCCATAAGGGTTCACCGGCTGCAACGGCAATTGCTCGTGCAAGGGATCTTCGTTGGGGGGCTCTCCATAGGTGGCGCAAGTCGAGGAGAACACAAAAGGCAAGCCGGGAAAGGCTTCGCACAGATTGAGCACCGGCACTAGGTTGGCGCGCCAATAGCGCAATGGTTGCTCCACACTTTCACCGACATAAGCACGCGCAGCGAAGTGGATCAGGCCATCGAAATCTCTGGACGACTGGGCAAAGGCTTGCACCGCATTTGCATCGCGTAAATCGAGCCGATGCATGGCGCCATCCCAGGCTGCCTGATGACCTTCGGAAAGGTCATCGATCACGACAACTTCGTGGCCCTGCCGCCGCAGGTGTCGTGCCGTTGTCGAGCCGATGTAGCCACAACCGCCTGTCACTAGAATGCGCATGCCCTTAGTTTGGCATTCGCAGCCACCGAGTTCCACTCAGGAAGACTGTTCCTGAGGAGCCTCGACCGCCTGGTTGGAGAGCCAGCCCTGCCATTGGCCCAGGATTTTCTGGCGTTCCTCAAGGTCTGGGTCCAGGCCCAGCCCAAATCGCTGGCCAGTCAGGCTCTCCAAAGCCCGCCGAGCGGCACGAAAGGCTTCTCGGTCCTGTGGATTCAGGGCTTCGACTAGGAAGGGCAAATCCACCCCACCTCCGATCTCTCCGATGGAGCGCAAACAAGCGCTACGCACCTGGCCGGGGATTTCGGGGTTGGCGGCGACGTCGCGCAACACCGTGGTCCGGCCCTGAGGAGCTCGTGCCCCCAACTGTTGGGCTGCGCGTCTAGCCACCCGGGGGTCGCTGTCGCGCAGGGCCATTTCGAAGGTCGGGACGTCGTACTCGAACGGCCCCTGCTCGAGGTAGCGAATCGAGGCCAAGCGCTTGTCCGCATCCGGGTGGTAGCGCAAAACAGCAACCGCATCGCCCACATTTTGCGGCTCACCCAATTCGAAGGCGCGCAGCCGGGCCAGAACCGCCTCTTCTTCCTCGGCTAGGTCATAACCGGAAAGCGCCTGCTCCAGGGCAATCGTGGCGGCGCCATAGTCTCCGTTCTTTTCATGCAAAGACGAAGCTCGTTGCCACCACAGCCGGGCATCATCTTCGTCGGAATTCTGCGCAATCTGTTCGGCTAGGGCCGCGGCGCGTGGATAGCGCTCCATGCTTTGCAGAATTTCGACCCGCGCCTTATCGATCAGCATCTGGTGCTCTGGATTTGGCAAAGGGTAGTTCAGAATCTCTTCCGCTTCATGCATGCGGTCGAGTTGGGACAAGTCATCGGCAAGGTCAATCCGCAGCCATGCATCATCTGGGCGAGTCAACAACAAGCGGCCACGAACCTCGGCAGCTTTGGCCGGGTCGCCCGCGCGTTCGGCATTGGCAGCACGTCGAAACCAAAACTCTTCATTGACCAAATCTGGATTCTCCACCGCATAGCGATCGAGGTAGAGCCCGGCCTCGGCGTAGTTCAGGCGCGACTCTGCCTGGTCAGTCAAGCGCAACCAATCCTGTCCTTTCACATGTGAGCTATAGGCCATCTCCTCGTTCAAGGGATAAGGCGAAGGG
>Ga0316208_1001100_pt1 | contig 27343 bp, 24 predicted proteins | sample 3monopyrite_MG_FD_204944 | JGI IMG/M metagenome (GOLD analysis project Ga0316208, IMG submission 204944) | Microbial mat bacterial communities from mineral coupon in-situ incubated in ocean water Damariscotta River, Maine, United States -... | ecosystem: Environmental > Aquatic > Marine >... | reverse complement strand
ATGATGGCGACCCTGAACGGGTCGTCGAAGTAGCCAGGTTCCTCAAAGTGCCGTCAGGGGCCGAGAGGCCGGCGATGCCGGCCGGCTGCGCAGTCTGGGGTGCGTGTTCATGAATCATCCGGGCTAGACGGAATGGATGGAGCGGTCTGCCTTCAGACCGTGGGTTACGGTCCTGTAAGTTCTCTCCACGAAACCGCAGAGCCACATGAAGGAGCCGCTCCATGCACCAGCATACCCGTTTCGTCGGACTCGACGTCCACGCCAAGCTGGTGGCCAAGTGGGAGCCCAAGGTCGGCAGGACGATCGCCGACGTGCGCATCAAGAGGATGAAAACGCGCTGGGGTAGCTGCAACGCGGAGGCCCGACGCATCTGGCTCAACCTCGAGCTGGCCAAGAAGCCTGTCGCGTGCCTGGAGTACATCCTGGTGCACGAGATGGTGCACCTGATCGAGCGTCACCACACCGAGCGCTTTCGCGAGCTGATGGACTCGCTGATGCCCTCATGGCAGATTCGCCGGGATGAACTGAATCGAGCGCCTCTGGCCCACGAGGAGTGGAGATACTGAGCGCACTCTCCGCGCCATAGGCGTCGCGAGTCCCCAGCAGCAACGTCTGCCGGCTATCAGCTCCGCGAGCACACGGGATCCGCACGCACGCGCCGGCCGCTCGAGGAGATCGAGGCGGACATCCGGGAGATCGAGTAGGAGATCGTCTCAATGCTGCGCGAGCCGGCGGGCTGCGGTCGCCTTCCGGGCACCAGGGCCGGGGCTTGCTGGGAAAATGTCGGCACCAAGCCCCTGCATGCCGACATTTTTGATAAACAAATGTCGGCACCGAGGCGTGCGCTGCCGACATTTTCCAACAGATCATGCAGAACGAAGACTCGAGAAGCGCTCTGAAGCGCCTGGGAAGCTACTTCCGAGCCAAGCAAGCGGCGGAGGTGGGCATCGAGTACCACCGCCTGCAGGCTCTGGTCCGGGACGGCGACGTGCAGCGGGTGAGCTGGGGAATGTACGCCCGGAGCGACGCCGAGCTCACCGAACACCACAGCCTCGCGCTGGCCTGCGCCCGCGTGCCGAACTCGATCGTCTGCCTGGTCTCCGCGCTGCAGGTCCACGGGATCGGCACGCGCGTGCCGGCGGAAGTTTGGCTGGCCGTCCCCCACAAGGCACGCGCGCCGCAAGTGCCCGAAGTCAAGCTGTGCCTGGTCCGCTTCTCCGGTCCCGCCTGGACCTACGGTATCCAGTCGATGCGCTTCGAAGGCGTGGACGCACGCGTCACGGACCCGGCGCGCACGGTCGCGGACTGTTTTCGATTCTCCCACCGCGTCGGCGAAGAGACAGCTCGGGAGGCGCTGCGCGATGCACTCGCGCGGCGAATGGTGACCATCGATGCGCTCTACCGTGCGCTCGACGTGCTCCCGTCGACCGAACTGCGCAAGATGCTGGAGACGATGTCGTGAGCCCCGACATCCCCGCATCCGTCCGCGCGCGCTTGCTCAACTTGGCTGAGCAGACGCACGACGACTTCCAGCTCTACCTCGTGCGCTTCGCCGCCGAGCGCTTCCTCTATCGACTGGGACGCTCCGCGCACCGCGACCGCTGCATCGTCAAGGGCGCGGGCCTGTTGGCCTTGTGGATGAACGACCCCTATCGGCCGACGCGCGACATCGACTTGCTCGCGTCGGGTGCGAGCGACAGGGAATCCGTGCGGCAGTTGATGCGCGACATCTGCACCGTGGAGTGTCCGGAGGACGGACTGGTCTTCGACTTGGAGACCCTCGACGTCGCACCGATCCGCGCGGTTGAGGAGTATCAAGGACAGCGCGCTCGGCTGACGGCGCGACTGGGCAACGCGCGCATCCGCTTCCAAGTCGACATGGGCTTCGGCGACGCGGTCACGCCGGCGCCGGAGGAACATGACTACCCGACGCTTCTCGAGGACCTGCCTGCACCGCGCATCCGCGCTTACCGACGGGAAGTCAGCCTGGCCGAGAAGTTCGAGGCGATGGTCAAGCTCGGCCGCAGCAACAGCCGCATGAAGGACTTCCACGATGCGTGGGCGCTCTCGTCGCAGTTCGACTTCGAGGGACCTGTGTTGAAAGCGGCCGTGCGCGCCTGTTTCGAGCGCCGCAGGACCAGTTTGGACGAGCTGCCCGACGCGCTGCGCTCCGCCTTCTACGAGGACGGCCGGCTCGACGCGTTCTGGCGTGCCTACGTCGAGGCCGGGACCTTCTCCGCTCCACCGCCGACATCCTTCGAGGTCCTCGGCGAACGCATCCGCGAGTTCTTCGGACCGCTGCGGGAGAGCCTCGTTGCGGAGGTTGCGTTCGAAAGAGAGTGGCCGGCCGGTGGACCTTGGCGAGCCTTCGCGGGCGGGCCGGAGTGAGGATCAAGCGCTGGCTGATGCGATCGAACAAGTCCACCAAGAGCGGTTCCGACAACCTTGCAACGTCAACCGGCTCCACTTGCTTCGACGGCGCGGGCGAGCACACGAACGCGGAGCCGATCGCAGGACACGACGAGCTCAGACCGGTAGCGCGCCTCATAGCCGGCTCTCCCACCGCGACCCCGGCGTCAGCCCCTGCGACGCCGGCGCCAACCTTGCGAACGCCGTACGCATCGACTGGATCTGAGACGGTGCGCGCTGTCGCGCACGGCCGGCGCGAGTGGAACCGCACTCGCTGGCGGATCGCAGGGCCGTATGGTCTGCTGGGCGGGCACTGGAGCAACGCTGCGCCCCCGGCGTGACCTTTGCAGGGAACGGTCCTTCGCCGCGGCCGCTCGCGTCTCCAGCTCACCAGTAAGGAAGCATAGATGATCCCGCGCAGTCCCCTCGCTCTCGCCCTCGGTCTGTTGTTCACCGCGCCGTCCAACGCGCTGCCGCTTCCTCGGCAATGAAATCCCGCAACGCCTCCGGTCGGAGGCCCCTCGGTTCCCGCCCCCACTGCCCCGTCCGCTCCCGGCTCCGGCGGGCCCGGCGGCACGAATCCCGGCCCCGGTGACGGTGTGCCGTCATCCCCCGGTCCCGGCGGGCCGGCGACGCCGCGCCCGGCTCCCAAGCTTCCGCTGACGCCCGGCGCCGGAGGACCGTCGACGCCCGGCGCGGCCCCGGCTCCGCCCGCCTCGAACGGACCGCGCGTCACCAAGTCGAGCTCTTCGTCCGAACTGCCGAGCGATCCCACGCGCTGGCAGGAGTGGTGGGCGCACAACGAAGAACGCTGGCTGGATCTGCGCACGCGCGTGCGCTCCGCCCAAGCCTCTCCCGAAGGTCGCACCACGACGCGCGACCTCGCCGCCGACGCTGCCTTCTTGTCCATGCGGGTGATCCCGGCGCTGATCGGGAACCTCGGCGACGATCGGCCGGAAGCCATCCGTCGCGAAGCGCTGCTCGCCCTCGCTGAGATCGGTGCGCCGGAACTCGAGCGCGCGAACGCCACGGACGACTTCGATCGCCTCGCGCTCGAAGCCGCGCAGAGCCCGCGTCAAGCACTCGCTGAATCCGCGCTCGTCGCGATCGGTCTCGCCGGCGGCGACGCGCACGTGCGCCAACTCGTGCACGTCATGCACGGCTGCACCGAAGGCTCCGACTGGTTGAACACCGGCCGCATCAGCGATCGCCAACGCGCACTCGCCGCTTACGGTCTCGGACTCGCGTCGGTGCAGAGCGAGAACCACGACCTGCGCCGCTACGTGGTGCACCACCTCGACTTGACGCTCGCCGGCGGACGCAGCGCCGGCGACGACGTGCGCGCCGCGTGCGTGCAAGCGATGGGCCTCGCGCCCCTGCCGTGGTGCAACCGCGAGGTCGAAGACATCACGGGGCGCATCCCGGCCAACTGCCGCGAGAGTCAGCTCCAGTACTTGACCGGAATCATCGAAGACCGCCGCGAACACCGCAACGTGCGCGCGCACGCCGCGACCTCGGTCGCGCGTCTGCTGAAAGGCGCGCCCGAAGCTTGGCGCGAAGCGATCGGCCTGCGTCTCTGCAAGCAGTTCGAAGACCGCCGCGAGACGCCGCGCGAGCTGCACCAGTCGCTGGCGATCGCGCTCGGCATGATCGGCGACTCGGACGGCGACGCGCTCGACAAGCGCCTGCGCCGCGACCTCGAGAAAGCGATCTCATCGACGGATCGCCCCACGCGTTACTTCGCGACGCTCGCGCTCGCGGAAGCCGCCTCGCGCCCCGGGCTCGGCAAGGGCGAACCGCTCGGAGCCGTCGCCGGCGTGCGCCGCGACATGCTCTTGCAGCTCGCGCGCGGAAAGTCGACACAACGACCGTGGACCGGACTGGCGCTCGGACTGCTGGGCTCCGGCTTGAACGAGTGCGGCAGCTTGGCGTCGGAAGATGCGTCGCGCGCGCTGGCGTCGCGACTCGGCGATGCGCGTTCGCCCGACGAGGTCGGCGCTTATGCGCTCGCCTTGGGCATGCGACAGGACGGACAAGAACGCTCCAAGATCGAAGCGAAGCTCGAGGACTTCTCCGGACGCGATGAAGCGCGCGGTCACCTCGCGCTCTCACTCGGCCTGCTCGGCGCGCGCAACGCACAAGTTCCGCTGCGCACGGTCGAGCTCGACGCGACGCGCCGCCCGTGGGTCTTGCGCCAGACGTCGGTCGCGCTCGCGATGCTCGAGGACGCCGCGCTCTCCGATCGACTCGTCACCGAACTCTCGACGACCAAGAGCTTGCCCGAAGGCGTCGGCCTCGCGCACTCCTTGGGCCGCGTCGGCGGTCGCGAAGCCGCAGAGATGCTGCTCACGCGCCTCGCCGACGAAACGCTTGCCGACACGGCTCGCGGCGCCTGCGCCGGAGCACTCGGCGAGATCCACGCCCGCGGTCGCTTCCCCTGGCAGACGCACTACGCCGCCGGCGCGAACTACCTGGCCGGCACGCGCGTGTTCGGCACGGGATCCCTGAACGGCTTGCTCGCGATGCCCTGAACTCGAAGTGTCACCCACGCGAGCGGCCCGCGTCGGAATGATCCGACGCGGGCCGCTCGCATCTCGGAAGCTCGTGCCGCGCGGTCAGTCCGCGCGCACCGCAACGGCCAGCGACATGTCACCGGAGACGAGGTGCAGCTCGCCGCGCTCGATGCGCCAGCGGTCGGCCTGTTCCAGTGCGACGAGCAGCAGCGACTCGAGCTGCATGGCCTCGGGCGGCCCGGCGCGTCGCGTCATGGCGAAGGGGCCGGCCTCGAAGTCGCCTGACGCGTCGGTGAGGGCGGGACCGTGGAAGGCGTTCACGCCGCTGTGGCCGCTGAGCTTCGCGTCTTCGAAGCGCAGCATCAGCCCGGCGTCCCCCGGGACCTCATCGGCCTCCAGGCGCACGATGCGCCAGTCGACGCCGCGCAGCTCTGCGGGATCGTTGGAGCCGAGGGAGGAACAGGCGGAGAGGAGCAGCGTGAGGGCTGCGAGCGCGAAGATGCGGTGCATGGGAGAGTCTCGATCGAGGTCAGGAAAGCCGCTCGCACCTGGCGGCGGCGGCGCTATCCTGCCGGGCTCGACCGTCCGACCGCAAGCCGACTGATGCCATGCAAGAGATCCAACTCCCCCTCGCCGCCCTGCTCCCCCAAGTCCCCGAGGGCTCCAAGCTGAAGTCCGAGTCCACCACAGCACCGGCCAACGCTGCCGGCGGCGACGGCGCAACGCCGAAGGAAGAACCGGGCAGCATGTTCGGCAGCCCGGTGATGATGCTCATCCTGATGGGCGCGTTCTTCTGGTTCGTGCTGATCGGACCGGAACGCAAGCGTCGCAAGAAGCAGGAGAAGCTGCTCTCCGGCCTCCAGAAGGGCGACGAAGTGATCACCAACGCCGGCCTCTACGGCAAGATCGTGCAGATCCAGGATCAAGTCGTGACGCTGCAGATCGCCGACGGCGTTCGCGTGCGCTTCTCGCTGCAAGCCGTCCAAGGTCTGAACAAACCGGCCGAAGGCGGCTCGAAAGACTGAGCCGCTTCGAGCGCGGAGTCGGTCTTTCTGTTGGATGGACCGAACCGCGCCCGTATCCCGCGCTCGCGCCGCTTGGCGTACTGCATGGCTCTTCTGCTTTCCCGCTCACTTCCTGCTGCACGCCGCGGCGGGTTCCCGGGAGCTGGGGCTCGCCGGTGAACGCTTGATCGCACGTCGGCTGTCGCGGCGCGGCTTCCGCGTGTTGGCGAGGCGCCTCGTGACCCGCACCGCCGAAGTCGACATCCTGGCCGAGCGCGACGGCGAGCTGTGGCTGGTCGAGGTCAAGACCGGCCGCCTCGCGCGGCCGCGACGACCGGACTCCGCACCCCGCTGGGACCCCCGCGGGCTTCCGGGCCGACACCTCGGCGTCCGCCAGCGCGCGCGCTTGGAATCCGCCGCCCGCACCCTGCTGCGCGGCTCTCCCGGCCATCGCAGCGCTCGAATTCTGCTCGCCGAAGTGCGCGTCGACCCCCTGGCGCAGGTCCTCGAGTGCCGAATCCACCCGGAAGCGAGCGGGAGGGTTCATCGCGGGACCTCCGGCTGCCGATCCAGTTAGGCCCGGCCCGGTCCAAGAACCGCCGCAAGAACCCCCGGCGGCCCTTGCTCCACCCACCCGAGATCGGGATCCTCCCCAGCCCGCGATGCTCCGCGTCCTCCGCCACACCCTCCCCCTGCGCAAAGCTCTGCTCATCCTGAGCGAGACGCTGATCCTGTGGGTCACGGTCGCGCTGGGCGGTACCGCGCACCTCTTCAACCCGACCGACCGGCTGTACCGCATGCTGGCCGACGAGGGCTACAGCCTGAGCTCCGAGGCCGGGCTCACCAGCTGGATCTCGGCCTTCTTCGTCGCGGTGCTCTGCCAGCTCGCGATCACCTTCAACGAACTCTACGACTTCCGCGTCTCGGTCTCGAAGTACGACCGCGCGCAGCGCTTCGTCGGCTCGATGGGTTCGGCGCTCGCGCTCTCGCTGATCACCGTCGTGCTCGCGCACGTCTGGGGTTTGCAGCCGATCCTCGACTTTCCGGGACTCTCGCTCGCACGCACGGTGCAGATGCTCGTGTTCATGTTGATGGTCGGCTTCGCGGTGTTGTACTCGTGGCGCTCGCTGTTTCACTTGATGCTGCAGCGCGCCGACATGCACCAGCGGGTGCTGATCCTCGGGTCGGGCAAAGCGGCGCACATGCTCGCCAAGGAAATGCGACTGCACGCCGCGTCCGGCTACGAAATCGCCGGGCTGATTCCCGAGCAAGCGGAACGCGAAGGCATGCCGGTCTTCGACTCGACCGAGACGCAGACCGGAGACTTGCTCTGGCAACGCTGCAGCGTCAGCGAAGCCGGAGTCACCGAAGACGACGATGCCGGCGATCCCCAGCCGGTCTGCTTGCTCGAGCTCTGTCGCGCCAAGCACATCGACGGCATTGTCGTCGCACTCGCCGACCGCCGCAGGAAGTTGCCGACCAACGCACTGCTCGACTGCCGTCTCGCAGGGATGCGCGTCGAAGACTACGAAGGCATCTTCGAGCGCGTCACCGGCAAGATCGCCGTCGAAGCGCTGCGCCCCTCGTACTTGATCTTCAACGAAGGCTTCACGCGCAACCGACTCGGCGAGCTGGTCAAGCGCACGGTCGACTTCATGCTCGCCGCGATCGGCATCGTGTTGACCTTCATCCCGATGATCCTGACGGCCATCATGGTGCGTCGTGATTCGCCGGGCCCCGTGCTGTTCGCACAGGAACGCGTCGGCGCCGACGGCCGCCCGTTCACGCTGTTCAAGTTTCGCTCGATGCGCGTCGACGCCGAGAAGCACACCGGCCCCGTCTGGGCGCAGGAAGATGACCCGCGCATCACCAAGGTCGGCAAGTTCATCCGCAAGACACGCATCGACGAGCTGCCGCAGCTGTTCAACGTCTTGACCGGCGATATGTCGCTGGTTGGTCCGCGCCCCGAACGCTCCCACTTCGTCGACGAGCTCGCCGAACAGATCCCCTACTTCCGCCTGCGACACATCGTCAAGCCCGGCGTCACGGGTTGGGCGCAGATCAACTACCCGTACGGGAACACGATCGAGGACGCGCTGCAGAAGCTCCAGTACGACCTCTTCTACATCAAGTACCAGAGCGTGCTGTTCGACCTGTCGATCATCTTCAACACGGTGAAGACCGTCTTGTTGCGTAAGGGTACCTGAGCTTCAGCGCAAGTCCGCCGCCCGCGGCGGCCAGAGCATGCGGAAGCGGGCGAAAGCTTCGTCCGTCAACAGCTTGCGCCCGATGTCGTGATCGCCGTAGACGTGTTCGGCGCCGTAGCCGAGCGTGATGAGCTTCTCGTAGAGCCGCTCCGCCGCGACGGTGTTGCCGCGCGCGACTTGCACCAGGAACTCGAAGAACGGATTGCCGTCGCGGCGCGTCGAGGCTTCAGCAAAACCCATCGCTTGCTCGTAACGCTTCAGGCGCAGGTTGCCGCGCACCAAGTCGCTCTCCAACCAACGCGCCAGGTCGGAATCCTGCGCGTACTCACCGCGTCGCGCGACCAAGCGCTGCAGACCGGCATCCTCTTGGCCCGAGATGACCTGCGCGTGAGCCAGCCAGAAGCTGAGCTGTGGGTCGTCGGGGAAGCGTTCGCGTCGGAGCGCAATCAGCTGCGCGAGCGTACCGCCATCGCGACTCGAGAGCACTAGCTCGAGCAAGCGGCGATAGACGTCTTCCTCGGGCATCTGCGAGTAAGCGGAGACGCCGCTGCCGCCAGCGTAAGCGTTGTCGACGCGCGCGAGTCGGTACGCCGCCGCGCGGTCGACGTCGCCGGTCTCGAGCGCGTGCGTGTAGCCGATCCGCAGATGGTCGTCGGCCTCGACGAACTGTCCTTGTGCGTGGTACGCCTGCCCTTGGTAGTACGGGATCCAGACGTCCTGCGGATCGTCGGCGCGGCGCAGCTCGATCAGCGCGAGAAGTTGCTCGAGTTCGCCGGCACCGAAGACCAGTTGTTCGCCGATCGCATCGAAGGCAAAGGCCTTGTCCGGAGCGTTGCGGTAGACCTCGAGCGGATCCCCTCGCGACCACGCCGCTTCGATCCACAAGGCGTCGTACGGGCGTCGCTGGTCGTCAGCAACCAGCTCGCGACCTTCCAGCGTCAACACCTCGACGCGATCGAAGTCGGAGAGCTGCAGCGCGCACGCCGCCTCGTAGTAGTACGCGTTCGGATCGCGCGGTTCGTCCGCACGCCGCGCGGCCGAGACCGCCGCCACAACCACACAACGACCTCGCGAGCTCCAAGCGCTGACGAGCGGCTCGAAGTGGCGCAAGGGATCGGTGGCCGCCCGGAAGCGGTCGACCACTTGCCCAGTGTCGGCGCCGTAGAGCTGCATGCCGAGCGAGAAGATCGCGTCCGTCAGGTCCGGATTCTGATCCAGCGCAGCACCCCAGTAAGTGAGCGCACGATCCACGGCGTCTGCCTGCTCGTAGCTGTCACCGATCATCGCCAGAGCTTGGGCGTCCGGTCCGACGAGACGCTGGTAGTTCGCGAGGTGCACGCGCGCCGCGTCGAGCAGGCCGGCATCGAGCGCCATACGGCCGCGGTAGAAGCGCGGCAAGGACGTCGCCGGCCGCAGCTCGATCAGTTCTTCGGCGGCGGAGTCCGCGATGTCACGACGACCGCTCTTGAAGGCCAATTCCATCAACGTGCGCCAGTAGACGACCGGTGCTTGCAGCCCGAGCGCGAGCGCTTCTTCGCGCAGGGCTTCGAGAGCTGCAAGCGCCTCGAGCTCCATGCCGTCCGCGTGTCGTTGCAGCGCCGCATCGAACGCGCGCGCGTACACCTTCCATCGTTCCTTGATCGCGTCGGGCGCGCGCGCCGCTTGCGGCGCGTATGCGACCTGTTCCGATGCCCAGACCGCTGTGTCCTCGTACTCGAAGTCGACGATCAGCGGCTGTTCGCCGCTGTTCAAGCAGAAGTGCACGTAGCGATCGCGCAGATCCGCATCGGCGCGCGTGCGCAGCACGACGTAGATCGAGCCATCGTCGAAGCGCTTCTCCATGCGCGGCTGCGTGCCCGTCGCGCCGATGCGACCCTTCAGCTCGGTGAAGAGCGTGTCGAGCATCGGCGTCACGGTGACCTTCGTCACGGCGACGCGTTCGAGCGTGCCGCACTCCTGCTGCAAGATGCGAAAGCCCCGGTCGATCAGCTCGTTCGCGTCGAAGCACGCTCGGAAGGTCTCCGCGTCGTCTGCACGCACGGCAGCGATCATCCGATCGAACTGCGCGATCACATCCGCGCTGACCGCCAACGAGCCGGGGATCGAGGCGAGGAAGGGATCCGGCGCCGATTCTTGGCTCTCGGTCTCGGGAGCGACGACATCCGGTGCGACGTCAGCCTGACCAGTGGCGAGCGCGCTCGTCAGGATCAAGGCAATGAGACAGTGCGAGAAGCGGATCGTTTGAAGCATCGACAAGACGGAAGGCTAGGCGGTGGTCGACTGACGACGGTGTCGTTCGAGGTGAATCGCGAGTAAGGCGACGTCCGGCGGACGCACGCCCGAGACGCGCGAGGCGGCGCCCAGCGTGCGCGGTCGCAGGCACGTGAGCACTTCGCGCGCCTCCGTGCCCATGCCGACCAGCTCGCTGAAGTCGAAGTCGGGCGGGATCTCGGTCGACTCCTGCCGCTGCAGCCGCTCGACGTCGAGGCGTTGGCGTTCGACGTATCCGGCGTACTTGATGTCGGTCTCTACCGAGTCCAAGAGTTGCGGCGTACCAGCCCAAGCACTCAGTTCGGGCGTCTGCGCGGCCAGCTCGGCGAGCCGCACTTCGGGCCGGCGCAGGTGTTCTTCGAAGTTCTTGGCGCCGCCGGGCATGCGCAGCTCGTGCAGCTTGCGCTTCAAGGCGTCCATGCTCGCGACGCGGTCACGCAAGTCGGCGAGCTGCGCATCCCCTACGAGCCCGAGCTGCGCGGCGCGTTCGGTGAGCCGCAAGTCCGCGTTGTCCTGTCGCAACAACAAGCGGTACTCCGCGCGACTGGTGAACATGCGGTAGGGCTCGGTCGGGTTCGACACGACCAAGTCGTCCGTCAGCACCCCGATGTAGCCTTCGTGTCGTCCGAGCACGAACGCCTCGCGGTCTTGCAACCAGAGCGCCGCGTTCGCGCCGGCCATCAAGCCTTGCGCTGCGGCTTCTTCGTAACCCGAAGTGCCGTTGATCTGACCTGCGAGCGACAAGCCTGGCACGGCGCGCAACGCGTAGGTGTCGTACAGCTGGCTCGGTTGCACGAAGTCGTACTCGACCGCGTAGCCGTGCCGCAGGAACTCGGCGCGCTCCAAGCCCGGGATGCTGTGCACGAAGAGTTCCTGCACTTCCGCCGGCAGCGACGTCGAGACGCCGTTCGCGTAGATCCACTCGGTCGAGAGGCTCTCCGGCTCGAGGAACAGCTGGTGTCGCGACTTGTCCGCGAAGCGCATGACCTTGTCCTCGACGGACGGGCAGTAGCGTGGCCCGACGCCTTGGATGCGCCCGGAGTACATCGGCGAGCGGTGGATGTTCTCGCGGATCACGTCGTGCGTGTGATCGTTGGTCCAGGTGATGTGGCAGGCGATCTGCGGCTGCAGCGGAAAGCGTGTGCGATCGGTCGACCACGAGAAGGGTTGCGGGCGTTCGTCGCCGCCTTGTTCTTCGAGCTGCGACCAGTCGATCGAATCGCGTGAGAGGCGCGGCGGCGTACCGGTCTTCAAGCGACCGAGGCGGATGCCGAGCACCTCGAGATCGGCGGAGAGTCCTTCGGCCGACGCTTCGCCCGCGCGGCCGCCCGCCGCGGTCGCCTCGCCGGTGTGCATCACGGCCCGCAAGAAGGTCCCGGTGGTCAGCACGACGGCGCCGGCGCGCAGCTCGCGGCCATCGGTCAATCGCACGCCGCCGACCCAGCGCGCGAGTTCGCGCTCACGGGCCTCGAGGTGATCCAGCGGACCGTCGACAAAGATCAACGAGTGCGCGTCGCCTTCGACGATCTCGACGCCATCGGCAGCCTGCACCGCGCGCGTGACCGCTCCGCGATACAGATGCCGGTCGGACTGACAGCGCGGCGCTTGCACCGCAGCGCCCTTGCGCGTGTTCAGCATCCGGAACTGAATGCCGGAATCGTCCGCGACGCGACCCATCAGGCCGCCAAGCGCGTCGATCTCCTTGACGATCTGCCCCTTGCCCAGCCCGCCGATCGCGGGATTGCAGGACATCTCGCCGATCTTGTCCGCGCGCTGCGTGACGAGCGCAACGCGTGCACCGAGTCGCGCCGCCGCGAGCGCCGCTTCGACGCCCGCGTGACCTCCACCCACCACGAGCACGTCGTGAGTCCAGTCCGCGTGCGGCGCGGGTGTCGGATGAGGATGTCGGCGGATCGTTTCCATGGCTGCTTCGAGCGCTGTGACGCGCGCTCGCGAGCCGCACAGGAGAGCATGCCGGTGCATGACTGGGAAGACTCATGGCCTCCGCTGGGGCTCTTTCCCCTCTTCCACTCCACTCGAAGCCGCTCACGGGCCGATGCACGCAGGATGCACGCTTGGATCTTCCGCCATCGCAAACGTCTCTCAGCCGTCTTCGGGATGGTCATGGGAGAGACGCCTGAGTGCGCGGCGGAAGCGGACCGGCCCGTACCCGAGGCGGATCTCGATGCAGGCCGCCCGATCAGCCCGGTGCCGCGTTGCAACAGCCGACTGGGCATCCCGCCGGGCAGCTTCGCGCGACGCGGACGCTACGTCGTGCTCGCGCCGATGAGCCGCCGCGAAGCGCGCTGAGGCGGCGAACGGCGCCTTTGCGCGCGACGTCGGGCAGAAATCGGGGGACGACCCCCGCCTCGCAATCTATGGTATGCAGCCCGGCTCGGCCGACGCTCCCATGATCGCAGCTCCTCTCCTCGCACTCGTCCTCGCCGCCTCCGGGCCGGTGATTTCCGTCCCCGACGACCGCCGTTCCCTCGAAGAGCTGCTCGCCGAGTACGCCGCAACGCGCGACGCACGCCTCGAAGCGTTGCGCACCGAAGTCGACTCTCTCTTGCGCCGGCTCGAGCTCGAGATCGACGCCGGAGGCTCGCGCCAGGTCGAAGACGTGCGCAAGCAGCTGATCAAGCTCGGCCCCGAAGTCGCACCGCTCTTGGTGCGCCAGCTCGACCCCGGCGCCAACAGCGAAATCGAAGCGATCCGCCGACGGTCACTGGAACTGTCGCGCGTGCTGCTGGAACTCGACACGCTCTCGATCACCGACGAACTGATCGCGCTCGCTCGACGCGGCACGACCCACGGCCAACGCAACGCGCTGCGCGTGCTCAGCCGCACTTCGGAGCCCGACCGCGTCTCGCCGATCCTGCGCACGCTGTTCGGCAAGGAGAACGGGCCGCCCCGCGACGCGACCTTGGCCGCGATCGCCGCCATCGGCGGCCCCGCGAACGACGCCTTCGTCGGCGACAGTCTGAACCCGAAGGACGAAGAACTCGCGCGCGTCGCGCTGACCGCGCTGACGAACTCGCGCTGCGTCTCCGCAGGGCCGCAAGTCGCGAAGCTGCTCGTCGAACCCGCGATTGCCACGCGCTTCGGCGACCTGTTGGCCGCCTACTACACCGCCTGCCCCGAACTCGTTGACGAGTCAGTCAGCGACGCATTCATGCGGATGATCGTCCAAGAGGACTTCAAGTCGAATCCCAGCGTGCTCTACATCGGCTTCCTGGCGCAACACTCAGGAGAGTGGTCTCGCGACGTCAAGCGCGGCATGGAGACCATCTCCCTGCGACCCGACACGGTCGGCGGTGAAGCGCTGATCGCACTCGCGCTCTCCGGCGACCGCACCGCGAAGAAGACGCTGCTCGAACCCTACAACGACGAAATCGACGACAACCCCGACTTCGCGCGCGCCTGGGCTTCGCGCGCGCACATTCAGTTCCGACTCGAAAACTACAAGGCGGCGACGAAGGACTACACCAAGGCGCTCGCCGCGAAGACGCAGAGTCCGACGGATCGTCGCAACGACTGGCACGAAGCTCTCGCGCGCTCCTACGCGCGCATGGGCAAGGTGCGCGAAGCCAGCCAGTGGCTCGAGAAGTCGAGCCTCTCGACCGACCGCCGTCGCGAGCTATCCAGAGACCCCGACTTCCGCGAAGTCGCCGAACACTCGAAGTACGGCAAGGTCTTCGACGTCGGATCATGAGCAAGCTCCGCCCCACCGGCATGCTCAGCTCGCCGGTGTTCCTCGAACACGACACCGGCCCCGGTCATGTCGAGCGCCCCGAGCGCTTGCAAGCGATCTTCCAAGCGCTCGGCAAGAGCGGGATCATCGCTGATCTCCTGCCCGGTGAAGCTCAGCCGGTCGCAGCCGACCACGTGCTGGCGGTGCACGCCGAGTCGCACCTCGAGGCCGTGCGCGACGCCGTGAACCGCGCGCGCAAGGAAGGTCGCGTCGCGATCGATGCGGACACGCAGGTCAGCGAGCGCTCGCTCGTCGCCGCCTTGTCCGCCGTCGGCGCCGCACTCGCGGCCGGCGATGCAGTCGTGTCCGGCCAGTGGAAGAACGCCTTCTGCGCCGTGCGCCCGCCCGGACACCACGCCGAGACGAACCGCGCGATGGGCTTCTGCCTGTTCAACAACGCCGCACTGCTCGCGCGCGACCTGCAGGAGAAGCACGACTTCGAACGCGTTGCCGTGCTCGACTGGGACGTGCACCACGGCAACGGCACGCAAGAGATCTTTGAGTCCGACCCGTCGGTGCTCTACGTCTCGCTGCACCAGTCGCCGCACTGGCCGGGATCGGGCGCGGCGTCCGAGCGCGGCAAGGGTGACGGCGAAGGCGCGACCCTGAACCTGCCGCTCGCGCCGGAAACCGGAGACGCCGAGTGGCTCGCCGCCTTGGAATCACACGCCCTACCTGCGATCGCCGACTTCGAGCCACGAGCGATCGTGCTCTCCGCCGGCTTCGACGCGCACGAACGCGACCCGCTGTCGGAGACCAAGGTCACGACGGAGGGCTACCGGGCGATGACGCGCGCCGTCGTGGCCTGCGCGGAGTCGGTCGCGGACGGCAAGCTGATCTCGCTGCTCGAGGGCGGCTACGAACTCGACGCGCTCGGCGAGTCGGTCGTCGCGCACCTCGAAGAGCTGCACGCCGCGCCGCGCTGAGCCTCGAGTTCGATGCGGGCTTCGCGGCCATCTCACTTGCCACTCAGCCGACGCGCCTTGCTATCCTGGCGCCATGCGACTCAACGTGCGCGATCACGACCGCGGTGCGGCGGATCTGACCTACATCTACCCGGTCGTCTCGCGACGTGCGCAGGGAGTCTCGATCGGGGTCAATCTGAACCCGAACAACGCCTGCAACTTCCGCTGCGTGTACTGCCAAGTGCCCGGGCTGGTGAAGGGCAAGGCGCCCGAGATCGACGTCGATCAGCTCTGCGCTGAGCTCGACGGCTTCCTGCGCGAGGTCCTCGAAGGCGACTTCATGCAGACCCAGGTGCCCGAAGGTTCGCGGCGCTTGAACGACATCGCCTTCTCCGGCAACGGTGAACCGACCAGCGTCGCCGACTTCGGCACGATCGTGGAACGCGTGCTCGACGTGCTCGAAGCGCGCGGCGTGAAGGACGAGCTGCGCGTCATCGTGATCACCAACGGCACGCTGGTGAACCAAGACCACGTGCAAGCGGGCTTGCGCTCGCTCGCCAGGCACAAGGGCGAGCTGTGGTACAAGCTCGACAGCGCGACCGTTGAAGGCCGTCGCGCGATCAACGAAGACCTCGGCGACCCCGAGCGCCAGTACCGCAACCTCGAGCTCGCCGCTCGCGCCTGCCCGACGTGGATCCAGACCTGTGTCTTCGAACGCAACGGTGCGGCGCCCTCGCGCGCGGAACGCGACGCGTACCTCGCCGTGCTGCAACGCGCGAAAGCCGACGAGCTGCCTCTCGAAGGCGTCTTGCTCTACGGACTCGCCAGGCAGTCGTATCAACCCGAAGCCCCCGAGCTCGCGCGACTCCCCGAAGAGTGGCTCGAGGCCTTCGCCGAAGAGATCCGCGCGGTGGGTTTCACCTGCCGCGTGCACCCCTGACCGCAAACCAACACGCGAGGAGCTTGTCATGCCCCGCCCCCTTCAGCTCGCCGTGATCGGCGCCGCCGACTGCGGCGAAGACTCGTTCGAAGCCGCCCTGGAAGTCGGCAGGTTGCTGGCCGAGGCCGGCTGCACGCTCTTGACCGGTGGACTGACCGGCGTGATGGAGGCCGCATCGCGCGGCGCGTCGGAAGCCGGCGGAACGGTCGTCGGCGTCTTGCCCGGCGCCGACGCATCCGCCGCCAACGACTGGGTGCAGACCGTCATCGCCACCGGCTGCGGCGACGCGCGCAACGCGATGCTGATCAACAGCGCCGACGGGATCATCGCGATCGGCGGCAGCTGGGGAACCCTGTCCGAACTCGCCTTCGCCTTGAAGCGCGACTTGCCGGTGATCGGCATCGGTTCCTTCGAAGAACAACTGCCGATCGAACGCGCGTCGACGCCGCTCTTCGCCGTGGCGTGGATGTTGGATCGATTGGGCGCGCCGGTGACGGACTGAGGGAGGCCCGGCGGGCGCCGGGGAGCCGCTCCGGCGTTGCGCGCGTTGCGGATCGCTGTGGGCGCCGCGGATCACTGCGGGCTCTGCGTCTCGCTGGGTGCGCTGCAGGAGCCGCGGCTCGCTGATGACTCTGCGGCTCGCTGCGTGCACTGCAAGAGCTGCGGGAGCCGCGGGAACTGCCGGCCCCTCTCGATCCGCTGCGCTCAACAGCTCGCGAGCGGACCGGGCACTTCCGCCAACCCGATCGCGCGGTAGTGGTGCTTCCAGCCCTGACGCAGCTTCCAACCGCCCTCCACGACGACCGCCCCCTCTGCACCCGGCGCACGATCCGGCGCACGCCCGAGCCAACCGTCGAAGTAGCGGCCTGACGAGAACACATCCGGCTCGTTGGGCATCGAGTACGGGTTCAACTGCACCGAGTGCTTGAGGTGATTGTTCAAGACGTACTTCAGCGCGTTGCGCACTTCGTTCAGCGTCTTCAGCACCCGATCGTGGAAGCGCTCACGAAACACCTTGCCGCGGCGCCGCCACAGCGCGTTGAGCACCAGCGCCACGCGACCGTTGCAGCCCTTCATGCCATTCGCCAACGCCTTCCGGTCATCGGCCTCGACGATCAGGTGCAGATGATCCGCCTGGATCGAGTAATGAATGATCCGGAAGTCCCGCCGCTGCGCCGCGCGAATGCAGTGCATCAACGCCCGGCCTTCGAGTGCTTCGCGCAACCACGGCAAGCCCTCGGCCAGCTTCACGGTGACAAGTCGCGGATCGTGCCTCGAGACCGGAGCACGCGAAGTGTGCGGCACCCCGCTCTTCCGCTTCGGCCTCCCGGCCCCCTTGCGTCGCCCACCGTGCGTGCGCGGCTCGGGGAACGCGAGTTCGGGCTGCAGTGTCCTTCTTCCTTGCACACCGTATAGAACGACGCGCACTGTCGATGGTTCGCGCAAGGTGCCTAATTCTTGCTCTATTCACCAAATAGAGCCGATTCTGACTTCTCGCGGTCGTGACCGTAGCGATGACGAACACGTCCGGTCGATGACTTGCGCCGCAAGTCGTGATGCAGTCCCGCCGCGCTTCGCCCCCGCTCCGCAAGGCTCCGCTCCGCGCGGCTGGTTATGGGGAGTCGTTGCGCTGCCGCGCTACCGAGCTGCCGCAAGATCGCCTTGTCGCGCAAGCGAGTACCCGTCGCGCTCACGACACCATCGCCGTTATCAAGTTTGAGACTACGCGCACCGTGCCCCACCGACCCCCGTAACCAGCCGCGCGGAGCGGAGCCTAGCGGAGCGGGGGCGAAGCGCGGCGGGACTCAACGACCAGCGCAAGCCACCTTCACGACTCACTCGACGCGACGGTCACGTGCTCACGAACACAACAACACGCTGAGCCGCTGCTGGTACTCGACGACCAGCGGGTCGGCCGTGCCGAGCGCAGCGAAGACCTCAAGGAGGGCTTTGCGGGGGGCGTCGTCTTCGTAGTGCATGTCGCGCATGCAGGCTTCGAGGAGCTCGTCGAGGCCGGCTTCGGCTTCGCCGGCGGCGACGAGGGCCTTGCCGAGCGCGAGGTGTGCGGAGATGTCCTTGGGTTTCTTGTCGACGGCGGCGCGCAATTCGGCGAGGTCGCCGGCTCCGTCCGCGAGGGAGAGCTTGGCGCCGATCGCTTGCGCTTCCGTCGTGGCGAGCGAGGCTTCGCCGAGCGCGGCGTAGAGTTCGTGCGCGCGCTCCACATCGCCGTGTTCGAAGTGCAGTTCGGCGAGCACGGCCGCGGCGCGCGGATCGCCGTCGTCTTCTTCCGCTTCGGCTTCGAGCGCCATCACGGCCGTCTCGAAGTCGCCCGCCGCGAACAACTCGCGTGCTTCGGCGACGACGTCGCCGTCGCCGCCGTCCGCGGGACCGAGGTGCTTGTCCAAGAACTCGCCGACCTCCGCCGCGGACTTTGCGCCGAGGAAGGCGTCGACCGGCTTGCCTTCGACGAACAGGATCACCGCCGGGACCGAAGTCAGCCCGAAGGCCTGCATCAGCTCGGGCGACTGATCGACGTCGGCCTTCGCGAGCACGAAGCGACCGGGATCTTCGTTCGCGAGCCTCTCGAGCACGGGCCCCAGGGTCTTGCACGGTTCGCACCATGTCGCCCAGAGGTCGACCAGCACGGGAACCTGCATGGAACGTTCCACCACATCGCGGGTGAAGGAAGGCGTGTCGACGTCGATGATCCAAGTCTCAGTAGCGCTCATGGCGGGAAGTGTAGCCGCCGAGCCCGGCCGTTCCACCCGCCGCTGCCTGTGGATCTCGCGCGGAACGGTCCGAGTCGCGGCCCAAACGCGACGCGCTGGTTGTGGAGCAGTGCCGGGCTTGCGGTCCCGCCTTGACGCACCTACACTCTCGGCGTGTTCCGATCTCGCCGGCTCCGCGCAGGGCTCTTTCTGCTGATCGTCACCGCGCTGCTCGTCAGCGGTGCGGGGCACGCCGTGTTTCACGGCGATCGCGCCCACGAAGGGCACGCGGACGCTCAAGACGGCGGCGACTGCGTTGCCTGCTCGCTGCGGCTGACGGATGACGCGCCTTCGCTGACGATCCCCTCCGCGCCGCTGCGCGCGGTGCGGGTCGTCGAGCTGGGCCCCGAGTCGCTGCCCGCCGCATTAGAACGCGGCCGCGCGACTCCGCGTGGCCCGCCGTTCCTCGGTTGATTCGCTTCGTCACCGGTCCGTGAGCGCCTGCGCTCGGGATCGGGCGCTGATGTCCGGACTCTCACGCCGTTCGCGAGAGGTCCGACTGCGCGCACAGACCTACGGCTCGCCGTCTCTCGGCGGCAGCCCCCTCCACGCCGGTCCATCCACGTGGAACGCGATCGATCACCCAGGACCGCTCTGTGAATTGCACCACCACTCCCATCATCACGGGCATGGCGCTGACTGCGCTCGCCTTCACTACAACCGCACAACGCGCCGACCTAGAGTCACCCGGAGCCCACCACGACGGCGGTCTCGGACAGACCACGCGCTTCGACAACGAGTTCAACCCCGCCGTCAGCTTCATCATCGACCTGCTCGGTGAATACACCAGTGAGAGCTCCGGCGGCAAAGACGGCACCGACTTGAACCTGCGGCGCATCGACCTGCTCGTCGCCGACTGGGTCGATCCCAACGCCTTCGCGTGGATCACCCTCGCAATCGAGGAACAGGGTTTAGAACTCGACGAGGCCGCGATCGAGTACGTCGGCCTGCCGAGTCGTAACACGCTGCGCGCCGGCCGCTTCTTCGTCGACTTCGGCAAGCAGATGCAGGCGCACATCGAAGAGCTGCGCACCATCGAGCGTCCGCTGGTCTTGCGCGCCTTCCTCGGTGAAGAACTCGCCGGTGACGGAGTGCAGTGGGACTACTGGCACGGCGTCGGCGATACGACCCTGCTACGTTATTCGCTGGGTGCCTTCGGCAGCCTCGCGGAGGGCTTCGGACGCAGAGAGGGGGAACCCGGGCCTGAGGTCAATGTCCCCTCGCGCAAGCAGCTCGACGAGCTGAACTTCACGGCGCGCATCACGGCGCTGACCGAAATCGGCGAGAACAGTAACCTGCAGCTCGGTGGCTCGGGTCGCGCCATCCCCAAGTTCGCCTTCGAGTACGCTCCGTCCGATCTCTTGGAAGCCGGCTACTCCAACTCCGTCTTCGGCGTCGACGCCACCTTCGGCTGGCAGTCGGACAGCGGCATCTCGAACTTCACGACGGGACTCGAGTACCTCTGGAACACCGGAGACTTGGAGGCGGAGCTGGACGACGCCGGAACACCAGCCAATTCGACGGATGACGCATTGATCGTCGCGAACGGCACGCGCACCGGCTACTACGGCTTCGTCGACTACGGCTGGTCGCGGTCCGACTCGTCGGGCGTGCAGTACTCTCGACGGCAAGCGGGCCGCATCGACAAGGCCGAGCGGGGGGAGCTGGACCTCTACTACACCCATCACTTGTCAGAGTTCCTGCGGCTGCGCGCAGGCTTGACCTTCGCGACGGACGAATCCGGCCCGGACTCGACGCGTTTCGCCATCCAGTTGACGAGCTTCGTCGGTCCGCACGCACACGGCATGAGCTGGTGATGAGAGGAATCAGACCGATGAGACAACGACACATCACTCGGCGCAGCCTGACCACCCTCGGTGGCGCCATCGCGCTTCTCACTCTGTTGCCGGCCTTCGCCCCCACTCCCGCGCAGGCGCTGAAAGTCGTCGCGACAATCCCGGACCTCGCGGACTTCGCGCACCGCATCGGCGGAGATCGCGTCGACATCAAGACGCTCTCCAAGGGCACCGAGAACCTGCACAACGTGCACGTTCGTCCTTCCATGCTGATCGCGCTGTCGCGCGCCGACTTGTTCCTGGAGATGGGCCTCTCGATGGAAGCAGCGTGGCTTCCCGAGCTGCTCGTGCGCTCGGGCAACGACGCGATCCAACCGGGAGCGAAGGGCTTCCGGAATTGCTCCGTCGGCTGGACGGCAATCGAGGTTCCGGAATCGCTCTCGCGCGTGCATGGCGACCTGCATCCCGAGGGCAATCCGCACTTCAACCTCGACCCGCACGCGGGGCGGCACTTGGCGACGACCGTTCACGCGGCCCTCGTACTTGTCGATCCCGGCGGCGAAGATGTCTACGACGCAAACTTGAAGACGACACTGAAGGCGCTTGAAACAGCGGAAGCGCGCTGGGCCAAGCTCGGCAGGCAGTGGAAGGGCAAGCAGGTCTGCGTCTACCACACCGAGTTCAACTACTTCGCGCAACGCTACGGCATGCAGCTCGCTGTGAGCATCGAACCGCAGCCCGGCATCCCGCCGACTCCCGGCGACGTCGCGCGGGTCGTCAAGGCGATGCGCGAGCAGGAAGTCGACGTGATCTTGACGGCGGCGTGGTCCAACAACCGGCAAGTCGCTGACATCGCGCGCAAAGCCGAAGCGCAAGTCATCGAACTCCCGAACCAGGTGAAGGGCGCGGACTGGGCAGCCGACTGGATCCAGTTCCAGGACGGACTGCACGCGCGCGTCGCGGCAGCCTTCGGGACGACGGTCGATGAAGAGCCGAAGCCGAAGCCGGAACCAGAGCCGGGCCAGGGCGAGTGAAACGCGGCGAAACCTCTGTCGAAGCCCGCAGCGCTGCCTTCGGGTATGACGGCGATCCGGTGATCTCCGGCGTGAACCTGGTGGTTCACGCCGGTGAACGGATCGCCGTCGCCGGACCGAACGGCGCGGGCAAGACCACGCTCTTCCGCGGGCTGTTAGGCTTGATCCCGGCGCTCGAGGGCACCGTCGTGCGCGCGTCGCGGCGCTTCGGGTACGTCCCCCAGCACGAAGAACTCGACGCGGTCTATCCGTTCACGGCACGCGAAGTCGTCACGACCGGTGCGCTCGGAAGTTTCGAGGGCGCAAATCGCTTCTGGCGACACTTAGCGCCACCGATGCGTGAGCTGGCAGAGCGTTGTCTCGACAACGTCGGGCTCGCGGGGCGTGCGGACGATTGCTACGCAGAACTCTCCGGCGGACAACGACAGCGCGTGTTGATCGCGCGAGCGTTGATGACCGAGCCCGAGCTGCTGTTCCTCGACGAACCGACCAGCGGCGTCGACCGCGATGCCGCGCGGCAGATCATCGCGCTGCTCGCGCAACAGAACTCAGAGCGCGGCGTGACCGTCGTGATGGTCGGACACCAGCTCGATGTGCTGCGCGAGTTCGCGACGCGCGCCTTGTGGGTCGCGAACGCCGGCGTGATCGACGGTGAAGCCGGCGAGCTGCTCTCGCCGCAGTCCCTCGATCGACTGCTCTCCTCGGGAAGCGAGGCCGCGATGTGGAAGAAGTGAGCTGGACCGAGTTCTTCGAACACTTCCACTACGCGATCGCCGCGGCGCTGATCGCAGGGTTGATCTGTCCGCTCATTGGTGCCTTCTTGCTCGTGCGCCGCACGGGCTTCTACGGCATCGCCTTGCCGCAGTTCGCCGCCGCCGGAGTCGCTTGCGGCTTCGTGGTGATGCCCTGGCTCGAAGCGCAGCTGCACGTCGACTTCGGCGCGGATGGTATGGCGTCGGGGGAACACGCTGCGCTCAACATTCACCTCGCCTGGGCGTCGCTGTTCACCATGGGCGGACTAACGCTGCTCACGCTCGCGCGTCGCGGCGGCACGGAAACGGCGCGCATCGCCGCCGCCTTCGCAATCGCCAGCGCCGCGACGGTGCTGTTCGCGCACGCTTCACCGGTCGGCGACATCTACGTGCACGAGCTGCTGCGCGGCGAGATCCTCGCAATCGGCCTGCACGAACTCGATACGCTCGCGGCCGTCTTGGGCTTCGTCGCACTTTCGATTGTCATTTGGCACCGCGACCTCGCGCTGGTCAGCTACGACCGGGACCAGGCGCGCGTGCTCGGATTACCCGTACGTCGCCACGAGCTGCTCTTGCAGTTCCTGACCGGAGCCACCGTCGCGACCGGCGTGATGACCGTCGGCCCAGTGGTGCTGTTCGGATTCCTGGTGATCCCACCGCTCGCCGCGCGCGCCATTGCCAAGTCGATGGTCGGTTACCTCTGCTGGAGCGCCGCGCTCGGGCTCGGTTCAGCAGTCTTGGGACTCGTGCTTTCGAAGGAACTCGACTGGCCGCTCGGCCCCGCCGTCGTCGTGTCATCGACGGGCTTGTGGTTCGCGAGCCGCGTGTTCGGATCGATGCGCAGAGGCTGACCCGCGGTCAAGCTTCCGTCCACGCGGTGATCTCCGCGCAAACTTCTTCGGGCGACTTGTCGCTAGTGACGACGCTGTTCTCGCAGCGCGCGTAGAGCGGTGTGCGCGCCTCGAGCAAGTCGCGCAGTTCTTCCATCGCGCGCGGTCGGTCGCGCATCGGACGGCGGTCACCGGAAGTGAACACGCGCTGGAAGTGCTCTTCGGGTTCGGCGCGCAACCAGAGCGTGCGACAGGTTCGACGCAAGCGATCGAAGGTGCGCGGAACATCGACGATCGAGCCGCCGACCGCGAGCACGACGCGGTCGCCTTCCGAGAGCACCTCTTCGAGGATCTCGGCTTCGAGGCGGTGGAAGTGATCGGCGCCGTGCAGCTCGAAGAGTTCCGCGAGCGACATGCCGGCGGCTTCTTCGACGCGCGCGTCGAGTTCGACGAAGGGCACTTCGAAACGGTCCGCGAGCAAGCGGCCCACGGTCGATTTCCCCGCACCGCGCAAACCGATCAGCGCGAGGCGTTCGCCGCGGTAAGTGCGCAACGGCAGATCGACGAGGCCCGCGAGGGTCCAGCCGAGAGCGTCGGCGAGGGCGGCGAGCTTGGCGAGGCTGGGGTTCGCGCGGCCCGCTTCGGCCTCCGTTACGTAGCGACGCGAGACCTCGGCCCGCTCCGCGAGTTCGGAGAGGGTCATTCCGGCCCGTTCCCGGGCCGTGCGGAGGCGCTGGGCGAAGGCGTGAAGAAGAGGCTTGGCATCCATGACGTGAGCGCTATACTGCCATGCGACAAAGGGAGTGGGCAATATAATTCTCACACCCCTCTTCGCTGCCGATGCGTTTCGCCGCGCGCCGGATCCATCCCTTCCAGCCAACCGACCAAGGACGACTGTGACTGCCACCGCCGCCCAGACCGAACGCATCTCGTTCCGCACCTGCCCCGCTGACTACCGCCACTGGTCCTTCGAGATCGAAGGCGACATCGCCACCTTGAAGATGTCGGTGCAAGGCGGTGAAGGACTCGGCGAAGGCTACGAGCTGAAGCTGAACTCGTACGACCTCGGCGTCGACATCGAGCTCGCCGACGCGCTGCAACGCATTCGGTTCGAACAACCACAAGTGCGCACCGTCGTCGTCACCGGCGGCATCGATCGCGTGTTCTGCGCGGGTGCAAACATCATGATGCTGCGCTCGTCGAAGCACGGCTTCAAAGTCAACTTCTGCAAGTACACCAACGAGACGCGCCTCGGCATCGAGGACATGAGCGAGAACTCGAACAAGAGCACGCTGGCAGCGCTCAACGGAACGGCTTCGGGCGGCGGCTACGAGCTGGCGATCGCCTGCGACAAGATCCTCTTGATCGACGACCGCAACAGCGCCGTGTCGTACCCCGAAGTGCCGCTGCTCGGCGTGTTGCCCGGAACGGGTGGACTGACCCGCATCACCGACAAGCGCAAGCTGCGTCGCGACCGCTGCGATGTGTTCAGCACCGTCGCCGAGGGCATCAAGGGCAAGCGCGCCGTCGAGTGGAACCTCGTCGACGCGATCGCGCCGCTCTCCAAGTGGGACGACGCCGTCAAGTCCACCGCTCGCGAGATGGCCGACGCGCTACCGGCACGCGAAGCCAAGGGCGTGCAACTCCCCCACCTCGAGTGCACCGAAGTCGAGAACCGCATCGACTACAACTACGTCTCGCTCGAGTTCGACGACGCCGCCAAGAACGTGCAGCTGACGATCACCGCGCCCGACTCCTGCCCGACTTCGGCGGACGACGCGCACTCCGAAGGCGCGAACTGGTGGATCTTCCAGGCCTTCCGCGAGCTCGACGAGGCGCTTTGCGACCTGCGCTTCAACCGGCCGGACATCGGCTTGATCCTGCTGCGCGCCACGGGATCCGCCGCAACGGTCTTCGCGACCGATCACCTGCTGACCACCGCCGATCACTGGTTCGTGAACGAAGTGAAGCACTTCGTCAAGCGCACCCTGAAGCGCTTCGACCTGATGGCGAAGAGCCTCTACGCGATCATGGACGAAGGCACGAACTTCGTCGGCAGCTTCCTCGAGCTGGCGATGGCCTGTGACCGCACGTACTTGCTGAACGATCCGGATACGCAAGTTCAGCTCGGCGTCACGAACGCGAACAACGGCGTGTTCCCGATGTCGAACGGCATCAGTCGCCTCGCGACGCGCTTCCTCGCGAACCCGGAGATGGTCGAAGCGATCGTCGCCAAGGCCGCGACGGATGACTCGGGTCTGTTCGACGCGGAAGAGGCCGACGAGCTCGGTCTCGCGACCTTCGCGCCCGACGAGATCGACTGGGAAGACGAAGTGCGCCTCGCCATCGAGGAACGCGCCTCCTTCTCGCCCGACGCCCTGACCGGCATGGAAGCGAACCTGCGCTTCGCCGGACCCGAGACGATGGAGACCAAGATCTTCGGTCGCCTCTCCGCTTGGCAGAACTGGATCTTCCAGCGCCCCAACGCGGTCGGACCCCGCGGGGCCCTGAACTGCTTCGGCTCGCCGCAAGCGCCCGAGTTCGACTACTCGCGAACTTGATCGCTCGCCTCGCACACACACCCGACGGACTCACCACTCACCGGACCAAGACCAGACAGCCATGACCTCGATCGACTACAGCTCGAAGATCCCGAACAACGTCGACCTCTCTTCCGACAAGCGCCTGCAGCGCGCGTTGGAGAGCTGGCAACCCGACTACCTCGACTGGTGGAACTCCGTCGGTCCGACCGACTTCAACGCCAACGACATCTACCTGCGCACAGCGGTCTCCGTCGAGCGCGACGGTTGGGCGCACTTCGACTACGTCAAGATGCCCGACTACCGCTGGGGCATCTTCCTCACCCCGCACGAAGGCGAGCGCAAGATCGGCTTCGGCGACCACTACGGCGAGGACGCTTGGCAGTCGGTTCCCGGTGAGTACCGCAACTCGCTGCGTCGTCTGATCGTGACGCAAGCAGACACGGAACCCGCTTCGGTCGAACAACAGCGTCTCTTGGGCCACACCGCCCCGTCGCTCTACGACCTCCGCAACCTGTTTCAGGTCAACGTCGAAGAAGGCCGCCACCTGTGGGCGATGGTCTATCTGCTGCAGTCGTACTTCGGCCGCGACGGTCGTGAAGAAGCCGACGAGTTGCTCGAGCGTCGCTCCGGCAACCCGGACCACCCGCGCATCCTGGGCACCTTCAACGAGCCCTGCGAGGAGTGGCTGTCGTTCTTCTGCTTCACGATGTTCACGGACCGCGACGGCAAGTTCCAGCTGCTCGCGCTCGCCGAGTCGGGCTTCGATCCGCTGGCGCGCACCTGCCGTTTCATGCTGACCGAAGAAGCGCACCACCTGTTCGTCGGGCAGACCGGCGTCGGTCGCGTCATTCAGCGCACCTGCGAAGTGATGAACGAGAACCCGGGCAAGGACGTGCGCGAGTACGGCGCGATCCCGTTCGAGATCATCCAGAAGTACATCAACTTCTGGGCCTCGTCCTCGACCGACCTGTACGGCGCGGAAGTTTCGTCGAACTCCGCCAACTTCTTCCGCTCCGGCCTCAAAGGTCGCGCTTACGAAGAGAAGAAGTACACGGACCACAAGGCGCTCGAAAGCGCGTACGAGATCAACCGCTTCACCGACGGCAAGCTCTCCAAGGAAGAGGTCCCGCTGCGCAACGCGATGAACGAGATCCTGCGCGACGAGTACATCGCTGACAACCAGAAGGGCATCGAGTACTGGAACAAGATCTGCGAGCGCGCCGGTATCGACTACCGCTTCAAACTTCCCCACCGCCGCTTCAACCGCAAGATCGGTGACTACGCGACGGGTTGGTTCGACCTCGAAGGCAACTCGATCGACGAGACGACCTGGACGACACGTGCGAGCGAGTGGCTGCCGACCCGCGAAGAACGCGAGTACGTCAAGTCGCTGATGAAGCGCTGCGTGAAGCCCGGAGAGTTCGCCGCGTGGATCGCGCCCCCGTCCAAGGGCATCAACGGCCAGCCCGTCGAGTTCGAGTACGTGAAGCTCTAGTCCCCGGCACTGCCTCCCCGCTGCCCCACGCGAGCCGTGAGGTACCGAGCCGGGGCCAGTTCCGCACAGCTCCTGCAGCGAGGGCACCCTCAGGGGCGCCCTCGCTGCATGAGCTGTGCGGAACT
>Ga0316208_1001096_pt1 | contig 27528 bp, 33 predicted proteins | sample 3monopyrite_MG_FD_204944 | JGI IMG/M metagenome (GOLD analysis project Ga0316208, IMG submission 204944) | Microbial mat bacterial communities from mineral coupon in-situ incubated in ocean water Damariscotta River, Maine, United States -... | ecosystem: Environmental > Aquatic > Marine >... | reverse complement strand
CACTGTCTACAATGGCACGAGCGTTTCTAAAGGCTCTATGATATCGATGATTGAAGCCAACATGCACCAATACATTTGAAGCCAATACCTTTTTACGAATGACTTTCAGTTCACTTGCAAAACGAGCCGCAGGCTTTTCAATCAACACATGCTTTCCAGAAACTACCGCTGCTTCTAAAATCTCTCCAAATAAGTAGTTTGGAGTGGCGATAATAATGACCTCAACATCCTTACGGGAAATTACTTCGCGCCAATCAGCCGAAACATCACAATCTTCATGATCTTTAGCAATTGCGTGCGCTTTATTGACATTAGGATCGACACATGCGACTAGCTTTGTTCCAGCAAGAGCTCTAGATCTCTTGTTTCCAATAAGACCACACCCTACGATAGCGACATTCATTCGCCATTCTCCCAGGTTTTGCCTCTATCTCTCGCAGTTATACGCCTTATAGTATAAATATCAGAACCTTCAAGATCATCTAAATAGTCCCTGAAGTTTAGCCAAGGATCCCAAAGCGCACTAATTAGCTTTCCGGTTAACCCGTCACTCTCACTAGAACCTAGATAAACAGCTAATCTAGCTCCTTCTGATATCGGCGCCCCGCCCCCTTGTTTAACCTCAACCATTTTAGTGTAGAATGCTTCACCAACTTTCAAAGGCCCGGCACTGATAACTTCATCAGTCATTCTTGTTGCAAGAGCACCTGGCGCTATTGCATTCACATCCACATTAGCCTCACGTAATTCTTCAGCCAAAGTTTCTGCAAATCTGATTACAGCAGCTTTTGAAGTTGCATAAGCTGATAATCTCGGCAAAGGATTAGTTGCCCCTCCCCCCGATATTTGCACAATCTTTCCATAACCTTTTGCTTTCATGTGGGGAACGATTCCACGACACATCAGCACAGAACCATAGAGGTTAATCTCAATAGCCGCAATCCAGTCATCCCAGTCGACGTCTTCTACAGTCCCTTTAGGCCCATAAACACCAGCATTATTCACCAATATGTCTATTGAGCGGAAGAGCGCAATCGACGTTGCTATTACTGTTTCAACGTCTGCGGGTTTTGATACATCAGCGGAAATTGAAAATACCATTTGATCAGATGCTGCTAGTGCTCTCAATTCAGTCTCAGCATCTGCTAGATCGCACTTATTACGAGCACAAAGTAATACATTGGCACCTTCTGCAATATATTCTTTGGCTATTTCAAACCCTAGCCCTAAACTTGCGCCTGTTATTATAGCATTTCTGCCCATCAACGCCTTCAACTGATCTTCCTTTCATAACTGGAGACACCTACAGAAAAGTGAGCTATGCGTTTTGCACTCCGAAGATGAGCTAAATGCGCATTCGCATCTAGAACCGTTAGGTTTGGATTGGCTTTTTCAAGTTCCTCAACTGAAATTTCTTTATAAAGTGGCCATTCAGTAGATACTACTAATACATCAACGCCTTTTATCGCTTCAATTGCATCATCAAACCGCTGAACGGTGCCAGCAACACCTCTAGGTAGTGCCCTTGCTCGAGGGTCATGCACGTGTACTTTTTTACATTTCTCAACAAACCAAGAACATAGCTCTAATGCCTGAGATCGTCGTAGCGTATCCGTGCCAGGTTTGTAAGTAAGCCCCCAAATAGCAATAGATACTTTCTGTAACTCAGGAAAAATTTGTTCAACCAATCTACACGACCACCACTTATGGTTGTTATTACTATCTATAATTGATGAAATCAAAGGAGTATTCAGATTATACTGCCCCCCTAATTCCTGAAGAAACTGCACGTCTCGGGCAAGCGTTCCGCCTGCAAATGCCCCACCTGGAGACAAATATGCTCTAGGCCCAATTCTTTGCTCACTTTTAAGGCCACGTTCTACTTCTGTTGCATCTGCCCCTATCCGCTCACAAATAGAGGCAAGTTCATTCACAAATGAAACAGATGTTGCCAGGAATGCATTAATCGCATGTTTAGTCATCTCCGCAGATTCAATACTCATCCAAACAATGTCTTTAGATATTACTCCCAACAACCCAACAATTTTTTCTTTAACTCTCTCATTTCTAATACCAATCACTATTCGGTCTGGATTGAGAAATACATCTAGAGCTCTACCGAGACGAAGGTTCTCCGGTATACACACAAAATCCAAATCACGCCGTTGTAAGTCGATAGCAGCATAATTTTCTAGCGACTTCACACTACCAACTGGCAATTGAGATGAAACGATTACAACTGCGTGTTTTGCTAAACAAGGGAGAGTTTCCCTTATAGAATTGATAACAAAATTTGTATCAGCCACATCATTGTCATCAACCGGCGTATCATATGCCACCCACAAAAACCGTGCTGATCGTACAGAGGAATTAATCAAAGCAGTAAATGATAATTTACCCAGATCTTGAGAGTTTTTTATAGCCTCAAATAGACCAGGTTCATACACTGGCACATCTCCAGCACTAATAGCAGAAACCCTTTTAGAATCGAAATCTAGGCCTACTACATTGTTGCCTATGGAGGCCAAACAACCTGCAGTAACCAATCCCAAATGCCATAAGCCCATAACGCAGATTGTCATGATTGCACCTCAAAAACCCACTCGTTTTGTTGAAGAAATTTGACGGTAGCCACCACACCATCTTTGATACTAAATTTAGGCTTCCAACCCAAAGACTCAATCTTATTAGTGTCTAAAAAGATAAAGGGATTATCACCAACCCATCCCCTTTTTCCGCCACTATACAAAAGGTTAGGCTCAACATTAAGAGTGCTACATATATACTTTATTGAATCATTAACTTCACAGTATTCGTCTAGCCCAAGATTAAAAATATTGACCTTCGCTTGCGCCTTTTCCTGCGCCAAGAAAACAGCATCAATACAGTCTTGAATATACAGATAGGATTTACGCTGCTTGCCATCCCCCAAAACTTTTAACTTATTGGGATCGTTTTTTAATTGCTTGTAAAAGTCAAATACATGTCCATGGGTGTACCTTTCTCCTAAGATAGACACAAACCGAAATATATAGGATTGTATCCCAAACCCTCCGGAATAGGCTGCAATCATGCCTTCACACGCGAGCTTTGAAGCGCCATACAAAGAAGTCTGTATTGGAAATGATGCATTTTCTGGAGTAGGAATAACCTCAGCTTCCCCATAAACGGATCCAGTAGAAGAAAAAATGATTTTCCTAACACCATTAATACGCATCGCTTCTAACACATTGAAGGTTGCAATCGTATTTTGTTGAAGGTCTCTGTCGGGAGCACTTAACCCAAAGCGCACATCAGCATTCGCTGAAAAATGAAAAACCATCTCAGCCCCATTGAATGCAGGACTTATCCGCTCAACATCTAATAGATCGGCTTCTATCAGTGTAAAGTTGTCGCAGCTCATCGCCTCCGTTAAAAACTCCAACCTTCCGGTGGAAAAATTATCGATACCAACAACACTGTGCCCCATCGACAACAATCTATCTACAAAGCTACTACCAATAAAGCCCGCACATCCCGTTACAACGTATGTCATGCATTTCCCCTACAACAAATTTTACATTAAATAACAAGTTAGTTAGGCTAAACCAAAAGCATACTTTTTGATTAAGACGATACTTAAAGCAAACATATCTAACTTATCTACTGAGAAACTCTCACAAATTTGTAGAAAAACTTCCTGATTCTAAACGGAGTCAACTTAAAGCAAGAAACTAAAATATAAGAGGTCAAAAACTGAAAAATGTTAGTAAATCCGCTTCTATACATATTGTGCCTTAAATGCCAATCATACTTTAGAAATCGAAACCCCCCACGACGCTCTCGTTGCCCATTGCCTAACCTGACATACATAAGTACTTCTTGAACACACCCAAATTTAAACCCATTCATAATGGCCCTAACAAACAAGTCGTGGTCTTCAACGTTACCGGTCGAAGGTCTGTAACCAGAACATTTTTCAAACACTTTCTTCTTTGCAATAATGCTTGGGTGAGACACCACTGCCCGCCACTTTAGTGCTTCCTTAATGTCCGCATGCCTTTCTGGGCATTTCTTAATAGCGACAATCTTGTTTGGGTCTTCGTAGAAATCTCCCTGAAGACATCCTACTACATCTAACTTATGTTTTTTCATGTAAGCAAATTGTTCTTCAAACCTCTTAACATTGCTAACATCATCCGCATCCATACGAGCTACGTACGGCTGTTTAACATACTTGAGCCCTTCATTTAGTGCTGATGCCAAGCCACAATTTTCACACTGCGGTATAATCGAAAATTCTATTGAAGGATATTTAGTAGGTAGACCGTCAAGGAAAGTGCGAACTTCCTGATCAATCGGACCGTCTAGTACTATAACAAGTTGCTTTGGTTTACCACTTTGACTCAAAATACTGTTTACTGCGCCGCGTACGAACTCTAACTGATCACCTATGTAAATTGACAACAATACGGATATTGGCAAGTTGGGGCTGTCCACACCTTACTCCTTCTAAAATCATCCCTAAACACATTCTACAGCTACCCCCTCTTGTACCAATCAACTGTGCTTCTAATTGCATCAGGAATGGCGACTTTAGGAGAAAAACCCAATGCCCGAATTTTTGAGGAGTCAAAATTTGTACTCCAACAAAATTTCTTAATACGCGCACTTGTAATGGGTACATCCACTCTTGTAATTATTGCTATGATATCAAATAAGTAAGCGAGAAAACTCGCCACACTTAATGGCAGATAAAATCGTGTCTGCTTACGATTCAGAAATCCATGAATGTAAGAAACTAGCTCAAAAGTAGATATTCTAGGCTCCTCAACATAATTTAAAGTGACGACACCCGTTTTCAGGTGCTCTTTCTGCCACCGTAGAAGAAACATATGTGCATCCACAAGGTTTTCAATGTAACTTAACGTCTTAATTTCATTACCTCGCCCAACCATAATGAATCTGCGCTTCGAGATAGTATGAATCAACCTGTATACATTGGTATTCAAGGGATTATTTGGACCAAATATTACCGAGGGCCTCAATATTATAATACTATTGTCCGGATTCTGTCGGTAAAGTTCATGAAATAGTAATTCGCACTCTACCTTGGATTGTCCATACGCACCAATTGGAGCAAACGGAGCGTCTTCTGTACATGGGGCATCCTGAATACCGTGAACAGCTACAGAGCTATAAAAAAACCAATTCTTTACTTCTAGCTTTTTTCCCAACCTAATCACCTCGTTGGTGACACTTACATTATCCCGAAAATATTCCTCATCTGCTATTCCCCAATCAGCACGAGCTGCGGCAAGATGGAATATACAATCAACATCCCCCAACTCTTGTAAATATTCACAACAATCAAGCAAATCTATCCTTAGAAAATGAGAAAGTGACGGCCCCTGATATTCCACTCGATCAATGCCCACAACACTGTGGCCGTCAGCAAGCAAATAGGGGATTAATGACTTACCAACAAACCCACTACACCCCGTAACCAAAATTACCATACCTTCCCTCCCCCTATACTAACAACAAGGTCAGATGTAAGATTTCAAAATAGTTCCCCACTAGGAACTCACATATTCATAGGATTTAAGCAACAACTGTATTATGCAGTTATAACAACAACGACACCCAATATCTTGTCATTGAAAAAAAAACAAGCTTTTGAGCTTATTAGTCATTCAACAACCGATCAGTTTAATTACGGATAGAAAAAATTAAAGTATTTTGAAAGTCGACAACTTTACTTGCGATCAAGCTAGTCTTACTGGCATGTATCTAACACTGAGAGTTTTTAAACTGGAAAGACCTCGCATGCGTTTCTATACCAGCCTGTGCTTCAGCGTATTTATTTTAACAGCCATAATGTCATTCCATGATGCAATAGAATGGATCACCATCACTACTCAGTTCAACGACATCTATTTACTCAGACTAGGTGCCCGCTCTACCATTTCAACAGATAGCCTTATGAATTTATCCCAAGCACTCAAACTCTCGGAGATCACAGTAGATGAGATTTTTCAAAATATATATAGCGGAGATACAGTACTTTTAAATTGGCAAGGGATGGCAATAATCGGAGCATTGATATTTAAGGTGTTTGGTGTACCAGCCGGACTCGGATTGACTTTTTTCATTAATGTCTCATTTTTGTACGCAGCCATTCAAAACTATCGTAAAATTTGCAAACACTTAAAAATCCACATACCCATGATTAGTATTATTGCTATCGGCATTTCACCGATGATTATCAGACATATCTGGTCCTTAAGCAAAGAGCCTATCTCAGTTTTTTTCATTAGCGCACTTGCATTAGTCTTAGTCAAAAGGAAGCATCTAATATTAATTCCTATCGCTATTTTCGTACCTATAGTTAGAACGCAATATCTAGCTATAATTGCTATCGCATATTTCTCTAGACTTTCGCGGTACTGGTTACCAATAGCTTTTGCCTCGATCTCACTGATTGCCCCATTTCTTAACATTATATCACAGACTGACTTTTTCGAGGTGCAAGACGCTGCTGGTGTTGAAATTTCTAGCAAAGCTATTATGCTATACATACTAGAAACTTTTAATTTTGTTGGCGGATATTTAGTTCAACTACCAGCTAGAATAACCCTCAATACCATTGCACCCATTGCACAAGTATCATCTTACTTAGGAACACTCGACGAAGGCATCCGCCCCGATGTGCTTTCTTATATTACATATGGCATATCGTTATTCCTGGTCACTATAAAGCTCCTGATCAGAACTCTAAAAAGAGACATATCATCGCCAATCTTGTTGAATTTAGTAATCGCAACGTTTCTTGTGATCGGCTTGATACCTTTTTTACAGCCCCGCTATCTAATGCCCATTTTGCCAATAATGTATATCCTCGCGTTTGCTCCAAAGAAGGGCACAGTGCAAATTTCTAAACGACCCCGCTTTCCCTTGGGCCCCGTTAAGAAGAAAACACTTTTTCAATAAACGCGCTACGGATATTTGGCTGTGTCAATAATGAACCTAAAATACAAACAAGTGCCAATGCAAAAATATTCACCAACATCTCAACTGGTTTATTAGGTTCAATATTCACATAGTATTGACCAAAAAAATACGTTGCAGTTGTAATTCCGATGTATGGAACCGTCACATATAAAAACGTCATCGCAATTTTTTGCCCAGGAAGGCTTTTCGATAAAACACTAATTGAATGAATAACACAATAGCCAGCCATAATACTATGACAGACTAAAATACCATTTAAGCTGTAATATTCCCCAACCAACCAAATAATGGGAGAGAATATAACAGACGCTATCAAGTACATTTTGATAATTCCAGCGGTGTTACCGGCTGCTAGTTGAGGAGCTTTCTGAACTTCCAGTACAGAAAACAAAAGCGTTGTTAATGATAGTATCTTCAACATAAATGCTCCCTGGATAGCCACTTGATTATCACCTGTGTACATAAGCAAAACTTCTTCAGAGAAAAAAAATAAAGTGCCGACAGCAGGAAACATGAGGGTATAATGTATCTGTAGTGTATTCTTGTATACTGTTAAGAACTCTTTATGTTCATTGTTTAGCAGCAGAGAACCCGAATAAGAAAAAAATGCGTTAGAAATGGGGAACGTGAGAACATATAAAACACGCCCTAAAGCCTGCACCAAAAAGTATACACCAATGAGAAGCCCTTCAAAATTTAAAAATATGAAATACTTATCTATTTGCGTTACAAGCATTGTAAACATCGTTATTATAAAAGTATGTCGATAGTATCCTAGAAAATTCCAATTGAATTGATTCTGTTGAGCACTCAGCCTAACACCGCCTAGAGCATTCAGCCAAAAATAGTGCCGCATAACAAAAACTTGGAAGGCTGATACAATGGCAATATATCCAAACAAGTATGAAATGGGCTTCGAAAAATATAGCGCGATTATTACTCCGCCACCCCACCTAACAAATTCGAAAACTGCAAGAAACAAGTTATTTTGCCCAAATTTTAGCAGCCCAGTCAAACAGCTTTCATAGAATAGTATCGGAGAATAAAATATTAGTGCCACAACTGCGAGTGTAATGGTCAACTTGTCATGTGATAAATTCTCAATAAACTTATGAGAGAAATTACCTAACAGTAACAGAATACAGACACCAAATACGAACACGACACTGAAAAAAACTTTCTCAAGATGCTTTATATTAGCTAACGAGTTGTTTTTCGCTTTCCCCTGATAATTTCGAGACTTCGCCAACTCTCTATTTGCTTGCAGCATTAGTCCAGAATAAAATGTTGATACTATCTGCAAAAGAGTTGAGTAAAGACCAATTATTGCAATCCCTTCAGCTCCATAAACAGACAGAAACATAGGTAACGCAAAAAAGGGCGCTAGTTTTGCAATGCCATTACCAAGCACATTAAAAACTGTATTTTTTGCAACGTTTTTCATATGAACTGCAATGGCCTATTATGAAGAACCTCAAAGACTTTAACTTTGGGTGTGTACTTGGTATCTTTCAGTACTTATTCTGGTGTGAATGACACTCATCATTTACTATAAATCTTGTTTCACCTTGTTTGTCCTATACCCAGAATCACATAATGCTTAATACTCAACAGCTTCAACGATTTGCTCTTCTATTTTTTTAAAAACGAAAATACCACAACCATATTTTTGACTTCTCATAACTTCACAGGCATCAGAAAAATGAATATTTTCCTCATCGTCAATACATATACTTCGATACAGTTTTAAAGAAGAAAATAAATCGATAATGGTTGTTGGATCAAATATCCTATGTGCGTTGAAAACAATAGTACTACACCCGCTGACAGGTACTGAAAGATATAGATAGCCACCAGGCCGAAGAATTCTTACAAATTCCTTCGCCGCCTCGTTAATTGCTTTCAAATCAAGGCGATCACCATATCGACCCAACCCAATATGCTCAAATGCATGTAGACAGGATAGAGATTCAACTGAACCAGTACTAATGTTTTCCAAGTTTTCCGCCGCTCCTTGTTCAAAAAAGAGACCAGGAAAGACATTTTCCAGTGACCGAATATCAATCACATGTACATCTCGAAAACACAGAAGATGCGCTACGAAACCATCAAGTCGAGAACCAACATCATAATGCGAACCAGGATCTTTTTTGAAGATTTCTCTGGCAACAATTATATCTTGTTTAAAATAGTGTTTACTAATCAACCCCGCACTCAGTTTATGTTCACCTAGAACCGGCTGATAAGTTACCTTGTACCCCTCCTTGTTTTGTCGAAAGAACGACAAAAAATCGCCTGCAAACTTAGGAATTCCCAGAACCGAGGCCAGTGCCTTTCTAAAATCAACCCCAAATGATAAAAAAAACCCGTAAAAAAATTTAATTATATTCAACACTCACCCCTAATTACAGTAACTTACTTCATGATATAAATTTATCGAGTTAACAACTCGGAATAACTTGCCAAGCATTAATCACTCTTGATCTTAATCTTCAGCGATAGAACACATCCTTTTACTAATAAAATCGAGAAACCATGCCAGTAACTGCGTCAGATTGATATTTCTATAACATTCAAATCGGCCATACTCAATCTGGGCAAAAATACAGAAGTATCAATTCCTGTATTGATTACTACTCCGGGCACTCCATTGAAAATTTTTTCATACGCACTTTCTTTTACATCATCAATAGAGTTGAAATTTGCAATGAGGTCACTCAGATCAATTCTATCGTCAGCTATTGAAAAGTCTGCAATAACATCATCACCATGAGAACCACCAAAGTAGAAATAGTCCTTGCCAGTTCCACCTTCAAAGCGATCATCGTCACCGCCACGGCCTTCAAGATGATTGTGTTTATCGTCATGACCTGCGGCCCAAAGTTCTCCCACTTATCCGTAGAGCCCTTTGTTTAAGTGAAGTGCTCCCCAATTTTAGACCACCCGGCTGGAGTATTTTCCGGGGTTAATGCCCATACGCCTATCACGCAGTTGAGCAGCTCATGAGCGTGATAGGCGTTTTGTTGCCTATAGCGCTGTGTGGTCGAACTTCATTATAGTCTCTACGCCAATCTTCTAGTTTTAAGCGGGCATCGTCAAGGCTCATGAACCAATGCGCATTCAGACATTCGGACCTGAAGCTGCCGTTGAATGATTCAATATACGCATTATCCGTTGGTTTTCCGGGCCTTGAGAAGTCCAGCATAACGTCATTAGCATACGCCCAAAGTCGAGGTCGCGAGAGATAAATTCGCTGCCATTGTCAACTCGTATCGTCTTCGGGTAACCGACGTCTCTGCATACCCGCTCAAGAGTTTGAACCACATCCTCACCACGATAACTGAACCGGGGGTCCGTCGCTGGCGAGAAACGAGAAAAGGTATCGATGATCGTTAATATCCGTAGTTTCCGCCCAGTGGCTAATTGATCATGAACGAAGTCCATCGCCCACACTTGATTAGTATGGGTGGGCTCAACGCGGTCCTGCCGCAGCTTTGCTTTCACACGGCGCTTCGGAGTTTTGTTCCGCAGTTGAAGACCCAACTCGTTATAAAGCCTGCGAGTCCTCTTTTCATTGATCTGCCATCCTTCACGGCGCAACAACACATGAACACGCCTGTAACCAAAGCGTACCCGCGTTTCGCAAATCTCCTTAATCCGTAGTTTTAAGTCTGCCTGATCACCGCGCTTGGATTTGTACGTATAAAGCGAACGATCAATCCGCAGGGCACGACAGACCTTGCGAACAGACACGCGCCAAACTTCACGAACTTCATCAACAAGTTGACGGCGGCGAGCAGGCTTTAGAGCTTTTTTGACAATACATCCTGAAGCATCGCTTTATCCAAAGACAAATCAGCAACGAGCTTCTTCAGCCGGTTATTCTCACTTTCCAGAGCCTTAAGACGTTTCATCTCGGATGGTAGCAGTCCCGCATACTTCTTGCGCCAGTTATAAAACGTAGCCTGGCTAACACCAGCCTTCCGGCAAACCTCGGCAACTGCCGTTCCTTCATCAGCTTGCTTCAACACAAACGCAATCTAGGCTTCACTAAATTTACTTGCTTTCATAGAATTATTCTTCTCCCGCACTTGGGATCATAATTGAAAAATTCCAGCTATAAATGGTCTATTTTAACGGGGGCACGTCAACATTATAATTGAAGAGCTATTGCATCTAAATGGCTCCTCCGGTGGCGCACGGCCGAAAATTGTCGTACAAGTTAGCGCCGACAAAAAAACAGTTATCCATGGCAAAGAAGACCTTCAAGAGAAGTTTACGCCTTGGATGATTAAGTTTCCCTCAAGCCCTGATCCAAAAGATATTGGTGCAATTGAATATGCTTATGGTCTGATGGCGCAAGAAGCTGGCATTAAGATACCGGAAATACATTTATTTTTACAAACCAACGGTGCAGGCTATTTTGGAGTAAAACGCTTTGATCGTATAGACGATCAGCGCATTGGTAATACCCCCATTTATAGAGGGTTTCATAAGTAGAACTATTTTAAGCAGCCATGGGCATGCCCATGGCTAGTTTTTGTTTTGGCGTTATACCGCCGAGGGCCATATTGGGGCGCTCATTGTTATAAGTCCAGAGCCATGCTGTTGCAGCCTGCTGAACTTCATCAATCGTTGTGAAGATATGCTGGTTCAACCAATAATACCTAACCGTGCGGTTAAAGCGCTCCACATAGGCATTCTGCTGCGGATTACCCGGCTGGATAAACTGCAATATAATGCTGTTCTTTGAAGCCCATGCTGCTAATAGGTGGCTGATATACTCAGGGCCATTGTCCGAACGGATCACTTTCGGCTTGCCGCGCCATTCAATGATCCGGTCCAATGCCCGGATGACCCGACCTGCGGGCAATGAGAAGTCAATCTCAATAGCCAGGCCTTCGCGGTTAAAATCATCAATCACATTGAAGGCGCGAAAGCTACGGTCGTCAGACAGCTGATCATGCATGAAGTCCATACTCCAAGTCTGATTAACCACCTCTGGGACAGCAAGGAGCTCTGCCTTATCCCTATACAGCCGCTTCTTCGGCTTGATGCGCAAGTTCAGCTCCAACTCGCGGTATATGCGGTACACACGCTTGTAGTTCCAGCCGAAGCCTTTGATGTTTCGCAGGTACAGAAAGCACAGCATAAAGCCCCAATTGCGCTGACGGCTGGTCAGGCCCACAAGCCAGTCGGCAATCTCAGCATTTTCATCGCTCAGCTTCGGCTGGTAACGGTAGCACGTCTCACTGATCGTAAAGGCTCCGCATGCAGCTCGGATACTCAGGCGTCCTTCGCAGACAGCAACCTTGGCCATCTCTCGGCGTTGAGACGGCCTTACCACTTTTTTGCCATCGCTTCCTTGATCACATCGTTCTGTAGTTACACATCGGCATACATTTTCTTCAACCGGTTATTTTCGGCCTCAAGCTCTTTCATCCGCATCATCAGCGATGCATCCATGCCGCCATACTTGGCGCGCCACTTGTAAAAGCTGGCATTGCTCATGCCGTGCTCGCGGCACAGCTCTGGCACAGGCGTTCCCGTCTCGGCCTGCTTCAAAATACTGATCATTTGGCTGTCCGAATACCGTGACTTCTTCATGTAAAATCTCCTGCGTTCCTGTTACGAGAAAATTCTACTTATGAGTACCTCTAATTTTCGGGGGTATTACCCTGTAACAACACACTTAAAGGAACGCTTCCGTTTTCCGCAACAACATGAAGTAGAAAAGCTTCGTCTTGATGCATCTCTTAACAATAAGTACTTTCTAAAAAGACTAGATTACTGCATTTACGGTAATAGCTCAAAGCCAACACGCGGCAACAAAAGAACAACCCGTATTGTTGCAATTGAAGAGGGCAAAGAAAGAATTCATTGCCACTTCTTAATTGCCTGCCCTCCGCAAATTACCCTATCTCTAATGCAGCAATATTGCTGGGGTAGCTGGATTAAAACACCTTATGCTATTTCAGACATAGACGTGCAAGAACATAAATCACATTCACAAGCATCATCATTTGGCACGTATATTATGAAACAAGTCAGGGCTAATAATAGTGATGCCCTCGACTATGAAAACATTCACCTACCAACCCTTCCGTAAGTAGCGGACAGGTTTAAAATGAGATTTGATATTTTGAACGTTAACGCCCGGTGATCTCCACCTACCCAATCTCTGCGCCGTAATTTAAAGATGCCTCAATAAAGCGGGCGCAGTGTCTGCGTGGATATGAGGTGCATGATTTATGGCAGGCAAGACGCGGCGGAGCAGATGGAGTGAGGCATTCAGGCAGCGTATAGTTGCTGAGGCTGAAGCAGCGGATGAACCTATGTCAGAAGTGGCGAAGCGTCACGGTTTGAACCCCAAGCTTTTATATAGCTGGCGGCAAAAGCTTATAAAGGATCAAGAGACGGCTACAACAGGCAAGGAGGTCTGCCTGTTGCCGGTTGAGGTTAAAGCGTCTTCAGATGAAACGCCGATTCAAGCCAGCAATCCCACATCAGGTATCCTTGAGATAGAGTTACCATGCGGATCAAAGTTACGGTGTGGCAACGATATCAATCCCGCCTTTCTCACCATTGTACTCACTGAACTGAAGCCCACTACATCGAGCAGCACTTCATGATCCCGGTGCCATCAAACACCCGTATCTGGCTGGCTGCTGGTGTCACAGATATGCGGAAAGGTTTTAACGGCCTTAGTATGTTGGTGCAAAAGGCGCTCCATGAAGACCCCTTCTCTGGTCATTTGTTTGTCTTTCGTGGCAGGCGCGGTGATCTTTGCAAAATTATCTGGTGGGATAGCCAAGGCGCATGCTTGTTTACCAAGCGCTTAGAGCGTGGCCGTTTTGTTTGGCCGAGAGCTGAAGGTGGCAAAGTCACCCTTAGTGGTTCACAGCTTTCCATGCTGCTGGAAGGCATTGACTGGCGCATTCAGAAGCAGACATGGAAGCCTTTAACTGCGGGCTAATTTTAGCTCCTGAGCGCAGCTATCAAGTGGCTGATTTAAATGTTGTTCTTTGACATTGTATATAGATGTTAGGCTGTGTATCGGCTATAGAATAGCCATGATTACAGCGCCTTTCACCCTGCCAAAAACCCTTGTGGAATCAAACGCTCTCGTGCTTGAGATGCGCTTTGTTATCGAGAAGTTACAGCTTCAGATTGCCACCCTCAAACGGGCACGGTTTGGCTCTTCTTCTGAGGCCATCGATAGTATTGTCGATCAAATGGAATTGACGCTTGAGGATCTGATCACCGAGCAAGCCGCCATTCTTCAGAGCCAGCCTGACGTTGACAAAACAATCGCTGACACTGAAGAGAAAAAGAAACCGGTTCGCAAACCGCTACCCGAGCATTTGCCGCGCGACATCACAGAGCATCTGGTAAACGATGGCATGTGTGATTGCTGCGGTGCATCCATGCACAGGATTGGTGAAGATATTACCGAGGTGCTGGATTATGTACCAGCAAGCTTCCGGGTGAAGCATCATGTAAGGCCAAAGATGGCGTGTCGCACCTGCGATACAATCAAGCAAGCACCAGCCATTAGCTTACCCATTGAAAAGGGTAAGCCCGGCCCCGGCCTGCTCGCAAATGTGCTTGTATCAAAATATGCAGATCACTTGCCGCTCTACCACCAATCCGGCATATACGCTCGCGAGGGTGTGGAGATCAGCCGCAACACAATGGCCGACTGGGTTGGGCGCAGTATGGAACTGGTGCGCCCGCTTGTGGATGCGATCGGCAACCATGTCATGGCAGGGCCAGCCATCCACACCGATGATACACCGGTGCCAGTGCAGGCACCGGGGTCTGGTAAAACCAAAACCGGTAGAATATGGACATACCTCAGGGATGAACGCGGCTGGCTGGGTGATGCAGCGCCTGCTGCTTATTATAAATATTCCGCTGACAGAAAAGGCGTGCGGCCACAGGACCATCTGAAGAATTACACCGGCTTTCTCCATGCAGATGGGTATGCGGGATACGAAAAGCTTTATGGCAGCGGCAAGATCACAGAAGTTGCCTGCATGGCACACATCAGGCGCAAGTTTGTTGATATCCATAAAGCCAATGGATCAATCCTTGCTGAAGAAGCCATAACCCGTATTGCCACGCTCTATGCGATTGAGAAACAGATCAGGCGGCAACCGCCAGATATAAAACGCAACGTGCGGCAGGAACATGCCAAACCGCTGTTTGAAGCTTTGCAAGTCTGGCTGCCACTTCAGTTGAACAAGATACCCGCCAAGTCAGCTTTGGCTGGGGTCATTCGCTATGCCATTACCCGACTGAAGCGGCTGAAAGTCTATTTGACGGATGGTCGGTTATCGATCGACAACAATCCGGCGGAACGCTGCATGCGACCTATCGCTCTTGGTCGGAAAAACTATCTCTTCTACGGTTCAGACAAAGGCGGTGAACGCGCCGCTGCCGCTTATACACTGCTGGAAACAGCAAAACTCAACGGTATCAATCCGCAGGCGTATCTAACTTGGGTTTTGGGTACGATTGCTGATCACCCAATCAACCGTATTGACGAGCTACTGCCTTGGAACTTTAGCGAAAGCCAGCTCAAAGAAGCAGCTTAAGGACTTTGACCGGGCGGTTACTTTTGAACTAAATATCTTGTTAGCAGACACAATGTCGCGACAAAGCCTTTTCTCTACATTCCACCCGCAAAGGACGACAAAAGGTCAGCCCTAGTTATAGTTATGGCTAATCATAATTGGAATATACGTCATGACTCAGAAGCATTGAGTTTCATTAAACGATAGAATTCACATAGTGAACAAAGAATAGAATGACTATCAAAAAAACAATGCTGAAAGCCTTGATGATACTGACTTACAGGGCACAGAACATCATTTATACAAGAAGAAGGTTCCCAATAACCTTTATAGTGTAAACCTCTAAAGCACTATATTAAAAAACACTGTAAATTATCACACAATACAAACAAATTACTTACCAATATCAATCAACAAACTAGAGTATCCTTTACTACCAATAGAGTCATAAATAACAATCAAATCAGATAATAATTTGTAAGTGAAGAAGTTACCCTCCAAATAACCATCTGTTTTAAATGAGTTATTAAACTTTACACGGTCTTTAAAAGAATAACTGGCAATCTTTTCACACTTATCAGGTAACGATTGGCCAGCTATTGTACCCTTTAACAAGACTGCATGCGATTGAGGCCACTTCTGTTTCATCCAATTTGTAATCGTTTTAGCATCATCACTTCGAACATCCATAAGCGCGTGAAAGTGAACCAGTATTTGGTATTGATCATCTACTGTTTTCATTTCACTTAACGTTTTAGCTTTTCTTGAAGTTGCTCGATGTAAATCAACTACTTCAAATTCAAATGCACCTTTCATCCAAATATCAGGAAAACGCCTTTTAAGCGCAGTTAGGTTTTTTCTAGTCTTCGTAACTGCTGCCTTTACACTCTTGGTATGAAGCGGCACTAGCTGACATAAAATGGTGGCATGCCTAAGTCGGTTTAAGGCAAGCTTCTCATCGTCATCAAAAGCCTTTTTACAGTAGGAGAATAAGCGCTTCTTGAGTGATGTAGCTGCCCTCTTTCTACAATCGATACAGTAAAGCGAACCACATAATTTACCAACCGCACAATGCTCTATTTTGGTAGCTAAATCATGATGCCTATAAAGGCGTAAGGTGCCACACACCCTCTCTTTACGTTTCTTATCCGGCATAAGCGCCATATCTTCACATGTTTGGGCGATCATGTTCTGTATCTCGTGCAAACGCTGGTCAGGAGCTTCCTGACTCTTTGCCTCTTTCCACTCCCGAAAGCTTTTAGCCATGTCGATTGCCACTCATTTCTTCTTTTTATGAGGCTTTATTGTCACTTTATTCCGTAAGCGTTTCTTGTCACATACATCGAAAAATGAGTTCACATTTTTAAGCTCATCACTAAAGTCCAGCTTACAAATAGCTTCATACAATGGCTTTACTTCAAGTCCTTGCCTATATGCACCACCAGCCGAGTTATGAAAGCTTTCAACTGCTTTATCAAATGCATGACCGGTTTATACGAAAGCTAATATTATTCGACACGCCAGCATTCTCTAATGCCGTTGCACAGGTGTGTCGGAAAGAATGAAAATCACGAAGGTACTTACTACAAGATTCGACCTCAACAGCTTGCTTGAAAGATAATCTCCCTTTCTGTTTATCTGCATAAGTACCATTAAACCACCTACTAAAGTTTTTCCTGTACCCCTCAGCCTTCGTATAAGTTAACCCATCAAAAAGACGATAATATCCTTTTTTATCCTTACACTTATAGTTTCGCGTGCGCTTCAATTCGACAAACTTACCAAAACCTAATTCGATTAGTTTTGGATGAAGCGGCTTTATGCCTGCATTCCCTGTCTTAAGGCTTTTGTCAGGTGTATCTGCATTGATAGAGATACACCACACCTTCTCACCATCACAGTCCACCTCATAAACATCATCCATGTGTAATTGACAAAGCTCGTTAGCACGTGCACCAGTAAACAAGCCTAAAAGGGGTATCCAATACTCATACGCAAACCTAAACTTGCCTGCCGTATGTGTTGGCTGACTGAAAAGGTCTAATAACTGCTCACGGCTAAAAGGTAACCTCTTCCTTTTATCGCCTTTCTTATTCGGGAATTTAATAGTCTTACCCTCAAACGGGTTCTTTACAGCCACATCAATACGTTCAGAACAATACTCAAAAACCCGTTTACATGTTTCCAGATAGTCATTTTTTGATGTAACGGATAAAGGCTTTAAGGCACCTCGTTTCATATGTTGCTTATTGCGTAGTGCATCACGAAACGTATCAACAGTTTGCTTACCCACCTCCTGAACACGCACATCCCCAACAGTATCTATCAGAAAATTAAAATGGGTTTCTGTCCTTCGCCGTGTCTTATCCGCCCAAGCACTATCCTGCATCTTGTCCTTAATATATTTGGACAAAAAGTCTGACAGTTTCAGGTCAGACGTTTGTTCCGGCAATACTTCGGAAACACCGTCACCTGCTGCTGGTAGTTTAGGAGAAGCTTTCAAAACCTCACTTATGACAGCATCTTTTTCATTTTGAAGTTCAGCCTCAAACCTAGCATCCACCTTTGCCTCATTAAGGCGTTTCAAATAAGCAATCGCCTTTTCATAAAGCTCATCCTTATTGGCAAACTCCGGGTCCATCTCATCAAAAAGCCCAGTCTCAACAAGTCGCCACAACTGGTGTGCAACAAACTCCTCATCACTTGTGAACTGTTGGGGATCAAATTCAGTGTAAGGATGCTCACGGTAATGGTCGTTTTCAGCTTTCATGCTTACATATAACCGGAGAGAGCTTCTAACCTTCTCTTCATCCGTACGCTTATCAATGTAATCATCTTCCATAAGCTTCTGCACCCCCAACCACAAATACTGCACTTGCTTTATCGCATCGCTTTTATCACGTGTTTTTAGGGATATGTGAATAGATTTTGGGAAGTTATTGCGTGAAGAGATGAAGGATTTTGGGAAAACATACCGGAAGCAATATATGCCAAATCTGTTCTTATGAAGATGCTGAGTACGCCGCATTTTGTAACACCAACGTGTAACACCTAGCGCCTAAAAACACCTTATATTCCGGTAAATTATTGATATAAAACAATAACATAGAAATTATGGTGCCCCCGGTCGGAATCGAACCGACACTCCCGAAAGAACGGGATTTTGAATCCCGCGCGTCTACCAATTCCGCCACAGGGGCACTCTGGAGAATCGTCTGGTAGAAGTGCGCGCATAATATACGCTTCGCCCTCGCCGTCAAGCCTGTCAAACTTACATGGTCACTTTTGTTTTATGGTGATTGTGCAGGGGTCCACCCTTTGCTATGTCTCTTGGCATCAAGGGAGCTCTATATGATAAGAAAACTTTATGATTGGACGCTGGAAAAAGCGCGCAGTCCCGCGAGCGAAAAATGGCTCGGTGGTCTAGCTTTTGCCGAAAGCAGCTTTTTCCCCATTCCCATTGACATCATGTTAATCCCAATGATTTTAGCAGATAGGCTAAAAGCTTGGCGCCTAGCAACCATTACCCTTATTATGTCTGTTCTTGGCGGGGCAGCAGGGTATGCGATAGGTGCCTTCCTGTTTGATACTGTCGGCAGGCATATCATTGAATTTTATGGCTACGGCGAAAAATTTTCCTCCTTTCAAAACATGTATCATACATACGGGGTTTTAATCGTACTGGTCGCAGGGTTTACGCCGCTCCCCTTCAAGGTCGTCACCATTGCCAGCGGGGCTGTTGGGCTAAACCCGGCCTTGTTCTTCTTTGTATCTATTCCTGCACGGGGGGCGCGGTTTTTTTTAGTTGCCGCCCTTCTCTGGAAATACGGCGAGCCCATACGTGCTTTTATAGAAAAACGACTTGGCCTTGTGCTGTCGGCGTTTATGATAGTTGGCATCCTTGGTTTTGTAGCTCTTAAATTTATAGGATAACCTATGCTGACAACCGTCAATAAATTCCCTAATACCCAGCCCACTTTATTTGCTGGCGTAGTGGCTGCAGTCCTGCTTGGTTCTGCTTTCACCTTTCAATTCTTTGGGTACCCACCCTGTGAATTATGTTGGTGGCAACGTTACCCTTATATTGCCATTGTGCTCGTGGTGCTTGGCGCAACTATAGCGAAAAGCCTGCCACAAAAGTGGGTTCTCCTGCTTTTAAGTGCCCTTTTTCTAGCAGATGCCGCCATTGCTGCCTTCCATGTGGGTGTTGAGCAGCATTGGTGGGAGGGCCTTCCTGGGTGCTCTAGTTATGTTGACTATAGTAACAATATCAATGATACACTAGCAGCTCTTATGGAAGCCCCGCTTGTGAAATGCGACGAAATTGCTTGGTCCCTTTTTGGTATTTCTATGGCAGGATATAATATGCTGATTGCAGCAGGTATGACTGCCTTCTGTTTTAAAAAATTTAAAAACACTTAGGTGCCCAATGGAAAAGCATAAAGCCGTCACGGAAAAACAAACACCGGCCCTACCCCTACCGGGTGATAGAGCACAGGCGTATACTACCAACCAAATGATCCGGGTTGACCATGCTGGAGAGTATGGTGCTGTGCGTATTTATGCGGGACAACGTGCTGTAATGGGTGAAAGCCACCCAAAGGCATCCCTCCTAAAACATATGTATGAGCAAGAAGAGGTGCACCTTGCCCAGTTTAACAAGTTCATAACGGAACGCCAAGTACGCCCCACCATAATGACCCCTTTCTGGCATGTTGCTGGTTTTGCCCTTGGTGCTAGCACCGCTCTTCTCGGCGAGAAAGCTGCTATGGCTTGCACACAAGCTGTTGAAGAAGTGATCGACGAGCATTATCAGGAACAGCTTGATAAACTGGACGGTGCTGACCCTGAGCTTGAAGAAAACATCAAACAGTTTCAAGCAGAAGAAGTTGAGCACAAACGTCTTGCCGAGGAGAATGGTGCAGAGGAAGCACTTGGCTACCCTGTATTGTCCAGTACAATCAAAGCAGGGTGCAAAGCCGCCATTTGGATTTCCAAACGCGTTTAAAATACTATGAAGCAATACTCGGGTGGCATGCCCTAATTATTCTCCAGCTCTGTATCCCAGTATAAATAATCCCGCCAACTTTCATGAAGATAGTTAGGCGGGAACAGGCGGCCATTGGCATTCAGTTCATGATGGGTAGGTTGGTGCGGCCACCGGGTGGGGTGCATGGTAGCCTCTTTCGGTGTACGCCCCCCTTTACGCAAGTTGCACGGAGCACAGGCCGCAGAAATATTGGTCCAATTTGTTCGCCCCCCTTGTGATCGCGGAATGACATGATCAAATGTAAGGTCATGCCCTGATCCACAATAAACACAGTTAAACTTATCTCGTAAGAATAAATTAAACCGCGTGAAGGCTGGATACTCTGGTTGTTTCACATAATCTTTTAGGGCTATCACACTCGGCAGACGCATGGATATGGAGGGTGAATGCACCTCTGTTTCATATTCTGAGACAATATTAACTTTGTCCAAGAAGATCGCTTTTAAAGCAGCTTGCCAGTGCCACAGGCTAAGCGGAAAATAACTAAGCGGCCTATAGTCCGCATTTAGGACAAGCGCAGGGCTTGCTTCTGGTGAGGCCCGAAGCGCCCCAGATAATGTACGCAGGGGTGTAAATTCAACACCCATAACAACAGTCCCCCGACATGTTGTGGCAGCCCCGAAAGGGTATCGACACTACCAACAGTAGCTCTATTCCGATACATAACAATATCAAGATACAGTGTTACCGGCTTATGACAAAGCATTATATTGTGGTTTCACCGGGCGTTGTCTGAAGCTCTTTCCTGGCGGCTTCTTTAAACTCAGGAAGGATTTTATGAAAATCCACACCCAAAAATCCCGCAAACATGGCCCATATAAAATTAATAGAAACAGAATAATTTTGCTGCTTTACTCTGAGGTAAGCATCAATTATCCCCATCGCCTTAAGGTCCCCCACAGTAAAAACACCGATGGCATTAAGGGCTGTTTTTGACATTTGGCCGATATACCGCACTGTTTCAATCGCAGCCGCATCCTTTAAATGAGCTCCTATTTCAAGATAATTGACTTTGCCCAACAACAACTATTCCCTTTTATGCATAAGCTTTTTAAAGTGTCCCCATGTCCACTATAACAGCTGAAACACCCATTTTCACAACACGCTTTGCCCCTAGTCCCTCAGGATTGCTTCATAAGGGCCACGCATATTCTGCTTTGCTGGCTTATAAGATAGCCATAGAAAACAAGGGCCGGTTCCTCGTGCGTATTGAAGATATTGATACTGGACGGTGTAAACCAGCATTTACCCAAGCTATTTTAGCTGACCTCAAGTGGTTAGGCCTAACATGGGAGGAGCCTGTTCGCATACAGTCAGAGAATTTTACTGATTATGAAGCAGCGCTGGATATGTTAAAGAAACTTGATGTTGTCTACCCTTGTTTTTGCACCCGCAAAGAAATTCAAGATGAAATTTCTTCGTCTAAACGGGCCCCTCACGGCCCTGACGGGCCTCTCTACCCTGGCACATGTCGCCACTTAGACAAAAACATACGAGCGCATGCAATTGCAAATGGGCGTCCCCACGCGTGGCGGCTCAATTTATCCAAGGCCCTCACCCATATAACAACCCCTCTGGTATGGCATGAACAATGCCATGGTTTAATACCTGCACAGCCCGACCTTCTTGGTGATTGTATCTTGGCTAGAAAGGACACGCCGACAAGCTATCATTTAAGTGTTGTTGTAGATGATGCCTTGCAAGGTGTGACCCATATTGTGCGCGGTGAGGACCTTTATTATGCTACCCACTTGCATGTCGTTTTACAGCAGCTACTAGGTTTACCAACACCTCAATATCAGCACCATGCCTTACTTATGGATGAAACAGGTGTACGCTATGCCAAGCGTAATAAAGCTGTCACTCTTCAAAGTATAAGAGAGAATGGTATCGATAGTGCCAGCCTTAAAGCATCACTGGGTTTTTAGCTGTCCGCAGCAAGATCAAATCGCTATTTTGCTTTCATATCCCATTCTGGAAGTGTAGGCGCCTCTGGCCAGTTTAATTCACTGCGGCTTTCATAGAAAAAATTGTTAATTGGCCAATCATAATTCTTAAAGTTTCCAACAACGATATTATTACGGACGATAGGTGCGGGCATACCTTCTCCCACTAATATCAATTCGGAACCACCTTCCCGGTCTGTCACGATAATATTTTTCTCTAATCGGAAAATATTTGTTTCATATTTGGCGCCTTCAGGCCCAAAAGAGAAAAGCTGCCAATTGACCGTATTAGGGCCCTCAACCAAGAGACTGTCGCGAATAACCACGACACCGCCGTTTGGAGCATCAATTAAACGACTATCGTTACCCTCCAAGCTCGCAACGATACAATTCTCAATGATTGTTCGTTCTGCCCGAGACTTTATCTCATGCCCTTCATCTTTTGAACTGAGAAACTTACTGCGCCGAATGGTAAGTTGGCCACCATTTACATAAATACCATGCGAACGCCCAATTTTTCCATTACGCTCAAACACACTATCCTCAATAAGAATTTTACCTGACTTTGTTCCAGCGTGCATCCCATTCTCATTATCCGTGAATGTGACATTGCGCAGTGTAAGGTTTGTGCCTTCAAAGCGAACACATGCACCATTTTGGTCAGGTACTGCAATATTGCGGCATGTAATATTTTCAATTGTGATATCATCAGAGGCTATAACAAATGCCCCTTTGCCCCCCACAGCTACACCATCGAAAACCGTACTGTCTGTTCCACTTATAAGAACCCTGTCTTTATTTTGAAGAATACCACCCTGTTTATAAATTCCTGGGCCAATTCGAATAATGCCAGCTGTCGTAACTTCCTCAAAAGCTTCTTGCAAAGAAAAAACAATTCGCCCATTCACCCATATTTCACCTTCACCCAATTCTGACGGGGCTTGCAGAGCTTGTGCTGTTGCTGCCACCATAAGGTACCCAACAATCCCAACTATTTTCGACAAATTCCGCACACTATTCCTCATTCAAGTCATTTCTGTTTAAAAATAATTCTACTAGGACCAATTGTCGCTATCAAAAGCTTTATTCGAGTTTCACCTTGTACCATAGATATTGCAATCTATTATATTGTTAATCTAATACGTAAAGGAACCTAAAATCCAATGAAAGCTTTCTTCATAATGGCTGTAATATCGGCCATCGCCACTCTGATCGTTCTGTTAATGGGCGTGATGACACTAGGCAAAGAAGGTGCAGAAAATAAAAAGCGGGGTAACAAGATGATGCGCTTAAGGGTTTTTTTCCAATTTTCTACACTTGTTTTTCTTTTACTAGCAGCAGCCGCTGCCTCGACAAACTAAGCCGCGCCAATGGTAAAGCTCAGTAAAATATACACCCGCGGCGGCGACAAGGGCCAGACATCCCTAACCGGCGGGAAACGAGTCGCAAAAGATTGTGCTCGAATAGACGCTTATGGCAGCGTTGATGAAGCAAACTCTGTTATAGGTATTGCACGATTATCCACGGATGGTAGCGCTGATGAAATGCTTGCCCGCATCCAGCATGACATGTTTGATTTAGGCGCTGACCTCTCCACCCCCGGTACGGACTTCTCTGAAAATGATACCGCCTTACGTATCACCGAACCGCAAGTACAACGCCTAGAGGCAGAGATTGATAAAATGAATGAGGTTCTTACACCTCTAAAAAGTTTCACATTGCCCGGAGGTAGTGCCGCAAGCGCCTATTTACACCTTGCTCGTACAGTTACCCGGCGCGCAGAGCGCCATGCAATTTCAGCGTCTAGGGAAGAAGCAATTAACCCAACAGCAATAAAATATTTGAACCGACTTTCAGATCACCTATTTGTTCTAACACGGTACATGAATGATAAAGGCACTAAAGATGTACTGTGGGTTCCTGGTGCCAATAGATAAAGAAAAATAGTGTAGCACACTTCCATATTGCTGCACTGCATTGACTTGGTTTACAGCATAGGCTAACGCTGTCAAACCTTATAGTTTTCAAGGGCTGGCGCATACTTTGAGGCCAACCCCATACATACTGAAGCAGGCATTTTGCTGCTCTGCACAATAAACTGGGAGAACTAACCCCATGAAAATCATGGTCCCCGTCAAACGGGTAGTTGATTATAACGTGAAGGTTCGCGTGAAATCTGATAACAGTGGCGTTGAACTCGCTAACGTAAAAATGTCTATGAACCCTTTTGATGAGATCGCTGTAGAAGAAGCGATCCGCCTAAAGGAAGCTGGTAAAGCTGACGAAATTATTATTGTTTCTATTGGGTCAACTGCTGCCCAAGAGACCATTCGTACTGGCCTTGCCATGGGCGGTGATCGCGGCATTCTTGTTCAACATGACGGTGAAACAGAACCACTCGCCGTGGCAAAGGTTTTAAAGGCAATAGTGGCTGAAGAAAACCCAGACGTTGTTTTGCTTGGCAAACAAGCAATTGACGGTGACAATAATCAGACAGGTCAGATGTTGGCCCAACTACTTGGTTGGCCCCAGGGTACTTTTGCTTCTGAAGTGGCCACTGAAGAAGGCAGCGTGAATGTAACCCGTGAAATTGATGGCGGGTTAGAAACAGTCAAGCTTAACCTGCCTGCAGTTATCACAACGGACCTACGTCTCAATGAACCACGCTATGCGTCACTGCCTAATATTATGAAGGCAAAACGTAAACCTATAGATATGAAAACAGCCGGAGACTACGGTGTTGATATGGCAACACGCCTTACACTGCTCAAGGTCGAAGAACCGCCAAAACGTGAGGCCGGTATTATTGTTGAAAGCGTAGAAGAATTGGTTGGTAAACTTAAAGAAAAGGGCGTGATCTAATGACTGCTCTCGTATTTGTTGAACATGATAATAATGAACTCAAAGACGCTACTCTCGCAACTGTAACTGCGGCTAAGGCATACGGGGATGTCCATCTCTTGGTAGCAGGTAGTGGCTGTGGTTCGGTTGCAGAGGCTGCTGCGAAAATTGAGGGTGTTTCTAAGGTCCTTGTCGCGGATAGTGAAATATATGCGCATCCGCTTGCAGAAGAATTAGCCAGCATTGTTTTAAGTGTGGCCGCTGATTATGACGCCATTCTTGCTCCCGCAACAACAACTGGTAAAAACTTTTTGCCACGAGTTGCTGCTGCTCTCGATGTTGCTCAAATTTCTGATATTATTGAAGTTGTCAGTGCAGACACTTTCAAACGTCCTATATACGCAGGCAATGCAATTGCAACTGTTCAGTCATCTGATGCCAAGAAAATAATCACTGTACGAACGACCGGTTTTGATAAAGCAAATGCTGAGGGCGGGTCTGCCTCTATTGAGGCAATCGCAGCCGCTGATAAAGTTGGTATCTCCTCCTTTGTTGGTGCCGAGCTATCAAAATCTGACCGCCCAGAACTGACATCAGCTAAGATTATTATCTCAGGGGGCCGTGGTATGGGTTCTGGTGAGAATTTTGCTATCATTGAAGCTGTCGCAGACAAACTTGGTGCTGCGGTTGGGGCCTCAAGGGCTGCTGTTGACGCCGGGTTTGTGCCCAATGATTATCAGGTTGGCCAAACAGGTAAAATTGTGGCACCTGAGCTTTATATTGCTGTCGGCATTTCAGGGGCTATTCAGCACCTTGCCGGTATGAAGGATAGTAAAATCATTGTCGCAATCAACAAGGATGAAGAAGCTCCAATTTTCCAAGTGGCCGATTATGGTCTTGTGGCAGACTTGTTTGATGCAGTCCCTGCGCTTGAAAAAGCCTTATAAACTGCATAAAATGGGCGATCTTTTGGGCGCCCTTCTATAATAATGATACGAAACTATTGGTTTCAGAAGGTGCAAAATGGTTGATACTGTAGGAATTATTGGCGCAGGCCAAATGGGTAATGGCATTGCACATGTAAGTGCTGCTGCAGGCATGAAGGTTGTCTTAAGTGACGTTGCAATGGAGCGCTGCAAGGCAGGCCTTGAGGTGATCAGAGGCAACATGGAACGCCAAGTGAGCAAAGGAAAGCTTTCCGCTGAGGACATGGAAGCTGCTCTCGCGCGCATCACTTTGGCCGATAACCTCAAAGCACACGCTGTCTGTGATCTCGTCATTGAAGCCGCTACAGAAAATGAGCAAGTTAAAACGGCTATTTTCCGGGACCTTTGCAAACACCTGAAGCCAAACGCTATGGTGGCCTCCAATACATCATCAATTTCGATTACACGCCTTGCAGCAAGTACTGATCGCCCCGACAAATTCATGGGGGTTCACTTTATGAATCCTGTACCAATTATGAAGCTTGTTGAGCTTATTCGCGGCATTGCCACATCGAACGATACCTATGAACGATTTGCTGCCTATATTAAAAGACTTGAGAAAATCACTGCGATTTCTGAAGATTTTCCAGCGTTCATCGTGAACCGTATTTTGATGCCAATGATCAATGAAGCGATTTACACACTGTATGAAGGTGTCGGTTCTGTTGACTGTATTGATAAAGCCTTACGTCTCGGTGCCAATCATCCTATGGGCCCTTTGCAATTAGCCGATTTCATCGGCCTTGATACGTGCTTATCTATTATGCAAGTTCTCTATGATGGGCTTGCAGACAGTAAATACCGTCCTTGCCCACTTCTGGTGAAATATGTTGAAGCTGGCTGGCTCGGCCGCAAAACAGGGCGAGGCTTTTATGATTACCGTGGTGATGGGGACCCTGTTCCAACTCGTTAATTTAGTCAACCTTCAAAAGCCCTGCAAAACCGGCGGGGCTTTTTATTGTCATCTATACAAAAACGAGTTTCCTGCTTTTGGAGAATTGAGCGTTCAATACTACGTGCAAGAAACCTAACTACCCGGTAGCCCGCATTTTACTCAGAGTGAACATGCCCAATTAATATTCTTATGCCACATCCACAGTAGGTTTTAGGTCAATATCAATTTGGGTTTGGTA
>Ga0316208_1001095_pt1 | contig 27537 bp, 26 predicted proteins | sample 3monopyrite_MG_FD_204944 | JGI IMG/M metagenome (GOLD analysis project Ga0316208, IMG submission 204944) | Microbial mat bacterial communities from mineral coupon in-situ incubated in ocean water Damariscotta River, Maine, United States -... | ecosystem: Environmental > Aquatic > Marine >... | reverse complement strand
ACAATACCAGCGCACCGCCCACAGGATCACATCACCCTGGAAATGGCGCCACTTGAAATCCGTCATCGTTCCGTCCGTCCAATCTCCGCCAAGCATGCTCAAGCTTCACGATTTTTGCAACAGAGCCTCGATTGCTTCGCGCAGCGCTGCCATGGGCGAGGTTCAGGCGGCAATCGCGCTTGCGGCGATCTACCAGCGATCCGACCAGATCAACAGCGCCGGCGGATATCTGCGCAGCCTGACCGACAAGGCGCGGGAAGGGAAATTCTCGACCTGGCCGATGGTCATGGCCCTGTTGCGCGCCAGGCTGGATGAAGGAAAACATCGCCAAACGTCGGAGAACGTGACATCTGAACCCGGTCCGCGGCTTGAGGTCTCGGATTCACTCTTGAACAGCCTGCGAAGGCGGAGTCGATGAGCCTGTTAGCCGGTCAGACGGTGCTGTCGCCGACATGGGTTTCCGCCCATTTGGAACGTTTCAGCGTTACCTGTCCTCCGAACGGAGGACAAATGGCTGGATTTTCGTGTCCCGGAGAGAACGAGAACCTGATGCTCGGTAAGGATTGCAATTCTCTCACCAGCGCCATACATTTTGCACAAGAAGTATGTTTTGCGGTATGACAGGTGCAACGGTGACCGAAGCTCAAAAAGTTTTAGTACGAAGCGAGTCCCTCGTGCTGTCATACATGGATCGAGCCGGGCGGATCGCGATCAACCAGTTGGCGGATGGCTTTGGGATGTCCAAGACCCAGCTCGCCGAAACAGCGGGGCTTGCCCGGGAGACACTCTACCGTGCCGAACGCAGCCGAGCTCCAAAGGCACAGGGGCGACTTCGTGAAATGCTGGAGATCATCAGCCGTGTGACGGAGTGGGCCGGCGGCAAGGAACAAGCCATGGCCTGGTATCGTGCCCAGCCCTTGCCCGCGTTTGGCGGACGAACGGCAGAAGCTCTTGTCAAGGAAGGAAAGGCCGCGGCCGTTCGGGACTATCTCGACCACATGGCGCTTGGCGGATTTGCGTGAGGTTCGTAGGAACCTGCTATCGGGCGCATGATCCGCGATGGGCCTTCAAGCCGACATCTGGCGACGGCGCCGCGGTAAGGGGTGCGCGTTTCAACCCGAAGGGGGTGCCGGCGCTCTATCTCGGCTTAAGCATCATGACAGCCGTCAAGGAAGCCAATCAGGGCTTCGCACATCGAATAGATCCGTGCGTGCTCTGCTCGTATGAAATTGATTGCGAGGATATCGCCGACCTGACGACAGAGGAAGGGAGAGCCGAGCATCGGGTCGATCTTGATGATATGAGCTGTGCATGGGCGACAGCTCTTTCCAACGGCGATCGGCCCGCGTCATGGTCGATATATGACCGGCTCCATGGTCAGGGTGTTGCTGGCGTTCTCGTGCCGAGTTTTGCCCCAGGCGCTGAAAGGGATGATCTGAATCTGGTGCTTTGGACATGGGGCCCCGACCTCCCGCATGAGGTGAGGGTCTTTGATCCGAGCGGCCGGCTACCGAAGGATCAGCTGTCCTGGCGCGAAGGTTCCTGACCGCTTCGCACCGGGAACACGCGGGGCAGGGGAGGGGGCCTTTTACAGCCCACTCGCCTTCGTCAGATTCACGCGGAAGCGGTCACGCCGGCGCTGATATTTGCGAGTCATTTCGGCGGAGGCGTGGCCGAGCTGCTTCTGGACATAGCGTTCGTCGACCTCGGCCGAGGAGGCAAGGCCGGCGCGCAACGAATGGCCGGAAAAGAGCTTGCCACGTTCGCCTTCCGGCAAATCGCCACGCACGCCGGCCGCCAGCGCGGTTCGCTTGACCAGCCGGGCGACCTCCTGATCGTTAAGCCGTTCGGCGCCGACCTTCTTGCCTTGTCCGGTAACACGCCGGAACAACGGTCCATGGCCGATGCGGGCGAGCTTGAGCCAGGTCTCCAGTGCGACGACCGGGCAGGTGGCGTCGGAGGAGCCGCGCCCGATCTCGACCTCGCGCCAGCCGGTCTTGCCGCGCAGCGTCACGAGCATGCCCTTGCCAGGGAAGATCTCGATCCAGCCGCGGCCGTCCTCGGTCTGGTCGCGGCCGACATCGAGGCCGGTGACTTCGGAACGGCGCAGGCCGCCGGAAAAGCCAAGCAAGAGCATGGCGCGATCGCGCAGACCGCGTAGAGAGCCGCGGTCGAGCGTTTCCAGCATGGCGATCAGATCCTCGGGCAACACCGCCTCCTTCTGCCGGGGAGGGGCGGCATGCCTGTTGCGAATGCCGGCCATGACCGTTGCGATGTGGCGATCCTTGCGGTCGAGCGACAATCCGCGCTGGGAATAGTTCCAGGATAGGGAAGACAGCCGGCGTTCGATGGTGGAGACCGAATTCGGCTTCTTGTCGCCGGTCACCGTGCCGGAGGCGCAGGCTGTTATGTACAGCCCGACGGTTTGCGGGTCCGGCGGCAGCGGTTCAACACCCTGCCGGCGACACCAGGAGGAAAAATGCTTCCAGTCGGAGGCGTAGGCACGGCGCGTGTTGGCCGAGCTCGCCGCCTCGACATAGGACCGCGCCCGGTCAGCAAGGTGCTCGAGGTGGCCGGGAAGAGGGTTCACCTTGCCCGTGGCTGCCGGCAGGGGAGGGGGCGAAGCCGGCTCCACCTTGTCAGTCGCCGTGGTATCGTCGGGACCGCGGCTCATTTCCATGACGAGGTCGACAATGTCGGGCAGGTCGTCGGTCGAGGCGTCCGGCTCGGCCGAGGGCGCGATGCGGTCGACATCCGAGGATGTTTCCTGTGATCGAGGGGAGCCGTGCCGAGTACGATTTTCGGGGTTCTGATCGACGATTCTGGCCATCTTCTCTATAAAGACCAACACGAACGATAAGCCAACATTATCAGTCATAAGAGCGCAAAGACAAGCTGTGCGTTCCGGGGCGGAAAGTCTGGCACAAACCGCACGCGTCGGCTAGGCTGGCCGGCATGGATTCGGTTCGCCTCACGCCCGCCCTGACCGCCGCATCGGCCGCCCACCTTCCCGGCTGGGCGCTGGCGCGCGGCCGGGCGGCCGGCGAGCTAGAGGCCGCCTTCGCCGCCGGCATCGCCTTGAAATCGCTAGACGATCTCGTCCGCATCGAACCCGTCTGGGCCGGGTGCTGGCGCGCCCGCCAGGCGCTGAAATGCGCCACGGCCGCCGTCCGGCTGCTGGGCCGGGGCGCCGACGAGGCGGCGCTGCGCGACGCCGTGGCTCTGACCGCGCCGGGCGACGATCCAGGCCCGGCCGGCCGGGTGCTTTTGGCCACCAAAAGACTTTCGGCCCGAAACCCGGCTTCTCCTCGAAAGGGTTTTGTCGCAAACCCATTGTCAACCTTGCTGAGGCATGAGAGTTCCTCCGTTTCAGAGGAGCGTGTTCATGTTTTCAGGCCGCCATTTCGACCGTTCGGTAATCCTGCTGTGCGTACGCTGATATCTGGCGTACAATCTGAGCTTGCGTGATCTGGAAGAGATGATGGCCGAGCGCGGCATTCACGTCGACCATTCCACAATCCATCGCTGGGTCGTGCGGTTCTCGCCGCTGTTGCTCGAACAGTTCAACCATCGCAAGCGACCCGTCACCCGCAAATGGCATGTCGATGAGACCTATGTGAAGGTTCGCGGTCGCTGGATGTATCTCTACCGCGCCGTCGACAGCCTGGGTGATACGGTCGAGTTCTTCTTCAGCGAAAACCGTGACCTACCGGCCGCCAAACGCTTCATCCGCATAGCGCTGAACCGTCATGGCCGACCGGAGCGCATCGTCATCGACGGCAGCCAGACCAATCACGAGGCGATCATTGCCTGCGATGGCGAAAGCCGCCTGAGAAATCGATCACGACGAACGCTGAAGCCAATCCGCATCCGGCAAAGCCAATATCTGAACAACCGCATCGAGCAGGATCATCGACGCATTAAGCGCCGAATACGTTCCATGCTGGGATTCAAATCAACCGCCAGCGCCGCGACGATCCTGTCTGGGATCGAAATGGTTCACATGATGCGCAAACGACAGGCGAGGTACGCCTACAACCCGGCACCATCGCTCGCCGAGCAGTTTGAAATCCTCGCTGCCTGAATACCGTATCTGATCAACTTGTTCGTCCAAGTGGCAAGTTTGCGACAAAGCCGTTTATCGCGCATCATGCACGATGCGGCCTGCAAGCAGGGTCAGCAGGCAGCGGGTGCCTGACAGGATGGTTTCAGGTGCGGCCTCCAGAAGATCGTTGTCGAAGACAGCGATGTCGGCCCATTGGCCGGGCACCAGCTTGCCCTTCACACCCTCGGCTTTCTGGGAATAGGCGCCGTATTCCGTAAAGGCCTGCAGCGCCTCCTCGCGGCTCAGCCGCTCGCTGTCCTTCATCACCGTGCCCTTGCCCGTCTTGCGGGTGATCATGGCATGGAGGTTCGGGAAGGGATCGGGCGAGCAGACCGGCGAATCCGAGCCGGTCGAGGGCTTGAGGCCCATGCGCATCCAGGTGCCGATCTGGCAGGAGCCCTTGCCGCGCGCCTCGCCGAGCACGGAAATGTAGCTGTCGCCGAAATCGTGGATGAAGGCCATCTGCGGCGCGGGCAGGATGCCGGCCGCCTTCATGCGCGCGTCCTGTTCCGGCGACGAGAAGCCGCAATGTTCGATACGGTGGCGGCGATCCGGGTCGGGCATGGCGGCCAGCGCCTTTTCATAGGCGGTGAGCAACTGTTCGATCGCACCATCGCCGATGGCATGGCACGCCATCTGGTAGCCGCGATCGTGGAAGGATTTGACCAGCGCCTCGACCTCCGGGGTCGGCAGCATCTGCACGCCGATATTGTCGGGCTCGCCCTGATAGGGCTTCGACATCCAGGCGGTACGTCCGCCGGCCGAACCGTCGAGGAAAATTTTGACCGCCCCGACGCGCAGCATGTCATCGCCGGCGCCGGAAATCAGGCCGGCCCGCCAGCAATCCTCGACAATAGAAATGCCGGGCTCGCCGAGCAGCGTCAGCCAGACACGCACCGGCAGGCGACCAGAAATCTTGGCCATTTCATAGGCCTGGATTTCAGCAAAGCCGGAACGCTGGCCAACCGCCGCGTCCATGCAGCTTGTGATGCCGAGCGAGAGCAGGTACCGCCCGCCGCGCTCTATGCCGTCGATCAGTTCCTCCGTGGTCACCTCGGGCATGGCAGCCTTGACGAGATTGATGGCATTTTCGGCCAGCAGGCCGTTGAGACGCCCGTCGGTGACACCGATCACGCCGCCATCCGGCACGGGCGTCGCCTCGCTCACGCCGGCCAGTTCCAACGCCCGCGAATTGGCGATGGCGATGTGCCCGCAGGCGCGGGTTAGCAGCACGGGATGATCCGGCACCGCCTGATCGAGGTCTTCGCGTGTCGGATGCCGGCCGGTATCGAGCTTGACCTGGTCATAACCGCGGGCCCGCACCCAGCCACCCTTGGCGGTGGTCGCGGCGCGATCAGCAAGGGCCGCCATCAGCACGGACAATGTCGGTGCGGCTGCGGGCGTCGCATCGACCCAGCCCATGGTGATGCCGGTCGAGATGAGGTGCAGGTGGTTGTCGATGAGGCCGGGGCTGGCGAAACGGCCCTCGAGGTCGATGACCTCGGTGCGCGGGCCCTTCAGGCTTAGCATGTCGGCGCTGTCGCCGGTGGCCAGCACCTTGCCCTGCCAGACGGCGACAGCCTCGCTGATACCCTCCTCCCGGCCGCGCCAGATACGGCCATTATGCAGGATCAGATCGGCTTCGATTGTAACGGACATGCAGCACTCCCTTGTCGGGGCAGCCGAACCGGTACCCCGTTCTTCCTGACGCAACGTGAAAGGTTGCGGCTGACTTGGCCAATTCGCTTTTGGCACCAGCCCATGCCGAAATGGCATACCCATTTCGATTGAATGTGTCAACGGCGGCGTAAAAGTCGGCCATTGGGCGGCGCAAAAGTAGGCCACTTGGCGGCGCATTCGGGGAACGTCGGGAGGGCGTAGCCCGACCAGAGTTTCCCGAATGCGGCGTCGGCGTTGTTATGGGGTGACGGCGGCGGTTTTTCGGGCCCTGCTTTGCGCGAGGCGATAGCTGTCGCCATTCATCTCGAGGATGCTGACGTGGTGGGTCAGGCGGTCAAGGAGCGCGCCTGTGAGGCGCTCGGACCCGAAGGTTTCGGTCCATTCGTCGAAGGGCAGATTGCTGGTGATCAGCGTCGATCCGCGTTCGTAACGCTGGGAGACCAGTTCGAACAGCAGCTCCGCTCCGGTCTTTGACAGCGGCACAAAGCCCAACTCGTCGATGATGAGCAGCTTGTAGCCGGCCATCTGCTTCTGGAAGCGCAGTAGGCGGCGTTCGTCGCGCGCCTCCATCATCTCGCTGACGAGCGCGGCGGCCGTGGTGAAGCCCACGGACAATCCCTTCTGGCAGGCCGCCAGCCCGAGACCGATCGCAACATGGGTCTTGCCCGTGCCGCTGGGCCCGAGCGCGATGACGTTCTCGCGCCTTTCGATCCATTCGCAGCGCGCCAGTTCCAGCACCAGCATCTTGTTGAGCTTCGGGATGGCGGCGAAGTCGAAGCTGTCGAGGCTTTTGGCGGCCGGGAACTTCGCAGCCTTGATGCGGCGCTCGACCATCCTGCATTCCCGGTCGATCAGTTCCAGTTCGACCAGTCGGGCAAGGTAGCGAACATGATCCACGCCCTCGACCGCGCATTGCCGGGCAAGCTTCTGGTGCTCGCGCAGGAAGGTCGGCAGCTTCAGCGCCTTCAGGTGATGAGTGAGCAGGAGTTCGGGAGCATCGCTGCTCATGCCGGTTCCTCCTCACGGTCCAGCAGGCGCATATAGGCCTTGGCCGACGTCGTCTCGACGGTGGCTCTGGGCAGATAGGGATAGATGTCGAGGTCCAGCCTGGGCGGCCTGCGCTCGGCCCGGCACAGGACGAGGTGCTTCACGGCATCGAAGCTGATGGCGCCCAGATGCAGCGCCTGCTTCACGGCTGCGTGCAGGTCGGCCAGATCGAAGCTTTCCATCAGGCGCAGCACCTGCACATAGGCGCGCCGGCCCTGTTTGCCCATCCGCGCCTCCATGAGGCGGCGCAGTGTCGTGAACGCCTCCGGCAGTTCCCAGCCCTGCAAGGGGGCCGCCTGGTCGAGCGCGTTGATCTTCTGCTCGATCAGCGGCAGGTAATGCAGCGGATCGAAGACAACCTCTTCGCGCGCATAGCTGCGCGGATGGCGGGCAATGATCTCCCCGCCGCAGCCGATCGCCACCTCGTCGACATAGCCACGGATCCAAACGTCCTGATGGCCGAAGGCGACCGGAACGGAGTAGTCGTTGGTCCTGTAACGCACCAGCGCCTGCGAGGAGACCCGGCCGCTGGCCTGGTCGCAGGCCTCGAAGGGCGAGGCCGGCAGCGGGCGCATCGCCGCCACATCGCGCAGCAAGCGTTCGCCGATCGTCTCGCTCGCGCCGCGCAGCCGGTCACCCTGGCGCTTGCGGCACTGCTCCTCGAGCCACAGGTTGAACGCGTCCCACGATGCAAAGCGCGGGATCGGCACCATGAAGTTGCGCCGCGCATAGCCGACCAGTCCTTCGACGCTGCCCTTGTCATTGCCCTTGCCGGGCCGGCCATAGCGGTCCCGGATCAGGTAGTGGGACAGAAAGCCGCTGAACAGCGCCGCCCGCTTGCGCGTGCCGTCGGGCAGGATCTTCGCCACCAGGCAGCGGTCGTTGTCGTAGACGATCGACTGCGGCACAGCCCCGAAGAAGGCGAACGCATGGATATGACCGTCCACCCATGCTTCGGCCACCGCCGCAGGATAGGCGCGAACATAGCAGGCGTCGCTGTGCGGCAGATCGAGCACGAAGAAGTGCGCCTTCTGCTCCACGCCGCCGATGACCACCATAGCCTCGCCAAAATCGGCTTGTGCGTGCCCGGCCGGGTGCGCCAGCGGCACGAACATCTCCTGGCCGCGCCGCGCCCGGTCGCGCATGTAGTCCTTGATGATCGTGTAGCCGCCGGTAAACCCATGTTCGTCACGAAGGCGATCAAAAACGCGCTTGGCCGTATGACGCTGCTTGCGCGGGACCGCACGGTCCGCCTCAAGCCACTGATCGATGATCGGGATGAACGCGTCCAGCTTCGGGCGTCGCACCGGAGCCTGCCGCCGATAGCCGGGCGGAACCGAATACGCAATCATCTTGCGAACCGTGTCGCGCGATATGCCAAAATGCCTTGCTGCCTCGCGTTGGCTCATGCCCCTGTCGCAAGCCACGCGAACCTTCAGATACAATTCCACGGTGTAGATCCCTCGTCCCTCCCTGCGCCACGCAGAAAAGGGAAAAGTGGACGACTTTTACGCCGCCCGCAGCGGGACTATCCCGCCGCTACCGTGGTCGACTTTCTCACCGCCGTTCTCACACGAGGCTTGTTTGTTTTTTTTATGTCCATTACCAAATGGCATAAAGGAATAGATGTGACGCAATTTGTACGGAAAAGGTTGCATAAGGCGAGCAAGCCCATGACTCCAGCGCGCCATCGCAAATGACTGGAGAATGCCATTCGCGATGCTAGGTGGTTCAGTCGAAGAAGAGCTAGTGGTGACCTGTAAAAACTGCCTCAAACCCCACTGCGATATCTTCCTGCCGCTCTTACTCTCATCGGCTGTAGAGACCATTTGTAAGGAGATCAAAATATTCCGCTGCGACGGTTTCCGCGCGTTTTTGTCCGCCTGGTTTGAACCAACGGACCATCCAGTTGAGCATAGAGAGAACCGAGTGAGACGATATTGTCACATCCGCCTCGCGGAAGGCGCCGGTTGCCATTCCTTCCCGAAGAATTCCCCGGAGTATGCTCTCATACTCGATACGAAGCTGATTGGCTTCGGACTTGAGCCCCGGATTTGCCATACCGCCGTATCCGATCAGCATGCACACGAAACCCCAGTAGTTTTTTTCAAAGTACCCAGCGTGCGAAACCATGAATGATTTCAGCTTACCGTCAGCCGTGGTGGACGCCGCAACAGCTCTACTGACATGTTCGAGCAGTCCCTCCAATGTGCGTACAATGATGGCGTCATAAACAGATTGCTTGGTGTCGAAATAATGGTAGACGGCAGCCTTGGAGACGCCGAGCCGCTCGGCAACGACATTCATAGAGCCATTGTCGAAACCGCCCTCTCCGAACAAGACGGCGGCCTCGTCAAGAATGCGATCGCGAGCATTTTCGAGAACGGGCGGTCGTCCCATGCGGGGCTTTGTTTTGGTCTGCTTCATTGGGCCTCTGATGTAGGTGTTTGCTCGCGTAGAGTGGGATTTCTCTTGTGCTACCACATTACCAATGCGCGACAAACACCAATACGCCGATCAAACTTCTTGTTGCCAACTTAACGACGGGTCGGAAGGGAAAAAAGAGTCCCTCCAGAAGTTCGGTGACCTAACTTGCTCTGATAACGGCCTCGACGAGAGCAAGCGCGTCCTAAGATTTCTATTTACTTACCGACGGAACGGAATATAAGTATTCGCATCTGTCACGGAGTAGAGCGTAGGCCGTTATCACGCCCGCGTTGGGTGCGGTGCTGCGTCCTTATATGGAAGGCAAGGCTGCTATGAAAATCTTGGTCCCAGTCAAGCGGGTCGTTGATTACAACGTGAAGATTCGCGTGAAGGCGGACGGCTCGGGTGTCGAGCTTGCCAATGTGAAGATGTCGATGAACCCGTTCGACGAGATTTCGGTCGAGGAGGCTCTGCGCCTGAAGGAAGCGGGCAAGGCCGAGGAAGTGGTCGTCGTGTCGATCGGACCTGCCAAGGCCGAAGAGACGCTGAGGACGGCGCTGGCCATGGGGGCCGATCGCGCCATCCTGGTCGAGACCGACGATCAAGTCGAGCCGCTGGCCGTCGCCAAGATCCTCAAGGGTGTGGCCGACGCCGAGCAGCCGGGCCTCATCATCGTCGGCAAGCAGGCGATCGACGACGATTCCAACCAAACCGGCCAGATGCTGGCGGCCTTGCTCGGCACGGCGCAGGCCACCTTCGCCTCGAAGATCGAGATCGGTGACGGTTCGGCCAAGGTCACGCGCGAAGTCGATGGCGGCCTGCAGACGATCGAGGTCAAGCTTCCGGCCGTCGTCACGTCGGACCTGCGCCTGAACGAGCCGCGCTATGCCTCGCTGCCCAACATCATGAAGGCCAAGAAGAAGCCGCTCGACAAGACGTCGCCCGCAAACTTCGGCGTGTCGACGGAGCCGCGGCTGAAGGTGCTGAAGACCGAGGAGCCGTCGGGCCGCAAGGCGGGCGTCAAGGTCAAGACGGTCGCCGAGCTGGTCGAGAAGCTCAAGACCGAAGCCGGCGTGCTTTGATCGGCGAGATTTGAGGAGATTACGATAATGGCCATTCTTCTTCTGGCAGACCACGACAACGCCCACCTTTCCGACCAGACCGCCAAGGCGCTGACGGCGGCCTCCAAGATCGGTTCCGACGTGCATGTGCTTGTCGCAGGCGCGGGCGCCAAGGCGGCGGCTGAGCAGGCGGCCAAGCTTGCCGGCGTTTCCAAGGTGCTGGTTGCCGAGGATGCAAGCCTTGCCAACAATCTGGCCGAGCCGCTGGCGGCGCTGATCGTGTCGCTCGCCGGGTCCTACGACACCATCCTCGGCGCGGCCACCTCGGTCGGCAAGAACGTGCTGCCGCGCGTGGCGGCGCTGCTCGACGTGGCGCAGGTGTCGGAGATCGTCGAGGTGGTGAGCCCCGACACGTTCAAGCGTCCGATCTATGCGGGCAACGCCATCCAGACGGTGCAGGCCACCGATGCGAAGAAAGTGATCACTGTCCGCTCTTCATCCTTTTCTCCTGCCTCCCAAGGCGCACCTGCTGCCGTCGAGGAACTCTCGACGGCAGCCTTTTCTTCTGATCTATCGGCTTTCGTTTCTGCCGACTTGTCGACCTCGGACCGTCCGGAGCTAACCTCGGCCAAGATCATCATCTCGGGCGGCCGTGCGCTGGGCTCGTCGGAGAAGTTCCAGGAAGTGATCCTGCCCGTCGCCGACAAGCTCGGCGCGGCCGTCGGCGCGTCACGCGCGGCCGTCGATGCCGGCTACGCACCGAACGACTGGCAGGTCGGCCAGACGGGCAAGGTCGTCGCTCCGCAGCTCTACATCGCTTGCGGTATTTCCGGCGCGATCCAGCACCTTGCCGGCATGAAGGACTCGAAGGTGATCGTCGCGATCAACAAGGACGAGGAGGCGCCGATCTTCCAAGTAGCGGACTACGGCCTTGTCGGGGATCTCTTTGAGGTCCTACCGGAGCTGCAAAAGGCAATTGGCTAACCGCGACTGCCCCACAATTTTTTCCAACGAAATGACAGGAACGCGCACAATGGGCAGGACAGTGTTCGTCAACGGCCAATGGCTGGACGAGACGGCAGCAACGATCTCGATCTTCGATCGCGGATTTCTTTTTGCGGATGCGATATATGAGGTAACTGCCGTTGCTGACGGCAAGTTGATCGATTTCAAGGGCCACACCGATCGACTGAAACGCTCGCTCGAAACGCTCGGAATTCCGATGCCGGTCGCGGAAGGTGAACTCTTGGCTTTGCACCAGGAGATCGCGCGCCGGAATGGCATTACGCATGGCTTAGTCTATTTGCAGATTTCCCGTGGCGCGGAAGACCGCAATTTTATCTACACCGATGGCCTCCGTCCGACGATCGTGATGTTCACGCAGCCGCGCACCATCCTGGCTAACCCTGGCTGGGAACGTGGCATCACAATGAAGACAGCACCTGATGGGCGATGGGCTCACCGGCAGATCAAAACGGTACAGCTTCTCTACTCGTCAATGGCCAAGATGGAGGCGTTGCGCGAAGGCTATGATGATGTGCTTTTCGTGGAGGATGGCCTCATAACGGAGTCAGGTTCAGCGAATTTCCACATCATCACCAAGGATGGCATTCTGATTACGCGGGACCTCTCAAACGCCCTACTGCATGGCATTACTCGCGCGTCGGTTCTGGATCTCGGGGCACGAGCGGGGCTTGAAACACGTCAGGCTGCGGTCACGCTCGAAGAAGCCAAGAATGCGGAAGAAGCGTTCATCACCGACTCCATCAGCTTCGTTATGCCTGTTGTTTCGATCGATGGTCATCCGGTTGGACTTGGCAAACCCGGTCCGGCGACTGCAAAGCTACGCAAGCTCTACATCGAAGATCGCCTCGCCACCGGCATAAACATCGCGGAAAGAGCGGCATAGCCGCTCCTCATTTTTCACCGACCTGTACTTCATCGCAATCTTCCGACCGCGTGCCCCGCTCGTCGACGAAGAATAGGGAATGGAATTATGATCCTGTACCAGCGGTACGCCATCTTCCTCGTAATTCTCTTGGGTTCACTCCTCTCGGTCATGGGCCTCGCGCTTTCGAGCCCTTGGTGGGCAGTCCCTGCCGTGGTTCTTGTTCCGCTCGCGCTGATTGGCGTTTACGACATCAAGCAAAGAAGGCATGCTATTCTTCGGAACTATCCGGTGATCGGCCATATCCGCTTTCTCATGGAAAGCATCCGTCCGGAAATCCGACAGTATATGATCGAGGCTGATCACGAGGAGGTTCCGTTCAGCCGGCAGGCGCGAGGGCTGGTCTATCAACGCGCAAAAGGTGTCGAGGACAAAAGGCCGTTTGGGACGATCGAAAATGTTTATGGCGCCGGCTATTCGTGGCTTACCCACTCTGCCACGCCAACACATATCACCGACTTCGATTTCCGGGTGAGTATCGGTGGGAGCAGTTGTCGCCAGCCCTATGATGCCAGCCTCTATAATATTTCCGCAATGAGCTTCGGTGCCCTTTCCGGCAACGCGATTTCAGCTCTGAACCGGGGAGCCAAGAAGGGCGGCTTCGCCCATGACACCGGGGAAGGGGGGATCAGCCGCTACCACCGCGAAGGTGGTGGCGACCTAATTTATCAGGTCGCCTCCGGCTATTTCGGGTGTCGGGGAGACGATGGAAGCTTCTCAGAGGAGAAGTTTGCTGCAATCACTGCCGACCCTCAGATAAAGATGATCGAGGTCAAGCTAAGCCAAGGCGCGAAGCCTGGTCACGGCGGTATGCTTCCGGCGTCGAAAATCTCGCCTGAAATTGCCGAGGCGCGGGGCATTCCCATGGGTGTAGACTGCATCTCACCGCCAGCACACAGCACGTTCTCCACGCCTGTCGGTCTGATGGAATTTGTCGCCAGATTGCGCGAACTATCTGGCGGTAAGCCGGTAGGCTTCAAGCTCTGTATCGGTCATCGCCGTGAGTTTCTCGGCATGGTGAAGGCTATGGTGAAAACCGGAATCAAACCGGATTTCATCGTGATTGACGGTGCGGAAGGAGGAACAGGAGCCGCTCCGGTGGAATTCGCCAATCGGGTCGGCATGCCGATGCTTGAGGGCCTGACCTTCGTTCATAACGCGCTTCGTGGCGCGGGCATTCGCAACGATATCAGGCTCGGCGCAGCGGGGAAGATCATTTCCGCGTTCGATATCGCCCGCGCACTTGCTCTTGGTGCAGACTGGTGTAATTCCGGCCGGGGCTTTATGTTTGCCGTAGGCTGTATCCAGGCTCAGGCATGCCATACGAACAAGTGCCCGGTTGGGATCGCCACGCAAGATCAGGCCCGTCAGCGTGCTATTGATGTAGGTGATAAGAGCGACCGTGTCGCGCGTTTCCATCGCAATACGATGCGCGCCTTGAGCGAGATTGCCGGCGCCGCAGGCCTGACCGATCCTCGCGACTTCATGCCGTACCACTTCATGTTCCGCCAGTCGGACAACGAATTCCTTGATGGCAATGAGGCGTATCCATATTTGCCCGAAGGGTTTCTGCTGTCGGAGGAGGAAATTCCGGAGTTGGCGGATTGGTACGATCGCTGGGACCGGGCGAGCGCGGAGACCTTCGCGCCGCCGGAGATCCCCTTTGGGCCTTTTGCCTCGCGTCGAAAGCGTAAGCCTGACCTGCGGGCCATGGCGTAAAGCAATCTGAAAGTGATGGTTAAGGAAAAAGCCGCAGCCCGACCAGGTTGCGGCTTTTCTGTTCTGCACGCCAACGTTCATTCAGGTGACGAACAACAAGCTGGAATTCGGGAATGGGCGACGAGACGCCGCCCAGCCTTCAATGCTTATACTGACGCGAGGGCGATCGCGATGCCCTGACCAACGCCGATGCACATGGTCGCGAGGGCGAATTTGCCGCCGGTGTTCGCCAGCTCCAGCGCCGCCGTGCCCGTGATCCGTGCGCCCGACATACCCAATGGATGTCCTAAGGCGATGGCACCCCCATTTGGATTCACGCGAGGATCGTCGTCGACGATGCCAAGGTCACGCAACGTCGCAAGCCCTTGAGATGCGAACGCTTCGTTGAGCTCAATGACATCGAACTGCTCCTGGCGCATTCCAAGGCGGGACATCAGCTTTTTGGTCGCCGGCGCAGGGCCAAATCCCATGATCCTCGGTGCTACACCTGCGGTCGCGCCACCCAGAACGCGTGCGATCGGAGTCAGTCCGAATTTCTTGACGGCGGCTTCGGAAGCCAGAAGGATTGCCGCCGCTCCGTCATTCACGCCTGACGCATTGCCTGCGGTCACAGTGCCGTCGGCGCGGACAATCGGTCGGAGCTTGCCGAGAGCATCGATGGTTGTCGCGCGGGGATGTTCGTCCGTGTCGACGATTAGTGCGTCGCCCTTCTTTTGCGGGATCGTGACCGGGGTGATCTCTTTAGCGAAGCGGCCATTTGTCTGGGCCTGTGCTGCTTTCGCTTGCGAACGCACCGCGAAAGCATCCTGGTCCTCGCGGCTGATCTTGAAGTCATCCGCCACGTTCTCGGCGGTTTCCGGCATCGAGTCGACGCCGTACTGCTTTTTCATGAGTGGGTTGATGAAGCGCCAGCCAATCGTTGTGTCGTGAATCTCCATCGAACGAGAGAAAGCCGTCTCGGCTTTTGGAACGATAAAGGGAGCACGGCTCATGCTTTCGACGCCGCCGGCGATCACCAGGTCAGCTTCACCGGAAGCGATAGCGCGCGCACCGGTGATTGTGGCATCCATGCCGGAGCCGCACAGGCGATTGATGGTTGTTCCGGGAACGCTCACAGGCATGCCCGCGAGCAAGGACGACATGCGTGCAACGTTCCGGTTATCCTCGCCTGCCTGGTTGGCGCACCCGAACACCACTTCATCGATGGCTTCGAAGTCGAGGTTGGGATTTTGCGCCATGATTGCCTTCAAGGGGATAGCGCCGAGATCGTCAGCCCGCACGGATGAGAGCGAGCCACCGAAGCGGCCGATCGGCGTGCGGATATAGGCGCAGATATAGGCTGGGGACATCGGATTCCTCCAAAAAGTATGGGTTGGTTCAATCGAGCAATGCGAGGTTCCCGCGGCGGCCGCCGCCGACTACGGTCGCAAGAGTACGTTCAAGGCGGTAACGTGGTTGACGCTTCGCCCAGAAGAGTGGTCCACCAAGATGTTTCGGAAAGCCATATCCGTTGATCATCACCAGATCGATATCTGAGGCACGCGAAGCGATGCCGTCTTCCAGAACGAGCAGGGCCTCGTTGACGATCGCGCAAAGCGTGCGCTCCTGGATTTCGTCCCGGTCCAGCGACCTCGGCGCAGCGCCATAATGTGCCCGCGCCTTCGCGATGAGATTTCTCACGTCTGGGTCCGATGCGCGTTGGCCATCGTCATACCGATACCAGCCGGCACCTGTCTTGCGGCCGAGCCGGCCGGCTTCAACAAGCCATTCGAGGACCGGAACGTCACCATCCTTGTCCCCGCGGGCCTCCTGCTTCCTCTTCCGGTTAGCCCAAGCTATATCGAGCCCTGACAGGTCCGACACGCTGAACGGCCCCATGGCAAAACCGAGCGCCTCAAGGGCGGTATCAATTTCGTCCGGGCTTGCGCCATCGATCAGCATCGCTTCGCTCTGTGCGCGGTAAGCATTGTAGATGCGGTTGCCGATGAAGCCTTCTCCGACTCCGGAAACGACGGCGACTTTCCGAAGCCGTCTTGCGATCGCAAAAGCGGCCTGCAGGACTTCCGGTGATGTTTCTTCGCCCCGAACAATCTCCAGAAGCTTCATGATGTGCGCCGGCGCAAAGAAATGCAGTCCAACGACGGATTGAGGACGCGTGGTCGCGGCGGCTATGACATTCACATCGAGATAGGAAGTGTTGGTCGCAAGGATCGCATTGGTCTTGGCGAAACTGTCGAAACGAGCCATGAGCTCAGTCTTCACGGCCAGATCCTCGAAGGCAGCTTCGATGAGCAGATCGCACTCTGAAAGATCTTCGAGATCATGGACCAATGTCAGCTCGGCGGGGTTCGAAGCTTTCGCGAGAAAACCTTCGATGCGGGTCCGTGCGCTTGCTAGGGCCTCTTGTTTGAGGTCCGTGAGCTTCACCGGATAACCTGCGGCGAGAAAAGCGGCGGCGATCCCCGCGCCCATGGTTCCGGCTCCGACGATACCGACTGTCTCGATCGACAAGGGCGAAGCGTCCGCGAGGCCCTCGACACGCGCGGCCTGCCTTTCCGCAAAGAAAAGATGCCGCAGGGCCGCCGACTCATCGGAATCGCGGAGGCGCCGAAATGCGGTGCGGGCTGACGCGAGCGCGTCATCGAAGGGAACCGTGACTGCCTGCCAGATTGCTTCGGTCTGGTCGAAGACGAAGGGTCGCCCGCGACCGCGTTTCAAGACCTGCTGGACGGCAAGGTCAAACGCCTTGTGATCGAAGGGCTTTGGTTCTCTGTCCCTTAATCTGATCTTCGTGGTCCCGAAGGCACGAGCATAGGCAATCGCATCGTCTGGAATTTTCCCAACAATAGCGTCGATGAGGCCGAGGTTCTTGGCTTCTGGAGCTTTGACTTGACGGCAAGACGCGATCATGTCGAGTGCGGTGACGGCATCAGTCACCCGAGGCAGTCGGACGGTGCCCCCGGCACCTGGAATTATTCCGAAGGTTCCTTCCGGCAGTCCGACGGCAGCCTTTTCCGTCGCGATCCGCGCGTCGCAACCGAGGGCGATTTCGTAGCCACCGCCGAGTGCCGCCCCTTCGATTGCCGCGATGACTGGCTTCGAGCACTGCTCGATGGTTTCAATGACATCCGGCAATGTGGGATCGGTCAGGGGTTTGCCGAACTCCTTTAGGTCGGCTCCGGCGATGAACGTACCGTTTTTTCCAAGAAGGACGATCGACTGAACGTCGTGTTTCGCAGCGAGATGGTTGATGGCGTCGATCATAGCTTCGCGGAGATCGCGCGAGAGCGCATTGACAGGCGGATTGTCGATCGAAACCAGGCCGACACCATCAACGATTTCGGTGGTGGTAAGACCTGAGCCAAATTTCTGAACGAGGGGCGAGGGGGTCTCTGTAGTCATAGCGGGCTCCGTAAGGATTGTTCGAGCCGTCGGTCCAGCCTCCCTCCGACGCCGTGCTTGCAAGCCCGCCGAAGAACGAAGGCTGAGTGAGGGGACGCTTACGAGGCGGCCTTGATCATGTTCTTGGCGATCACAATCTGCTGGATCTGCGTGGTGCCCTCGTAGATGCGGAACAGCCGAGCATCGCGATAGAACCGTTCGATGCCGTATTCGGCCATATAGCCGGCTCCGCCATGAATCTGCACGGCGCGGTCGGCGACTCGACCGACCATCTCGCTTGCGAACATCTTGCAGCACGCGGCATCGGTCGTCACGTCCTGGCCTGCATCACGGCGCCGTGCAGTTTCCAGCACCATGCAACGTGCGGCGTAGGCTTCCGTGCGACTATCGGCGAGCATCGCCTGGATGAGCTGGAATTCGGCGATCGGTTGTCCGAACTGCTTGCGGTCCATTGCATAGCGCAAACTGTCCTCGATCAAGCGTTCGGCCATTGCAACACAGATCGACGAGATGTGCAGGCGACCGCGATCCAACGTCTTCATGGCTGTACGGAAGCCCTGGTTCTCAACGCCGCCGAGAAGCGCGTCGAACGGGACCAGGCAATCCTCCAAAATCACATCCGACGTATGAGAGCCCTTCTGACCCATCTTGCGGTCGATGGGGCCGAGCGAAAGGCCGGGCGTTCCTGCTTCGACCAGAAACGCCGAGACACCTTGGGCGCCGGGCTTCGAGGCGTCAGTGCGTGCGAAAACGGTGAAAAGACCGGCGTGAGGGGCGTTTGTGATGAAGCGTTTCGTGCCATTTATCACATAGCCGTTCTCAGTGTGCTTTGCAGTGGTTCGTACCGACGCAGCATCCGAGCCAGCTTCCGGCTCGGTCAGCGCGAATGAGCTGATGAGTTCGCCGGTGGCAAGGCGAGGCAAATACCGCTGCTTCTGCTCTTCCGTGCCGTCGAGAATGAGGCCGAGCGAGCCGATACCGTTATTGGTCCCGATAAGCGAGCGGAAGGCGGGAGAGGTCTTGCCCAGCTCCAGTGCGATCCGGACTTCTTCCTCCATATTGAGACCAAGGCCACCGTACTCTTCGGGAATCGTCAGGCCGAATAGACCTAAATTCGCGATCTCCTGGCGGATTTCGACCGGGATAGCATCGTTATCGGCGACCTGTTCCTCGAGAGGACGAAGACGCTCTCTAACGAAACGCCCGACCGTATTCACCAGTTCATTCATCGTGTCTGAATCGAGAGCCATGTAGTCTCACCTGTTTGCTTGCGCCACCAATGGCATTTAAAGCATTTATATACTGTTTGGACGGTAAGTAAATAAGCCAGGAGACCCGATTCGAAAAATACCGAATGAATTCGAGCCGTTGGATCATCAGTCCCGTCAGCATCGCTGCGAATGCGGACCGGGGCATGAAACTCCGGTCCGCTACGCTGTCGTGGTCTGCCATCCGTATTTCGCGTACGCTATGCGGCGAGTTCCGCTGTAACTCGATTGAGAACCTTGCCGATCTTCTCGATTAAGAAGTCTGCGTCCCCCACGGTGATCGTGAGAGGCGGGCAAATCGTGAGCGCGTCGACGGCTGCGCGCAAAAGCACGCCCTCCTCGGCGAGATACGCATTTGCCTTGGCGCCCAGTTCTCCGTTCTTGAGGCCGGCTGCATTTGGGAAATTCTGCTTGAACAGTTCCACGGCGGCGACCAATCCAACGCCACGAACCTCTCCCACCAACGGATGATCCGAGAAACGTTGCAGGCCGTCACGCAGGTATTGACCGACGCGTGATGCGTTGCCGACGAGGTCGCGATCTTCGATGACGGCGATGTTTTCGAGTGCCACGGCCGCCGCAACCGGATGCGCACCGCCGGTAAAGCCGTGGCCGAAGGTGCCTATGCGATGGCTCTCATCAGCAATCGGTTGGTACACCTTGTCATTCACGAGCAGAGCGGAAATCGGAAGGTATGACGAGGAGAGCGCCTTCGAGAGAACCATAATGTCCGGTTTGATATCGTACGTCTGGGAACCGAACATGTTACCGGTTCGGCCGAAGCCGCACACGACCTCGTCAGCGACCAACAGTATATCGTATTTCCGCAGAACGGCCTGAATCTTCTCCCAGTAGGTCCGCGGAGGAACGACAACACCTCCGGCGCCGAGGACCGGCTCGCCGAAGAAGGCAGCGATTGTCTCCGGACCTTCATCGAGGATCAGCTTCTCCAGTTCGTTCGCCCTTCTGGATGCAAAATCCTCTTCGCTTTCACCAGGTTCCGCATCGCGCCAGAAATGGGGGCTGCCCGTACGTAGGACGTTGGCAATGGGCATGTCGAAGGATTCGTGATTGTAGGAGAAAGCGGTCAGGCTGCCCGAGGCCAGCGTGACACCATGATAGGCGCGTTCTCGGGCAATAAGCTTTTTCCGCTGGGACTGGCCGAGCGCATTCGACCTGTACCAGATCATCTTGATTGCGGTATCATTGGCTTCGGAACCGGAATTCGTGAAGAACACCTTGCTCATCGGGACCGGGGCGATCTCTACTAGCTTTTCCGCAAGATCGATCGCCGGCATATGCGTCCGGCTAGTAAAATTGTGGCCAAAGCTCAGGCGTTCCATCTGCCGTGCAGCGGCTTGCACGAGACGCCGCTCGCCGAAGCCGACGGCGACGCTCCAAAGGCCGGCCATGCCTTCAAGGTAGCGCTTCCCGTTGCTGTCGTAGACGTAAGCCCCCTCAGCCCGGTCAATGATAAGCGGCGTCGTCGCTTCATGCTTCCGGGCGTCAGTATAGGCGTGGAAGTGGTACGCAATATCCCGCGCTTCATTGGAGTTGGGTATCATCGTCATCTTCATTCACTTTCTTTGTGGAGAGCTGCATTCGCAGCTCTCCTGCTTGATGGTAGGAACGCACAGTCTCACTTCGAGACATCGACACCGAGCCATTTGATCGACTGTCCGTCGTCAGGGTTTTTGGGACAACAGGCGGCGTGAGCTAACGGAGGCTCTGGCCCATCAGGTTTGTCATTTTAGGCGGCGGCGGCTCGATGAAGCAAGCGGCGCTGTATGATGGTTTCGCGTTTGATCCTTTCCCTTTCCAGCATGATGATGTCGCCGCGGCCGAAGTAGACGTCGGCGGGTGTGAGGTTGCCGAGGCTCTCATGGTAGCGGCGATGGTTGTAATGATCGACGAACGCCGCGATCTGCTGCTCGAGATCACCCGGCAGGAAGTAGTTCTCGAGCAGGATGCGGTTTTTGAGCGTCTGATGCCATCGCTCGATCTTGCCCTGGGTCTGGGGATGGCAGGGCGCTCCGCGCGTATGTTCCATGCCCTTGTCGGATAGCCATGCGGCGAGATCGGACGACACGTAAGACGGGCCGTTGTCGGACAGGAGCCGCGGCCGCTGCACAACTCTGGCGCTGTCACAGCCTGATGCCGTGAGCGCCATGGTCAGCGTGTCGGTGACGTCTTCGGCCTTCATCGTGGTGCACAGCTTCCAGGCGATGATGTAGCGTGAGAAGTCGTCGAGCACGGTCGACAGGTAGAACCACCCCCAGCCGATCACCTTCAAGTAGGTAAAGTCGGTCTGCCAGAGCTGGTTGGGCGCTGTGGTCTTGTCGTGGAACTCGTCGGCGGCCTTGATGACGATGAAGGCCGGACTGGTGATCAGGTCATGGGCCTTGAGCAGGCGATAGACCGAGGATTCCGAGACGAAGTAGCCCTTCGTGTCGGTGAAGGTGACCGCCAGTTCCCGTGGCGACAGTTCCGGCTCGTTCAGCGCCAGCTCGATGATCTGATCGCGCACCTCATCGGGGATGCGGTTCCAGACCCGGCTCGGCCGGGGGCTGCGATCCTCCAGAGCGTCGACGCCGCCGGCAAGGAAGCGGTCATACCAGCGGTTGAAGGTCGATCGCGGAATACCGAGTTTCTGCAATGTGCGCCGCGCCGACAGGTGCGAGTTCTCGACCAGGCGGATGATCTCCAGCTTCTCGGATGCGGGATATCTCATTCGTCGTCGCCCCCATCCGCAATCATGCTTTTTTTAAGAATCCGCAGTTCCAGCGCCTGTTCGGCGACAACCTCCTTGAGATCGCGCGCCTCCTTGCGCAGCACCTTCACCTCATCGCTGGTGGCGGCGCGGGCCGTATCGCCGGCCAGCCGCTTCTTGCCGGCTTCCAGGAATTCCTTCGACCAGGTGTAATACAGGCTCTCGGCAATCCCCTCGCGCCGGCACAGCGCCGCGATCGACTCTTCGCCGCGAAGGCCTTCCAGCACGATGCGGATCTTCTCCTCGGACGAATACTGCTTGCGGGTCGCACGGCGGATGTCCTTGATGACCTGCTCTGCCGGCGCTTTCCCGGTTCCGGATTTCTGTCTCATCTTCGCTCCTTTGAAAGGCTACGATGAACCAGAAATCCTCCGTTCTCAGTTAAGCCAATTTGGTCCCATCAGTGATGACGCCGGACATTCTCCCGCCTTATTAGGCGTTGGCGCTCCCGCAAGCCCATTCCTGCATGCCTCCCCCCAGACTTTTGATTGATCATGGCCTCACACCGTTTTGAGTTTCAACGCGCTGAAAACTTTTAACGGATGTAAATATTTATGCAATTCCGTGATGACCGCCGGCGGCTGGCGACGCCGACATACGGTCGTCCGACGGACTGTCTGATTGACCTGGCACACTTTCTCGACGCGTCCAAACTTCAATCGAACAAAAACTTTGTATCTAATAAAAATATTCCTTGCAATAAAAATATTTTGTGCGAACTGTGATGCCGCTGGAGGAGCGTGGCTGAGGGAGCGCGGCCGTGCAGGTGTCTCGTAGTTCGACAATTGGGCTATCCCCAATTCGATCAGGCCGCCACTGTGCCCTTCACATCCGTAATTTCTGAAAATGCGCATTGTATTGGACAAGCTGTGGGTTGGCTGCAAGAATTACACTGATCTTGTTGGTTTTGGTGAAGGAGGATGGGGTCGTGTCCTCATCGCTGGCGCGGGCGTCACGTCCGCTATCGCCGTTTTGGGGTTCCTCATCGGGTCTATTCTTGGCAGCCTCGTTGCCTGGGCAAAAATGTCACCAATCCGTTTGGCTCGTGGCGTCGCCGACGCTTACACGACCACACTGCGAGGCGTGCCTGATCTTCTGGTCATCTATCTACTCTACTTCGGCGGAAACTCACTTTTGTCGACCTTCGCCGGCTTCTTCGGGGCGAACGGTTTTGTTGGAATGCCTACGTTCGCTACTGGGGTTCTCGCGATCGGGATCATTTCTGCCGCTTATCAAGCTGAAGTGCTTAGAGGCGCTTTCAACACTGTCGCCAAGGGCAGTATCGAGGCGGCTCATGCGGTTGGCATGGGCCGTTGGCTACTGTTCAGGCGCGTCGTTGCACCACAGGTACTGCACTACGCATTGCCGGGCCTCGGCAACACATGGCAATTGGCCCTGAAAGAGACGGCCCTCATCTCGGTCGTCGGGCTTGTGGAACTGCTTCGGCAAGCTCAAATGGCTTCGGGTTCAACGCGCCGACCGTTTGAGTTCTTTATCACGGCTGGACTGCTCTATCTGACAATCACCGTGGTCTCGTCGCTTCTCTTCCGCTTCGCCGAGTATCGCTCTGCGTGCAGGATGGGGGGCTAAACAGTGATCGATTTCGGTTTTCTCTGGCAGGCTTTCGTCAGGCTCATTGCCGGTTTGCCTATTACGCTCGAATTGGCCGCAACGGCGATACTTGTCGGGACAGTCCTGGCAACAGCCCTGGCGATTGTTGCGCACCTGCGGGTCCCCGTCGCTTCCCAATGCGTTGCCTTTTTCGTCTTTTGCATACGCGGCTCGCCGCTCCTCCTGCAGATGTTCATCATCTACTACGGCCTCGGACAGTTCCGTCACGAACTCCAGAGTTGGGGTGTCTGGCCGTTTTTCCGTGAACCTTACTGGTGCGCCATCACTGCTCTAGTGCTTAGCGTCGGCGCCTATGGAAGTGAGATCATCCGCGGAGGGCTAAAGTCCGTTTCGGCCGGATTGATTGAGGCGGCAAGGGCTTGCGGCATGTCCGGTTTTCTACTGTACAGGCGCATCATCCTTCCGATCGCATTCCGGCAGGCTTTGCCAGCCTACGGCAATGAAGTCATTCTCGCGGTAAAAGCAACTTCCCTCGCTTCCACCATCACCATCATGGAAGTAACTGGTATAGCTGCGGAGCTAATCTCCCAGACATTTCGCGCTTTCGAAGTGTTTATCGTCGCTGGTGCAATTTATCTGACGCTCAACTTCATAATAACCCGCCTGATCGCTCTACTTGAATACCGTCTGTCACCGCATCAGCGCGATCTCCCCGTCAAAACAAACATTGAGGCGCGGCCATGACGTCAATCGAGACGAATAACGTTCCCGTAATTTCCATTCGCGACCTCCATAAAAACTTTGGCGATCTTGAGGTGCTAAAGGGCATCACGTTCGAAGCACATGAAGGAGAGGTGGTCTCGATCCTTGGATCGTCGGGCTCTGGCAAGTCCACAATGCTCCGGTGCATCAACATGCTCGAAACCCCGAGCGCGGGAACAATCGCCATCCGGGGCGAGGAAATCGCCATGCGAACGACCAAGAATGGAACCCGTCCCGCGGATCGAAAACAGCTCGACCGGATTCGGTCAGACGTCGCGATGGTGTTCCAAGGCTTCAATCTATGGCCACACATGTCGATCCTCGAAAACGTCATTGAAGCGCCGGTCCATGTTCAGAAGCGTTCAAAAACGGAATGTGTGGACGAAGCAATGTCACTGTTGGCGAAGGTGGGGCTTTCCGACAAAGCCAACAGTTACCCCAGACACCTATCGGGCGGGCAGCAGCAACGCGCAGCGATTGCAAGGGCGCTTGCTCAGCGGCCAGCAGCCATCCTGTTCGATGAGCCGACATCGGCGCTAGACCCGGAGCTTGTCGGGGAGGTCCTGAAGGTCATTCGAGATCTGGCTAAAGAGGGACGAACAATGCTCATTGTCACCCACGAGATCAATTTCGCACGGGAGGTTTCGAACCGCATCATTTTTCTGGAAAAGGGTACGCTCATCGCGGACGCGCCGCCCGCAAAACTCTTCTCTGAAGCTGCACCGGACCGCTTCAAAAAGTTTATCTCCAAAACCTTACACACTTCCTCCTAGGCCGTCCGCGGCTCCGGTTGTGCGGTGCGCCACAACGCTATCGTGTAGCCTCCAAGACACTAAATTCTGAGCGGCATGGCGATTGACATGCCGCTATCAGTTATATACTGTTCGGACGGTAAGTAATTAGGTCGCTTCCGCCCGAGCAGTCTGGTGCATTAAGCGGCTCGATTCACCGTGAGGAGAAGAGCTGCCCCGCCTTATCCGCGTAGGCCTTTCTCCGATATTTTGTTGAAACGGATAGAGGAAGGATCGCGTTTCCGATGAGCGTCGCACTGAACGGAATCAAGGTTCTCGACCTGTCTCGCGTTTTGGCCGGCCCCTGGGCAACAATGACGTTGGGTGATCTCGGTGCTGACGTGCTGAAGATTGAGCAACCTGGAACCGGGGACGACACCCGGACGTGGATGCCGCCGGCTGTGGAGGGTGTTTCAACCTACTATCTGGGCGCAAATCGCAACAAGAAGAGCGTTGCGATCGACATCGGCAAGCCGGAAGGAAGAGATCTGATCATTGAACTCGCAAAAAAGAGCGATGTCCTGATCGAGAACTTCCGCCCGGCCTCGCTCAAGAAATTCAAGCTCACCTATGACGATCTGAAGGACATCAACCCTCGGCTCATCTATTGTTCCATATCGGGTTATGGCCGCGGTCACGAGCTGGAGGAGCGTCCGGGTTACGACTTCATTATCCAGGCTGAATCTGGATTCATGTCGATTACGGGCGAAAAGGATGGCGAGCCGATGCGGCTCGGTGTCGCCTTCATCGATCTCATATCGGGCATGAATGCCGTGCAAGCAATTCTCGCTGCCCTGTTTATGCGCGAACGCACCGGAAAGGGCCAGTGGCTCGACATCAGCCTGACCGACAGCGCGATGTTCATGTTGGCCAACGTCGCGTCGGGTCATCTCAATACCGGAAGAGAAGCGTTGCGCTATGGCAACGCTCATCCGAGCATCGTACCATATCAACTGTTCGATTGCGTCGATGGCCGAATTGCACTCGCAGTCGGAAACGACGAACAGTTCCGGCGGTTCTGCAAGATCATCGGTCTGCCGGATCTCGCGATGGATGAGCGGTTCGTCACCAATAAAGGACGAACCGAGGCGCGTGATGAGTTACTGCCGATCATCGAGGACAAGTTGCGCGATCGTAAACTGCATGAGCTTCTCGCCGAACTTCGCGCCGTCGGAGTCCCGGCTGGCGAGCTTCGCACTGTCGGCCAGGCGTTCGCTAGCGATGTTGCAATCCTTCGGGACACTGTCGTTTCGGTTCCTTCCGAAAGGATCGGCACCTTCCGCTCCGTGCGCAGCCCGTTGCGCATGTCGGAAAGTCCGTTTGCTCCGCCGACACTTCCACCCGAGGTCGGCGAGCATACCCGCCAAGTCCTTCAGGCCGAGCTGGATCTGAGCGCAGATCGGGTCGATCAGCTTTTGGAGATGGGCGTAGTTGCCGGTATCCCGGCGACGACCCGAAAGTAGCTCTGATGCAGAAGGAGCGCGTTCGCCGCCAGGGCCGTCCACCCACGATGGAGAATGCACGCGGCAAGATTCTGGACGAAGCCGCCGAACTGTTCGCGCGGGAGGGCTTCGATGGGACTTCGTTAGGAAGTGTCGCGGAAGCGGTCGGCGTCACCAAGGCCGCGATCTACCATTACTTCCCGAACAAGAAGGAAATATACGAGGCTATCATCGTCCGGACGCTCAAGGGCCTTCTTGAAGCTGTAAATATCGCTGTTGATGGTGACGACGAGGCCCCGGAGGCTCTTTGCCGCTTTATGACGGCACACGCCGACTACTTCGAAGCGCATTACCATGGCTTCGTCACGATGTTGGTGGGCTACGGCGGCATGGAGAATGGTGGGCTGCTCGAAGAAGCGCAGGAACTGCGCGACGCCTACGAAGAGCTTCTTCGACGGATCGTGCTCGCAGGCATCGAATCCGGCCGCTATCGAAATACGGATTCCCGGTCGATAAGCCGCGCGATCCTCTCGATGCTGAACTGGATGGTTCGCTGGTTCAAGCCAGGGCATGGCCGTCCCGCCTCCTCCTTCGCGATGGAGTATTGCGAGCTCATTCTGAACGGTCTGGCCGCCGACGGCCGAGCCCTGAACACCGACACGCGTCCTCAGCCCTCCGATAGGCGCCGAGGCCATGAGAGCGCATCAAAAGTCAAGCGTTCCGTCATCTCAGTCGATGGCGAATGTACGCAGAAGTATCCCATGAATTGGAAGAGGAACTAACAATGGCAGATATCCATACTTCGGCCGCCGCGGTGTTCAAGCCGTCGAACGCCTTGTCGAAGGTCGGACCTTCGGCGATCTCTCGCATGATGGCCGCGACGGCAGAACTCAGCCGCCAGGGCCGCGACATCGTGGGTCTTCATGTCGGCGAGCCGGATTTCGATACACCTGAGAATATTCAGGAAGCGGCGATCAAGGCGATGCGCGCCGGGGATACTCACTATACCGCGCTCGATGGCTCGCCCGCGATCAAGGCTGCCGTGCGCGAAAAGTTCAAACGCGAAAACGGGCTCGATTTCACGCCGGAAGAGATCGTCGTCACGACCGGCGCGAAGATGCTCCTGTTCAGCGCATTCTTCGCGACGATCCAGGCTGGCGACGAGGTAATTCTTCCGGCGCCCTACTGGGTAAGCTACAGCGACATCGTCGAGATGATGGGCGCGACGCCGATCATTTTGCAAACACGGTCCGAAGATGGGTTCCGCCTGCGGGCAGAAGATCTGGAACGGGCCATCACGCCGCGTACCCGCTGGTTGTTGATCAACTCGCCGTCCAACCCGACCGGCTCGATCTATCGCAAGGAAGACTACGAACCTATCCTCGATGTGCTCGCACGCCATCCGCAGGTCTGGTTGGCTCTGTTGCAAAAATCGTGAAGCTTGAGCATGCTTGGCGGAGATTGGACGGACGGAACGATGACGGATTTCAAGTGGCGCCATTTCCAGGGTGATGTGATCCTGTGGGCGGTGCGCTGGTATTGT
>Ga0316208_1001093_pt1 | contig 27586 bp, 14 predicted proteins | sample 3monopyrite_MG_FD_204944 | JGI IMG/M metagenome (GOLD analysis project Ga0316208, IMG submission 204944) | Microbial mat bacterial communities from mineral coupon in-situ incubated in ocean water Damariscotta River, Maine, United States -... | ecosystem: Environmental > Aquatic > Marine >... | reverse complement strand
TTTGCTGCTTGAAGATGGCTAGCCATTCTGAATTGGTTTTGCGCATGAACTGATTCCTTAATTGATTTAGAATCAGCTTATCAAGCCAGTTTGTTTTCTATTAGGTGGGTTTGCCCTGACGCTTACCGTAGAAATCCTGGAGACTGAGTTTTATCGGATCTGGTTACAGATAGAATAATGATTCTATTTTCTTTACCCTGATAGCTATCTACCGTATCAATTTTAACCATTGATTTAAATTCGTCGCTCCAAATAATCTCATTAAACTTTTGTCTTAAAATTCGTTTTTGCTCACCATACATACATATTACGCCGATTGCTGGCTCCCCTTCTTTTACCACTCCTTTTAGTGATTCAACAAACTGATGATCTGCGTAAATTTCCTTCAGCATATTAATGATTATGTCTGCCTCACAGCGATTGTATATACTAACGCCTCTATCAGATCGATGGTAAGACTTAGCACCTAGACTTGAGGTATCAACCCACGTTACAAGGCTTTCAAGGAATTGAGGGCCAGCCGCATAAAAATTGGGAATTGCTCTTTCACCGTTCTCCAGCTTTCCGTTGTAAAAGGTTTCTGAAACAAGTCGGCCAATTTCAGGAGCCATTCGGTATTGTGTCAGTAATGACGCACTTGTCTGCCCACCGTAGGTAGACTCGAAGACTCTAGCAAAATCACTTTGAAGCATCCCATCAAGATCTCCTCCACTACTTGATATCCCCAACTTTCTTGCTAAAGCTTTTTTATGGGGCTCGGAATATAACGGGGGCAACTGTTGATGATCACCAACAAGCAAAACTCTCTTCCCGGACTGCATCGCAATGGCTAACTCACTTGCTATGGACCTCGCCGCTTCGTCGATAATTACCCAATCATACTGATTCTCCTGTATTCCTAGGTGTCTTTGGCCAATTCCCACACATGTCCCTGTGACCAATTGTCTGGAGCGCGCGAAAAACTCGTCATAATTGACTCTATCAGTTTCCAATACACCCAACATATCTCTGGATATTTTAGCGAGAGCTAATGCTCTCTGTGACTCATCCGGACGTATTGAATAATCTTTATTAAGTTTTTCAATAACTCTAAATTTAACAACAGATAAATCTTCATCTGAACCAAGTAAAATATTAAATCGACTTTCTAATAGCTCCCTAATACTTAGATCCAGCTCAGCCAAGGATTGCTTAATTGATAATGAATCATCAGAAAGACGACCGGTATCAGAGATACTCTCGACATCAGCCCAATATTTATCTACTAGGCTGAAGACCTTAAGCTCTGCCTCCACGACATCCGATAAATAATTAGACTGTACGCCATAAGCTTTAGCCAATGCTCCAACTCTATACTTTACTTCCGCCCTGAATAATTCGCGTTTCTCACTTACTAAGGCCCCTGAATAAACATCCCTGAGGCCTGTTGAAACAGCTCCCTCTCGGTTGCTAAATCTAACCACATCCAATGCGGTATCTAAGCGAGCACAATGTTTACGTATACGTTCAGCCGCCGTATTAACTGCTTCATGTGATTGACTAACTAGAAGAATTCTTTTTACACCTTGTTTCTCAAGTAAAAAGTGTACAAAGGCGGCAATAAATTCTGTCTTACCGGTCCCTGGAGGGCCCTGCAATAAAGAAAGAGGACCATTTTGTAATAATTTAGTAAATGCGTCCCTCTGCTTTCTATTGAGACTTATAGTGTTACCGTACTCATCGCTGCGGTCATATCGTTCGAAATCTTCATCACTGACATCAATATCAAACTTCACTGAATCCAGTGAACAAGCTGGATCAAAATAATCAACTAACTTACCGATTAAACCTGCACGTTCCAATAACCTTTCAAGTGCGGCTTTGCGCTTAACATATGAAGCTTTATCTTGCTTCGTCCTAAAATAAACAATATCCCCATCTGATAATGCTCTTGTATGAGGCCGTGTTTTTTTTACACGAACCTCATTTAACGCACATTTCTTTAACACCACTTCACCTAGGTGAGTTTCACGATCCCCATCTATTTTAATAAGTTCAACAACATCATTTTTATTAAATTTACCAAGAGCATCAACATCAGAAATGTATGGAATCAGCAATTGATCATGAGTGCCACTCACTGCTGACGGTTCGCCTGAAACCTCAATATATGGATAGGATTCCGTTTCTGTATCTAGTATCGCTTGCCACAGTTTCCTAGTGGAGATTTGTATCTTTTCTCGCTCAATGGACGGCTCCAAACTTTCTAATCGCTTAAAAGCCTCCTTTAACTCTAAGGATAAAGAATCGTCTGTGACAGGGGTATCAGATTTGGAAAGAGTCAAATCTATAGCCCTATTAAACTCTTCATTATCTTTAAGCTGTTTAGAAAGTGCAGAAAGGTCATAAGTTGACCCAGACTTAATTTCTATAGGAAAATCCAATTCTAACTGACAGTTTTCGGTATCCTGTATTTTTACTGAGTCCCTTAATCTAGGGCTAAATCCCACGACGAATTCTTGCTGGCTGGCACTAAAGATAAAATCCACACTCCCTCCGATGCCAATCAATCTAACTCTTGCGTCTGCTGAATTTTTGTTACTTTTATCAATTTGTACGTAAAGTCTCCCGTTATCGGGATAAACAATAAGACTTTCAAAATCGCCTCGTAATGTAATTGATACAAGACTATTTTGTTGAGGGGATACAGCTGTAAATGAATCCCTGAACCTAGCAAGCGATTTAAAGCCAAACGACTTATCAGTCAATTCCTCATTAATAATTGATGCAACAGCAGGGAAAGATTTTGATGGGTCCTGAAATGACTTATCGAGAAGCTCACTCGACATACGCATAACCGCATAGTTATCACGCTCTTGAGCTGTGCATTCGTCTATATTTTCAGGGCTATACAAATGATTGAGGCGCTCATCATGCGACAAACTAAAATCAGGTATATCAATAATAGTAAGTTTTATGTCACCATCAGTATTCTGGACAAGAATATTACCGGGATGTAGATCCCCATGAGGCACACCGATCTCATGCAAATGCTCAATTGCTGCTATTAGCTGACCAATCACATCAAGACACTGATCTTCACTAAGATCTAGCTCACCCCATTTAACGCCTTCCGCCTTATCGACAACCAAAAACAAACTGGAAGATTTTGTCGCTATACCGTAATCTCGAATACTCGGCAAATAATCAGGAGAAACAGAGTTTAACTTTTCTATCCTTTCCAAAAAGTGAAGAACTTTATAACCTAAGGCCGCCTCTGAAGGATTAACATTAGTCCATGCTTTTACAATCTGTCCATTCGATAAATAAACTTCTTTTTCATCGGTCTCTACAATAAATTCATCATCTCTATACTGACGAGAATGATTAATATTTCTTCGATATTGATCTAGTTCAGAATTATCAAAATCGAAAACCTCATCATTAGAAGGTTCGCAGTTTTTTATAGCATTGAAAAAATCGCTTGCATTAGCGTATGCCCCCCCATCAAGCGCACTCTTTAAGATAAGAGAATACCAAGCACTACTGGCTGATACATTTTCATATAAAGAATCTATGCTCTTCTCTGACATTCTTTCGCCGGTGAAAATGTGCCAACTCACCATCGCCAAGGTACGTACATCTTCTTCAAAGGGAGTCACTGATCCGGAATTAACTGGAGAGACATTTACAGCCAGCTCGTTTACAGATAACGCGTGCCTGTAATCCCCCACTGTCCCAGAGGGCTGATGGTATGCTGATATAAAGTTCGAGAGGGCCACTTCCTTTCCTGGAGAAAGCCATAAACTATGATCACCAAGATCACGGTGAGCAACCTTGATATCATGCAGGTCAGAAAATTTTGCCACAAGGAGCTTAACAAGGTTAAGCCTATCAATTTCACTCAGCGCATCTCCATAGCTACCAAGATATTGGTTAAATCGAATATGCCCTGGAGGCAACTCATACACTTCATTGTACTCTGAAGTCACTTCATCTTTTTGGACTGAAGTCAAAGCACGCAAGCAGTTTTTATATAGATCGTGATCATGGTGCTTTATAAATTGAAGTACTTCTCGCTCTCTTGATACAATGTCAAATCTTCCCTCTGGAGTCCTCGACTTAACCCCTTCCAAATTATTAAAATCCCATATTCTAAGAAGAGCCTGATCTTGCCTTGACGATTCTGATTCTGCCTGAAACTCTCTATATACTTTTTGAGGGTGCTCAAAAATTAAATCATTAGCCTTATAGCCATTAACACTAATTTTCTTAGGTGCCGTGCCCTTTCCAAGAAATAGATCATCAAATAAATGAAAATCTTTGTTAAGCATTCTTGCCTTAGGGTGATTTCTCGGTTTAAAGCGTTTTTCGAACGCCCCCTCATCAGCTAAAGCCAAAAAATCGTCAAGGCTAATTGTATGTTTACTTTCCTGAGATGTTATCTTGGCAAACTTTGCATTCCCGGTCATTACCACAAGAAAATCAACAAAAGGAGCAAAACCTTTATTTGTAAACTTATGTTTTATCGGCTCAAGTTTGTTTTTAACCAAAAAAACTTTGTTTTGGGTAACACTGACAGGGGACCGACCCATCGATGCATTATTCTTGTACCATTTATCACCAGAGGAGGTTACTTCACCGTTATTCCAATCTTTCAGCTCAATAATGATAATATTGCAGTGCGTAACTATTAGTAAGTCAAACTCACCTTCATTACCCTTTGCATCGACAAACCTGAACCCAGCATAACCCTTCCAGGGAAGCATTGGGTTTGCACCTATACTTTTCAGCTGGTCTTGCAATGACCCACTTTTAGCAGGCTTTGACTTTACGCCAGTGTTAGCTATAAAGGTTTTCTCAATCTTTTCAATTGCTTTAATTTCTTGGGACTGCAAGCCACCTGGCCAAGTTACAATTTCCATTTAATCTCCTGATTACTACTAAAAATATATTTATTGTAAATACAAACTACTGTTCACAACCTTCAATCAACACCTAAGGCCTTAAACACCGCATCAACCGGATCCGCATAAAAACTCGTCTGAAACTTAGTGAACAGTTCCGCAGGTATAGTAGGAATATCTGCAGCACTACTCATAGGCAAAGCTACTTTTTTAGCACCCGCATCAAATGCAACCTGAAGACACTCCGCAATACTCTCCACTGGAGTAACACTTCCACCTAGGCTCATATCACCCATCACCACCATTTGGTTTTGGACTGGCTTTCTTAGCAAACCTGATGCAAAGACGACTAAACTTGCCAAAGCCAAGTGAGTGAATGGACCCGTATTTTGTAACTCCACAGCATGTATATGGAAATCATGATCAACGACTTTAGTCCCAGCACTAATCCTGCCGGCATTTGCCTTGAAGAAGTCGAAGGCAATCTTTACTTGTTCTTTGGCAGCACTAGAATTCCATAGCCCCGAAGTCATTAGTTTCCCTGACCCTTTGGTGACTTGAAGCTCTAACCGATATAAACCGGGCATGCCTTTGTTACTCAGCCCTATGGTATGAAGCACACCAGGCTTCGCCGTTCCTTCTGGAATAAGGCCACCACCACCTTGCTCTTTGACTGCAACAAAATGCTCTTCCAACGACTCGTTGTCGATATAGCTAAAATGGACATCATAGAATTCCATGCCGCCAATTTTCTTGAGCTGCTCTTTTACTCGACGACGTACTTGAAGCGCATATTCTAGACACTCGCGTACATCCTCTTTTTCAAATTTCCCATGCGGATATAATAATTTGATTAAGCCTGAGGTTGTTTTTCTGACAGCGATAACATCACGCTGATTGAGATTATTACCAAGCTTGAAATATTTATCGATTGCATCAGCAAAGCTTCGCTTGCGCATCTCACGATAAAACTCTGCGAGGTAATCAACGATCAGGCCATACTTGTCCGTGAAGAACTCAGGGCGCATTTTGGGGATCTCCCAGCCAGGGATATAGGCATGGAAGCGATCGAAGAACGCGGAATCTATCATGGCCTCGGGAAACGGCGCTAATAGATGACTGGTTTTAACCAGTGACTCAACACTTTGATTAATATTCCCAATAAAAACCATACCGGCGGAGGCTTCCATCTGCTCTCTGCCACGAGCGAACGATCCTGATGCCATATAATCTTTCATGATCTGAACGCCGTCTTTATCTTTGAACGAGATACCGGCGACCTCATCAAAGGCAACGAGATCCCATAAACCAACTAGACCAACCCTCCGGGTACTCATGTTATAGAACAAGTTCGCAACGGTAGTTTGACCGCCAGAAACAAGAATACTATTAGGGGAACACTCTTTATAGATATGGCTTTTCCCAGTTCCACGGGGGCCTAATTCGCATACATTGTAATTGTTCTCTACGAAGGGAATCATCCGTGCCAATAGGTGCCACTGAACATTAGCATCTAACGTTGACGGCTCCATTCCAATTGAACGAACCAAGGCCTCACGCCATTGAACTGTGGTTAATGCTGCTCGCCCAGCGAACAACTCTTCCATATTCATATTAGGCATCTGAATAGGCTTAAGCAGCGTGACACCAAAAGGAGAGCCTGACTGCCCTTCCTCATGGTAATAGCTCAGTGTTGCTATTACCCAGATACCACCCACAAGTAACTTCTCGTACTCCTTAACAATACCAGCAGAAATTTCAGCATCTTTAACACCTAGATTACTGAATGAAGCCTCGTACTTATCTTTTTTCTCATTCAGCCTAACCGTTACTCGGTCAATCACCTTATAAGTGCCACGTTCCCTTACCAGCGATTTAACTTTTTCTGATTCATCAGGTCTTACATAGTTCTCTGCCAAGATAGTTTTTACATTCTTCAGACCCTCCTCAATGACTACAGGGTCATCGGATGCGCAGTACATGCCAAGCAAGTATTCCAGCACATAGACAGGAACGTTAGCACCTTCCTTAATGAGTTTTGTGAGATCTTTTCGAACCACGCGCCCACCAAAATTTTCATTCAGTAGCTGATCTAAATCTTTGTCTTGTACAGTATCCATTATTTAATCTCGGTGTTTTATGTCTTAAGCCTTCTTATTCAACATGAGAACTCTAGAAAAAATCATCAGTGAAGGCTAAGTCGATGGTCACTTTGTAACGCTCAATTTCTGTATTCAGGTCTTTGTCTTTGAGTATCAAGAAGTAGTCTTTCTTGCGGTCAAAATCCGTCCCCGATAACGACAGGCGAACTTGTTTAACGCGCTCTGTAACGGAATCCGTAGCGCAGTCAAAGGTAACCCCCTCTTCGCTGGAGACTTTTTTGTCTCCGTCATATATCGCAACAGATACAGTTACAGGCAATACTTGGTCGCTAACCGCTTCAGTCTGCATTAAATCAAAACGCTGAATATTATTTACCATCTTCAATGAGGACTTAGCGGATATCACGCCCACTTTGCGTTTGGTGCGTTTTTCCGCTTTGGCTCCACGTAACTGCTTAACCGTTACGACGGGCACTACGATTTCCTGCGGCATTACACCGCCGTGCACAAATCGGGCTCCACCAACAAAATGGAAACGGTTTGCGCCTTTTGGCACCCAAAAACCAGTGTCGCTTGCTGTACCTGCGGTATCTTTGGTCGAGCCTGCCCAGGCCTCAGTAGTTGCCGGTAGTTCATTGCCAATCACATAACGTTTTTTACTCTTAATGGTATTAGCTGGTTTTTCACCAAGAGCCGATCTATCAGCCGACACAAGTTTACTCTGCTGGAAGAGGAAGCCATGGTCAGCAGTGACTAGTACTGTGGAGGTATTAAAATGCATCAATATCTTGCGGGTTAACTCAGTCAGCTCATCAATCGCATGCTCAACAGCCATAAACGTTTCGGACTCTGTTGAGGCGCTATCACCACGAGCATCCACCACGTTGTGGTAAACATAAACAAGTTGCTGATCTCTCAGTGCATCCCGTCCTTCATCTCGCGACCACTCTTTAACTTGCTCAGCGGTAACTGCAATACCTTGATAAGCCGAGAGAACCTTATTACGTGCAGCAGTACCTTTGGTGGATTGACCATCAACAAAAACATCATCGGAAACACCTTCTCGGTATTCCAGTGTTTTATGCGGTAACAATGAAGCCATACCCAAAGTGGTGTAACTAGGCACTACACCCAGCTGTGAACTAACTGCTGCCTCGCTATAGCGCTTTTCGTTGATACGATCTTTTAACTCAACTGCCGCTTCATAGCGGAAAGCATCACTGATAATCACTACCACACGCTGCTTAGGTGATTTATTGAGGACAGGCGCTACATACCTAGAGTAAAATTGCTGCTGATTGGGTACGCCCTCAATACGCCAATTAGCTAAAATACCTTCTGCCTCTACTCGGTCACCCCAGGTTTTCGCCAAATTATCGATATACCAATTGGCATAACATTTCTCCACTTCATCATCGAGACTTTTAAGAATCTCAACATGAGCCTTTTGTGACGCCGCACAATAATGCCGATAAGACTGGTCAAACCGGTAGAGATCCGTTTCATAGGCTTGATATATTTCTTTGATGCTTGAGAAATGAAAACCCGAGCTATGTGCGTGTCGCCACTGATAGAGATCAATAGCGGATGCCAATGCCTGGTATACCGTGCGGTACTTACGCCGCTTATCATCATCCTTATGGCGCGATGCCCAGTAGCCGTCTAATCGTGCCGCAATGGCATCAGAAAACTGATTAAGGTCTCCCGCAGCTGCCTGGGGGATTGCATGAGCCAACTCAATAATGATCCGTCGCTCAATAGATTCAAAGGTGACCACATCCAGTAATGTGGCATAGTTGTAGGGCTCAAGCTTATCCGTAATCCTCAATGCTTCCGCTACCCAACCAGAGACAACGTCAAAGGCTTTGTAGTAGCGGGAACTATCACGCCAGCGAGAGAGTAAAGCTCGTGAACTGGCACGTGCATTAGCAGCAGAAATTGCCAAGTCTTGAGCCCAAGGAGGCACATCACCAACACTCTCACAAAAACCGGTTGCCAGTAGTCGAATCAGGCAATGCCCAAGCATGAAGGGCTTTTCACCTGAAAGTTCTTCCTGGCTAGGTGGATAACCCACCTCCTGCTGGAGAGATGTGAGTAACGCAGGTATTAAACCAAACTTTTCCAAATCCTCCATGGCCTTAGGATTCGCTTCCAAGCCGATATCAGATTCTACCGACTGCTCGGCCAGTGAGAATAAGATATGACTAAGGCCACCGGTATCTGCTTTGGTAACAACACTGATCATCGCCAAATCGAGATCCAACTCCGCCATATCTGGCTGGACTAGTTTCTTAAGGGCGTTGAACCGAGCTTTGCTGGCAAAGAATTTTTCTCGTTTAGCCAAATGTTCGCGTAAGCTTTGTTGATGCAAGCCCAAATCATTAAAAATGATAGAAAATCGATCGGCATAAAAACTACGGGAATATAGCTTAATATCGAGCAGCCAATCTTTTTCTAGTTCCGGTTCCTGGTTTGGGAAATACAGCAGGTACTTACCTTGAGCATCTTCAAGCTCTAGCTTCAGCTTAATGCCCAATGATGACTTATCATTCATATTGACGACAGTAACATCAGATAGCTCAATGGATGGTAGGTCGCTTTCAAAATCACACTCTGGGTCGTACCAGAATACAATTCTATGACCTTCTTTAAAGAAGGCTTGTTCTAAGCCCCCTTGAAGTTGATCTAAGTTCATTCCAGCCAACCTCGTATCTCTTGAATCCATGCAGGGGTCTGATGAGTATCATTTATAGAATTCACGTACCTCTTTGAAAATTCGTATTTATTATTACCAATGTTAAAAAATTCATCTATATTCGCCCACTGACTCCCCCGAAGATCCAAAGAGAAATGCGAACTATTTTCCGAAACCTCTTCTATATCAAGAGTAAAAGACAGTAACTCTTCATGATCTGGAAAAAAAGATCGTAGAGTCTCCAAATACAATCGACCATTCAAAGCTGTCTCTATTTCTGTAGCTGGTGAAACAGGATTGGAATTAATATTGACCAAAATAGTTGTTTCAGCCTTGGCACAATTGACAATACGTTTACAGTAGAGGTTTTCAAAAGTAGCCACATCATATTGAACTAACTGAGCATCCGTATCTGATATAAGGATTATTTTTCCGGAGATTTCATCTTTAAAGTCTTCATACGATGTAGAGATGTGGTTATAAAGCCTTTTTATCTCTCTAGCCCCACCAACTGGTACAATCCTTAACCGTTTATCGGCAATAATATCTTCGAGATATTTAGTTAAATAAACCTTCTCTGAAGAACCTTCACAAATAATCCAATTGTACGGTTCATCCCCCATAGCACTAGTGATAATAGACTGAACAAAATCATTCACACTTTTCAATCTAATATCATATGGAAGCCGCCCTCTGGAACCTGCTACCATTTGCTTAACCTGCTCGCGGTAACTGGCTAAATTGACCTGATCGAAAAAATGACTTCCATCAACCTTAGAAATAACAGTAGCGCTACCCGACTCAATGGTCGGCAAGAAACCATACCAATGTGAAGAAAATAAAAGCTGCATACAGTCACGACTAATATCATACAGCGCATCAAACTGGTCAAAGCATGCCGACATATGCAAAGAAGACTCAGGCTCATCAACTCCAATAATTAAATTAGCTCCACTCTCCCTATGCCTACTCAACAATCCGTGTGCAACATCAATAATTGCCTTTTGTTTTTCTCCAGAACTAAGTGAGCTAATCTCCAGCCAGTTATCGCCTTGTTTTTTATGAAGCTTCCTTATATTAAAAAATGCTTGAATAATCAGATTAAATACATCAGCCCTTTTTAAATACTGCTGGCGATCAGTAGGTGTACGATAAGAATAAATCTGTAGCTCTTCAGAAAGAGTGTCTATAAACTCATTCAAACTTCGATTAATATCTGATATCTGATGAGCAGTGACTCTATCATTGAGGATTTGAGTTAAAGTCTCCCCCATAAGAATCTGTATTTCGTCCGTTTCTAACTTGGTAAAAACCTCGGGGTCAATTTCTCTAGGTATATATATGTACTCTATAACCTCTTTTATTTTATTCAGCAAAGGCTTGAAAAATTCCAACTCTTTATCATCTAAGCTACTTTTATCCTCCTGGACACCCTCTCCAAGAACAGCCTCAACAAGCAGCCTAGAATTAAATATTGAAACATTAGTAATACCCCTATAATCAATTCCTATTGGAATCAATAAGTAATCATCCATATTATTTCGAATTCTAATCTGATCTCTATGCTCACCAAATCGTTTTAAATGGGCCTTAATTGAAGGAGCAACATCTTCCTCTGTTATCTCCATTGCTACCTGATTCAAAAGCATTGCTTTCTCTAGATGATCTCCAGAGAACTGATTCTTCTTGAACATGAAAACAGGAACTATTTGTGGTTTAGTCGACGCCTTACCGCTTTTCTTTGTGGCTGTATTAAAATTCCAGGTTTTATCATTAAAGAAACAGTCTAAAGCTTCTAGAACAGAACTTTTACCAATGCCATTGTCACCCACCAAACCACAGAACCTATCCTCATCGGTGATAGGAATATAGTTAATACCCTGATAAGTTTTAAAATAACGAAGAAATAATCCAGCTATCATTTAGGCACCATTTCCATAATTGTTAATCCACGCAAAATTGATCATGACGGCTTCGTCCCTGTTATAGCCTTAACTTCAGCCAACAAATCACCAAACTTTCCATAATTAACTTTCACACCATCATCCAAATCTAATGAAATACGCTGGTCAGCGTAGTGACGAAGTTTTTCGTCGAAGGTACTGAGTTCGGTTTGTTGCTTATGTAGCTGAGCGATTTCTTTTTCTAGTTTTTTGATTTCAGCGGTGCTGCTACTGGCTTCTACGTCTTTTTCGAGTTTACTAACGTGGGTCGTTAATTTCGCGGTGAGAGGTATCACGTATTCAGTACGCATACGGGCCAAAGTACCTTCGTTGTAGCGATGTAAATACACTAAGCACTGGAAGGCTTTTTGTTTACCACTGCTGAACAACCAATAGATTGGACGTTTTTTGTAGGTTTGCAGGTGGTCTTTGTAGAATTTATCGCATAGGTAGCGGCGAATGGTGTCTCTACTGTCTTCACCCTTTTTCGGTGATAGGTTGGCGGCTAGGAAGTCGAGGTTTTCTTCAAGATATTCTTTATCCCATGCCACAGAGATAAACTCTACCAAACGGTTAGCGGCATCGTCGGCAAACCATTCTTTGTCGGTGAGTGGAATAATGCCGTCGTCGTCGGCTGGGAATTTGGTGTACGCGCCTCTTTCAACTAAGTCATCAAAGCCTTCGTTACCGCTATTGGCATAAATAAGACCTGGCTCATCTAAGCTGTAGCGCCCCATCATGCAGCCGATGGCGTAAGAGACTAGCTCGGCCATGGTATCTTCACGGAAGCGGGTATCACGCTCTTCTTCTGTGCCTTTGACGCCATAGCGATAAGCAGGGTTTACGGTGAGGGTGATTTGTTCAATGGGGACCTCTAAATCAACTTCACTTCCGAAGTCAAGTTTCTCCTTAAATATACTATTATTTTTGCTTTCTAGGTCTTTAAGATCACTTATCATCTCAGAATAATACCTTTTTGCCTCACCATAAGATGATTCAATTTCCTTCCCAGCACTTGATATAATTATGTTCTGTAAAAAGCCTGGTGACGTTTCAAATAAGTTATAATCTTCCCTTGATACTTCTACAGCTCTCCTTGCAATTTCATTGGTACTTTCATGTTGAATAAATGGGATTTTTTTAACGTCTACCATCTCATAATTTAGAGTTTGTGATAAACACAATAGAAGTATCTCACCAACTTTTGAATTTAGAAGACACAACCCGGAGGAAAGGTTTTCTTCACCAAAAAGACAAGGACCACCAGTACCAAAAATAAATCCACTATCATTCTTTCTGCAACTAAAGCTAGAACTAGTCAATGAGGAGTATGTAATATTTTCCTTACAGTAATAATCTCTACTCTTTAATCTTACATTCATTCCTTGAGGAAGAGTCGAGGTAAAAGATTTCATCTCAGAACCATCACCACCCCAATTTACAATTAAATCATTAAAACCATACCACTTTCTATATCCACCTCCTTTACTAAAAGGAAACCACTTTTTTACTGAAGAGGATAGCTCCTCAGGAGAAGTGCAGTCCCTATCAATGTTTTGAATACTGACTTCATAGTGATATCTGACAAAACGTTCGTTGTCAGAAGTTGCCATCCCTTGTCGAAATAACAAATGATTTTCTATTGACTTCAATTCAGAGAATGCATTTTTTACTTTTTGAGTTGCCCAGTAAGCAATTGGACTACCTTGGATTTTGTTAAACTCATCTTGAGTGGTTTCGTAAAACCAACCACAATCTCGTTTTTTTATAGCCTCAAGTGTTCTAGGCCCTTGATTAGCTGAGCCACGAAAATCAGACAATCTAATGTAACAGCCTTTCTGACCAGTTAAATATCCCTTCTGTAAAGTAAATGAGCATATAGGTACAGTTGCACCTTCAAAAGCGGAGTACTCTAATTGAATCAAAGTAGCAATTGTTTCTTTACTAATAATTCTAGTACGTAAATCCTCATAACTAGATATAAACATCCAAACAAAAGGGGACATAAAACCTAGCCGCCCCTGTGGTTTACACAAACTAAAATTTCGATCTATAAATGCAGAAAAAACATCTTTTTCATAACCAACGTAATGTTCTTTAAGGAACCTCTTCAGTACCGGAACGTGATATGTACTTCCAATATAAGGTGGATTCGCCACCACCGCATCATACTGCGCTGCCAGTATTTCAGCCTGCCTTACCAAGGGCGCTAAATGCTCCAGCACCTCCTTCACAAACATATCCTGGCTGTTGGTTTCGCTTAGCTGTTTTAGTGCGGGTAGTTTTTCTGCTAGTGTTTGCGGCACTTGTATAAGTGAACCAAAGGTTGTGGCGTATTCGAATAAGTCTTTGAGTGCTGTTAAGTCTTCTTCACTTAAACCGTATTGTGATAAATCAATACCATGCACTAAGGTCTCTACGCCTAAGCTGGTGCTATCAACCATAACCATCACATTCAGCTTTACACCACGTTCGAATAAACGGCGGTCGTCTTCACGGCCTTTCATCATCAGGGCAAAGCCGGTGAGCTGGGCGGCACGTTGGTCGATGTCTAAACCGTATAGGTTTTTCTCTAATATCAGTTGTGCAATATCACGCTGGCGATAACCACGCTCTAGGTATATGGCTTTAAATAAATCGTAGGCTTCTACCAGTATGTGACCCGAACCACTGGCTGGGTCGATTAGGGTGAGTTCTTCTGGGTTCAGGCTTTCTGGGGTAATGGCTTTTAGCTGGGCGTTGACTTCATCGGTTTGCTCGGCCGGTGTAATGTAGTATTCCATCTGCGCTTTTAACGGTGATTCTGGATAGGTGGCTAACCATTGTGCGCCAAGTGAGTTTTGCACCATGTACTTTACGATCCAGTTGGGGGTAAACAACTGAGTCGCCGCTGGAATGTCTTCGCTTTTTACTACCTTGCCGATGACTTGGTCTTTTTTCTCGGAGATGTAGAACTGGTAAAGCCAACCGATGATCTCGATGTTGGCCCAGTCTTCTTCTGGTACGTCAGTAATCAGGTCATGTATGAGTGAATCGGTTTTGGTGAGATTTTCTGGCAATAGCAGTTCTGTTTCATCATCAATGGTTTCAAACAAAAAAGGCATGGCCTGATGCAAGGCATGACATTGCGCTAACAGCAGCTCACGATAAAGCTCTTCATCTTTGGTGCCATCAAGTTTCAGCTCGCGTACGTAATTTTGATCTAGGCCGGGAAGCTCAACCTCTAAACAGTCTTCCAATAATTGATAGCCTGTCGGATGGTCAGGATGGCTTAGCACTCTGCGACCGTGGCCTAAATAATCATGCAGCTCCATGTAGCGAATCGCACATAGGCGGTTAAACCAGCTATAGGCCACCTGCTCTATGGTTTGGGTAAACCCAATCTGCTCAACTTTTTTAACCAGCTGATCACGTGCTTTCGAAATGGTCGCTGGAAATGGGCGATCAGCGATAATGGCCAAATCCCCTTTGATTTCCATAGGGGCAATTGCTTTTTTACTGATACCGTATTTTTCAGCTTGCTTGGTGATCGCTGCAATAAAGTCTTTACGGGCTTTGGGCGCGTAGCTTTTGATGTTATTAGTATTCATAATGGTTTGGCGTCGTCCCCTTATATGTTCTGGGCAATTATTATTTGGCTATAACGGTGTACAAAAGTTTTCTTCCTTGGCGGCTAACTAAACCTTGCTCTTCTAATTTATTTAGCCACTTCTTAATGATGGCCTCGCTCAAATCCGAATGCTTTTCTGCTAGTTCTTTAGGTGTGTGGGCTTTATTTTTTTGCTGTTGCAGCTGTTCATAAAACATGTCGAGAAATACACCTAGAGGCTCCCGTGTTGTCGACCCATTAACATCTTCCCTCACCGTGCCATCCACTAAGTGCTGTTCAAGATTCGAGTCTTCTTTTTGTTTTGTCGTTTGCTCTGAACTGAGCTCTAGTTCGGGATTTTCTTGCTGAGCAGGATGCTTTTCGATGATATCCACTGCTGGCTGGGAAAATAAATCCCCCGACAGAGAATCACCCTGAACGCCTTCTCTTAACGGTTGATCTTGTTTAGACAGATCAGATACAGCTATCACTGTCTTTGCTTGCGCCTTGCTAGTGGCGGCTGCTTTAAAAGAGAAACTGGAATGCAGCGAATTAAAGTCAGCTTTAGCTCCCTTTAAAGGCTCGCCACCTAACTCGATTAGTTTTTTGTTTCCTGACTTTTCGATATCCCGAACCCATAATGGCACCCACTGCTTTTTGAGGTTTTCGTTAGCACCAGTCCAAGTGCCACCCTTTTCATCAGACTTAACTACCACCACACCTTTCGATAAGGAATAGATGTATTTGTTGCGCCCCATGGCAGTGCCGGTACTAAAACTGGCTTCTGGATAGTACGGTGTTATTAACAATAATCGGCCTTCTTGCAGGGCTTTACGGTATTGGGGTTTAGTGGCCGCTTTTAACAGTGAATCGGCTAAAACGCCTATAGCGAAACCTCCTGCATCTAAAGCCGCAATCATAGAAGTTTGGTCAACCCCTTTTGCACCACCGGAGACTACCGTAAAGCCTTGCTCTACTGCTTGTTGCGCCAAAGCTTGAGTGAAGGATTCATCATCGGCATTCGTATCCCGCGAACCCACAAAGCCTATACCTTGCGTACGTAACAATTCTTTATTGCCAATCCCATAAAGTAATGGTGAACGGGTATCGCCCAATGTGTCACGCAGTACTCTGGGGTAATCCTGACTGGCGCGACTTAACACCCATACATTTTGCTGTTGCCACTTTTCTAATGCGAAACCCATACTCGCCGCACGCTGTAGCAACTCAGTCAAACGGTCTTTGGTAATTTTCTTTTTAGGATCCTGCCAATTACTTAACAACTCCTCCTGTCGACTAACAAAATCAGCTGGGGTGAATTTATTTTGATGCAACCATGTCGCTAACCGCGAGTATTCAGTCGGTGTTAAGGGCCTAATATTTCTGCTTTCACTCTTATTGAAAAAGCTGCATAGCAATAAAATGGCCTGTAATACACTATCGGTATTCATTGATTAACCTTGGTTACTTGTTGAGGTAAGGGCGACTGGGTAAACCTTACCCGCATTGGCTCGCTTTAAAAGCGCTGTTACTACGGTAAATGTCCAGCCGGAATCCACTGCGTCGTCCAATAGAAAAACAGGGTCGACATAAACCTGGGCCGAATCAACAGCAAAGGCACCATCGAGATTTTCGCTTCGTCTGAAACTGTTTTCCATGGTTTTCTGTGGCGCTTTTTCTAGCGCAATAGTCACGGCATCAGAACAGTGGAGGCCTAATGCTGCCGCTAGTTTGTGGGCGAAGTTTTTCACCAAGGTGGGGTGCCTGGGTGATGGAACATACGTTAGCCATTTGGGTTGCTGCTCAACAGGCATGCTCCGAATCATTTTGACCATGGGTGCGAGGAGATCATCACTAAATTGATCAGCAGCCTTGCCTGCGGCAACCACATTACCCCATACGCCATCCTTCCAACGAGAAAGGGCTAGGCCATCTTCTGCTTGCCATGTGGCATTTTGATAAGGTAATTGATAGCTTGGAAATGCCTCGCTTGCCAAAGCGCCTGATGCACCGAAACGCTTACGTGGTCTAATTTTTATATAACGGTATTTCAGAAAATCTAAAGCATTGATGGCTAGCTGCTGAGAAACATCAATCTCTAAGGTTGATGCGGGATCACAATTTGCACATTTACCGCAATCTTCCGCTAACGGATCATCTAGTGCTTCAGCTAAAAATCGCATTAAACATTGAGTATGCGTAGAGTAGCTCTGTAATTGCTGCCACTCCTCTGTTTTCAGTTCACTCAGACGCTCTATGCGCTCCAACGGCAATTGATAATCGATAGCCGTTCTATAAAACGTTGTACCATCTTTAAAAATGGGTGATGGATCTTCAGTTGATAAAAATTTTAACGCCTTCTCGATATTACCAAATGACAAGTTAGTGTATTTTTCCATTTCTGATTTCTTTAGGCCGTCCTGATTCGCGATGGCTTGTAGTAAATCATCCACTTCGTTTTGCGTAGGAAAGGCTCGTTCAATAAAAAAGCTTTGGATACGCTCATCTTCTTCCCCTTGCATTAATATGCCATAAGCATCATCAATACCCCGCCCGGCACGACCCACCTGCTGATAATATTCAACAACATTACCCGGTGCCTGAAAATGAATAACAAAACTGATGTCAGGTTTATCAAAGCCCATACCAAGGGCGGATGTTGCTACTAGCGCTTTTACACCGTTGTTCAGCAACGCTTCTTCAAGGTCAATGCGATCATTACTATCACTGTTACCCGAATAAGCTTTAGCATTGATTTGATTCTGTACTAACCAGTCCGCAACAAGTTCGCAGTCTCGAATCGTTTTCGCATAAATAATACCGGTGCCTGGAATCTGCTTTAAGGTTTGCACTAACCAGGCTAGGCGCTTTGCCTTTGGCATTAACGGTACATTCTGCAAATGCAGAGCTTTACGGGTTAACTCACCCCTGCTAATTATGATGTGCTGACCTAGCTGACTTTGAATGTCAGTCACTACACGGTTATTGGCGGTTGCTGTCGTCGCTAAAACAGGTAAGTTTTTGGGCATGGCCTGTAAAATACGCACTATTCGACGGTAGTCTGGTCTAAAATCGTGCCCCCAATCAGAAATACAATGCGCCTCATCCACCACGAACATGGAGACTTTAGATAGTACGCTGCTCAAAACAGTTTGCACAAAATTATCATTCGCTAACTGCTCAGGAGCGATAATGATGGCATCCACCTGACCACTGGTAATCTTCGCTTCATTTATCACTCTCTCTTGCTGTGACAAAGATGAATTAACGGTAGCTACGATCACACCGAGCCGAGCGGCACTTTGAATCTGGTTTCGCATCAAAGCAATTAGCGGCGAAATAATTATCGATGGGCCTTTACCTTGCTCTCTAAGAAGTTTGGTCGCAATAAAATAAACCGCGCTTTTACCCCAGCCTGTTTTTTGAACCACCAACATTTGGCGGCTATTTTGAGCCAATTCAATAATGGCCTCTAACTGCCCATCGTGGAATTGCGCCGATGGGCTACTGGTCATTGTTCGTAAATGCGCAAGTGCGCTCTGCTCGATCATTGTATTATCCTTTACTTAACGAATCCGAACCCGTTTTTCCTGCGCAATCGCCGCCGACAACTCGTCTTTAAGGGCATCGATAAATGCCGTTATGTCAGCCTCAGATTCCAAATAGACACTATCGCTGACCTTGTTGAACACACTGCTAACCATTACTTCAACGACAGGTTTAGGCTTGCTAACGGGTGCTGGTTTGGGCGCAGGCTCTCTAACTTCACGCTCACTGTTCCCACCGGATTTATTATTCTCCTCATCTTCTTTACGCTTGCGCTCAAGCTCGTCACGCTCAGCTTTTTCACGCCTTTCAATTTCAGCTTGAACAGCCCGCTCTAGCTCATACAATCCATCATCGAGCTTTTCAACGGCCGTCTGAGTTTGCAGCATGTAAATACCGGAGATACTGGTTTCGGTTTCCAGTTCAGATTTAACCAATTGTAAAGGGCGTAATAGACGGTTACTCAACTCTGGCGAGGCTATACCAGTCTTAATAATTTCTGCTTCCAACTGAGCTATTTTTTCATCGACACGCGCTAGCGCATGACTACGCTTTTCTTTTAAGAGACTCTCGTTTACGGCCTCAACGGTACCGACCAAGCCTGCAATTTTATGTAGCATGTTGTAGGGAGAGTCGGCGCTTTCGATAGACTGCATTTCAGCCAAAGCTTGGCGAGCCTTATCGTCACGCTCCAGTGCTTGCTTGTTTTTATCAAAGTGACGCAAGGCCTGCTGTAATTGCTGCCAGGTATGGAGCTGGTTAGTGAAGAATTCGTGCAAATCACGGTAGTCTTCTTCCAGATCCATATAATCGTTTTTGTTATCAACGACCCGCTTAAAGAAGTCGAAACTATCGTCAACACTCAAAATACGCTCAAGCGTCAAAACTGACTGCTCGATAACCGCCTTACCAGGAAAGCGACCAACATCAGTTTTGCTTTTGTATATTTTTAGGTCATTCAACCATTGGCTGAAATGCTTGGTATAAAATTCAAAAAGCTCTTTCTCGGCGGCAGGCCCCATCGCAGAAAATAAATCTTGAGTAATATTGCGAGCCTGCTTAAGGACCGCCTCATCTGTCTGGCGTTTTTTAATAATCGATACTTCACGACGACGGCGAGAGTTTTGCAAGGGTTCCAGTGCATCACGTACAGGTAACGTCCCGCCGCCTAGCTGAAGTGAAATACGTCCTGCGGCAGCTAAGCGGCCAACGATCAAAAGAATTTCAGCATCGGCCCAACCGTAAGGCCGCTTGGCAAAGCGCTCTACCACATCCGATAAAAGAATACGTTCAGTACCCGAAGCCTTGAGGGAGATAAACTGTTCCACTTCCTTGGTTGCCTTGGGGTTACCTTCTTCGCCATCCAACGACAAGCCCATCTGACTGATATCGTCGGCAGTCAGTACTGCGCTCAACTCACGCCAAGGGTCTGACTGCAAGACTTTTAAATAGGCCAACTTGTTATAGGTGTTTTCCAATAGGTACTGACAGGCCTCATCGTACTTGGTCACAATGTTGTTATTACTGAGGCTTAGGTGTTGCCCCAAACAATAGACCTCAGCCTGGAGAAGCATTTCTTCCAAAGTATGGCGTAAGCGCTTTTTACGCTCCTGGTTCTCTCGACCACGATCCGCAAGAATGCGTGTGATATCCGCCTGGGTGCCGTCATCATTAAGACGGATAAATTTATTGGTTTTTAGCCAGGTACGTAACTCATTAAAGAATTGTTTGTCATCGGCTAATTTAAGCAGCGCAATGCCTTCGCCTTCGGAGCTTTTGTTGATACAACCCGCTTCTGTGTATTGGGCATAATCGACATCCAGTGGTGAAACCACTTCAACTCTCAGGTCATTTTCGTAGCGCCCGTCCAGAGTATGACCATCGAGGTAGCGGCCAATACTGTAATCCATCTTGTTGACGGTATAGCGAAACTTGTTTTTGTCACGCAGCAAATCTTTAAAGATCAGGTTACTCAGTTCTTTATTTTCATCGGAACTTGCGATATCCGTAGACTTTATCTTACGAGTGATGTCACGTTCTTCGTTGGTGAGAAATAGAAACTCATCACCATTTCGGGTAATCAAGCTCTCTTTTTCTAAACGCTGCACACTCTCTTCAATACGCTTGCGTAAAGCCAGCTTGTCTTCATCGATCTGTTCAATAGACAGGGTGACTAAGTTATCGAGAGTTCCTTTAATCAGATCAACATAACGAATCATGAACAAGGTTCGTAGTATTTGACCATCGAAGGCATCCAGCGTGGCGTTGTCACCAGCCTGATCAATAGTACGTTTAACGGCGGTATCCAGAAAACCTTCGACAGAACTATAAAAACGGTACATAGGAATCAAGGCACCGATAGGCTCATCGGCAATGGCACTTGCGGCCATTTGAAAAGCATCCAGCATGGAGCGCTCACCGTAAGCCAAGTGAGCGCCTGTAGCTCCGACCTTGCGAATTTCTTCAAAAACTTTTTGCACCAGCTGAAAGTGATAAGGCGCAAAGGGGTAGTTGTTTACAAAGCTGTCTGGGCCATCGAAGTTTTTTAGCGTTGGCCCAGAACGATCGAAAGTAATTTGATTTTTTAGGATGTCACCTTTTTGATCAAAAACGGCGCGTAGCTCTGCTTCGGCCTCTGGTGTTTTTCTCAGTAATCGCTTCTGAATCACCTCATCGGTATTTGAGCTGGATAAGGACAGGCGCGTTTTGAAGCGACCGGCAATCTTGGAGAAATCATTCGCTTTAGATGATGACAATTCACCCAGTACAGCATCCATATCTGCCTGCGAGGTAACAATAATCCAGGAACGCCCTTTACATATGGTGCCGAGGTTTTCGGTTATGGTTTGCAGGGTTAGCATCAGCTTGGTATCACTTCCGATAAACTGGCCAACTTCATCGACCAGAAATAGCACACGGTGTGATGGTGATTTGGTCTCTAAATACTCTTTGACCCATTGGCAAAAGTTCTCAACGGACACGCTGAATGTTTCTTCAGAAGCCTCAAACCATTTATGCGCGGCCTCTGGCGAAAGATCCAGTGAAACTGATAGTGCCTTTTCAACATCGTCTTGATAGAACTGGTAACCATCGCGCTCTTCTACCCAGTCCACACCACTTTCTTGCTGAAAGGCTTCTTTAAATTTTGTATAAACACCTTTTTGCTCAAGGTGGCGTTCCATGTGGGCCACATGCGGGTGGTCACCGCTAAAGCCCTGATGCTCATTAAAAACTCTTAGAAATACATTGAGAATTGGATTTCCGTCATCGTTCGAGCTTGCCTTACTGTCGATATTAAACAAAATGACATCAGTTGTTGTGCTAACGGCTTTAGCAATATCTGCACGAATCATGGCGTCATGGATTTTTTTATCATCAAAAAAATCAACGGCTGACTTTTGATTTCCATCGGCATCAAATGCCTGTTTGTTCGCCAATATATAGGACAGGGTTTTGAGAAAGTGTGATTTACCCGAGCCAAAAAAACCGGATATCCACACGCCAACACGGTTTGCAATGCTGGGATCATTGAGATCCGTCGCATAAGATTCAAAAAACGAGCGGAAATGCTTTTCCAGCTCATTAGTAACTACGTATTCATCAAGCTCTTGATAAACCGTGGCATTGTCGTCTTGATCTGCTTTAACTACACCGTTAATAGAACGGTCGAGAGGCTTGTAAAAAAGGTCTTTAATACTCATAAATTGTGTCGTCCTTAAATCTTCGTCTTATTCCGCGAAATATCTATGTATGTAATGAACTAGTTATGGCACCAACTTGAACGCCCGGTAGTAATTATTACTAGGGATTTTCCCAAATAGGCTCATGGTTTGCCCGTCATATTCACCGGGGTAAAAAAGCACCACCGGTTTATGGCCGAGCAATGAATGCAGGCTATTCAGTAAATTATGGGCACGGAGTAATGGCCAGACAGAACCAACCCCAGAGATAAAAATGATGTCTTTCTCTTCTGATTGACTGCTATCAACTAAATAGGGGGCAAATTTGTCCATGTGCAAAGGGCCTGACAGCGCTTTGAACAAAGCTTCATCCCCTTTATTTTTTTGCATTGCAATAGCTTTATCGATAAAGCCACGCTCACCCAAATAATCGACAAGTGCCTGTAATAAATTTATATGACCAACTTTTAGGTGGCTGTGTTTTTTTGTCAGCATGCTCTCCAAGAAACTGATGTATTCTCGGACCTCAAGCTCTGCGGTAGGATCATAGTCAAAAACCCAAAAACCAATTTCATTACCCAGCCCTTGGCTTTGTAAAAACTCTTCCGATAGAATCTTCTCCGGTATTTGGTTTAACCGGTTATGTAAATGTTGGTTCATTTATTCTTCCTAATGGTTATGTGCCGCAGAGTAGTTTTTGTCATTATTTCTGTGACACTTCCATACATTCTTTAATCCGTTGTTTATAGCTATCAACTAGCATTGTTTTTATCTCTGGCCTAATGATTACATGCTGAAGCTGTAAGCCCCGAGTGCTTTTTAAATAGCCCATTTCTGCCAGCATTCGAAAGACCACTTGGCCCATTTTATTTTTTGTTGATTCTTTCCAATCTTGAATACCAGGGTCTCGATGCATGCAATCCTCTAAAAAATCAGCCCACTGGAAGCGCTCTAGCTTTTCAGCATGCGTACTATAAGCATCGCCGACCACGCTCTCCATAAATTCAACAAGCAATAAATTACGTGCCAGTACAGCACAAAAAGCAGCCTGTGTAGCCAGCTCTTCATCACCATCTCTGATTGCACGCCAGAATTCACTCCCCATCAGCTCCAAACGCTTACGAATAGCCTGAGCGTTCCGCCTTGCCGTTGCAGGGCTACGTTTTTGCAGGCGGTTTTCTACTTGAATGACCTGATCCCACTCATCCTCATTAGCCCCACTTAACAATAAGTCGGCAATAACACGACTTTCTCGAACCATTAATGATCCGCCGTTGATATCACTGTTGTAGGTGTGATTATAGGTATGTGCCCCCATAGCTTAAATAGTCCTCCGCACTATGAATTTGATCCAAATAGATACGGATATAATTTTTTCCTGTCTTGCTCCGCAAGCTGAATGTGATACTGGCTAGAATTGGCGATCTCTTCGTCAGTGATCGCTGCCTGATAACGCTGAAGCGTGTAATGCGCTAATGACTTTCTCACCCGGAGTTGAAGCCGCCCTTCTGGCATACCATAGTCTTTCTCTACCAGCGTTTTTTGGCCGTCAGTTAGCTTAGTATTGGGGACTAACGTTATAGAAATGACTTCGTTCCACTGTTTATCTTCTTCCAATGGCGGCGCAGCTATACCCGTAGCCTGAGGCGTTCTATCAATACGAGAAAGAATAAAGTCACGATAATCATTCCGCTTGTGACAATAAGCTCTCACGTGCCACCGAAAGCCGGTATAGACCAGAGTATGAGGGGAGATTACTCGTTCACTCCAAGACGGATTAGCCATCGATGCATAAAGAATTTTGATGCTAGAGGATGCCCGGCATGCCTTTATAACCTCTCGTACAACTTCTGGCCGCACAGCACGGTCAGGCAATTGCACAGAAGCTACATTGATATCGGTTTCCAGCGTGATCGCCATGGATTCACTGACTAAGCCAGAGACCATATCCAGATATTCGTTAATATGCCCCGTGGTAAGTACCGGCTGAAAGCCAGGATTAGGCACATAGGCTTTAACGCTGGGGTCATGGAATAAGGAGTCGGGGTTGTGATTGGCCATGTAGCGCTTGATATCAGCCGAGGCCTGCTGACGACTAATACCAAACCAGTCAATCAGGCGATTAGTGACCAACCGGCCTTCCCAATATGCGAGCAACTCCACCGCGCGCATGCGTAAAAGCACCTCATGTTTCTCAATAGTCATTATTGGACAACCTTATTTTATTAAGGGTATTGTGCCTAAGTGTTGACAATATGTAAAATAATAGTACAGTAAAGTTTCTTTACACTAAAGCAAGACATGAAAAGTCTGCCATAGGGACAAAAATTCAGCGTGAAAAAGTATGGGGGAAAGCTGTTTATGGTCGAACAACAATAGAGCGCCCCTCGTTTATCTTGCCGTATTTTTATATTATGCGCCCACTTATTAGTCTTGTTCGGTGCTTCTCGATCATTAGGCTAATCAATAAAGATAATACCGCCGAATAAGTACCATCAGAGAATATCGCAATATGTTTCTTGACCACATCAACCCAAGGCTATTTAGCCCGCTGGCGTCCCCTAATGCGCGAGCGTACGGAATTGGATTATGGGCGCTCTACAACCGATTGGTGATTGGCCAATTGGATGGAGATGAATGTACACCCAAAGAAGCTCGAGATATCATTCGTCGCGAGTTAATTATGCAGCATCAACAGGTTGACTGGTCAGCAGATACCTCTTTGGATGCCACCCTGTTACCTGAAAACGAAACCGATGACGCCTCACGGATATATCGCTACCTTAGGGATTGTGGTTGGCTGATGGAGATGGACGATATTGGATATCGGCGAATCACTTACTTCCCTCAGATCGCCTCACGCTTATTATCCGCTTTGAACTCAATATCCGGGGTCCGTGCAGCAACGATAGGAGCAACTTGCCAGGGTGTATATACCGCTCTTTTAGCCGCTCAGAACAACCCAGCAGAAAATGCATCACAAATTGAATTTGCAGCAAAAGCTAGTAGGGATTTTTATTCCGAACTATCTAACATTGCTGCCAGCTCTCGCGAAGTGCTACATCGGATGAATACAGAAAAAGCAGGCCCTGGACTATTCCATTTGTTTTTCAAAGATTTCATGCAAGATATCGTACTTGGCGATTATTCGACAATCAAAACACAAAGCCACCCCTATCGATATCGAGCCACTACTCTTAGCGTAATTGTCGATATTTCACGAAGCAGTACGACAATGGATGCACTAGTCGAAGCTACAGCTCGAGCCTCGCAAAATAGTGATAGAGACGAAATAAACGAGCAGCTTAATAAAGATCTTAACGATATTTATCGAATTTTCGAAGGAATCGATAATCTTCTAAATCGCATTGATCACTATCGAAGCACAATGACGCGCCGAACAAGAGAGGCCATGCAATATGCATACAAGGCTATACCAGACATTGGTCAGCGCCTCGGAAAACTTGTTGGGAATTTAAGCTCAATTGAAAACTCAGAAGAACTATTACTTTCAGCCCCGTTCGTTAATGATCATTATCTTGCCCCACAAAGAGCTTATACTCCAAAGAAAAAAGCACAACCCGCTGAAGAAACATCAATTATAAAGACTGACCCGCCCATCGAAGATATAGCTAAAAGCCGTGCTTACGATAGTTATATGCATAAAAGAGCTGAGAATCCTGAGCGGATCATTCAGTTTGTTGAGCGACACTTAAGAGACAAAGTATCGATCACCACAAGCGATTTGAAAATAGAATGTCTAGATGACTTCCTTGCTTATATTCAGCTACGAGATCTTTTACATGATGCAATACCGAGCAACAGCGTATATATACCGCTACTAAAATATTACCAAGTATCACCAGTTAGAAATAAAATCACTGTAAATGATTATTTGACCGCACCAGAGCTATTAATCTATCGACGCAGTCTCCCCCCAAAACAAAAAGGCCAGAATGATGCTGCGTGACCTAGCTAAAATCGTTGACCAACATGAGGGTCAAGGAATAACAGAGATTGAAATTGAAAATACAGCCGCCGCTCTCCGTCAGCATCAATTTATATGGCGTGAGAAACGAAATCACTCTCGTCACTACGACTTGCTAGTAAAATTTCAAAATTACTATGAAAACCTATTCGGAGCCTTTGGCGATATTTTTTTCATCGACCACCATTTTGGTTATTGCGGAATTTTACCCAGAAGCACAACACCAAGTTTAAAACTGCGCGACACCATCTTCTTATTAATACTCTGTAAATTACATGACGGCGAATGCAGGAAGGCCTGTACAGAAAACGGCAGATCAACTCCCAGTGAAGAAATATTACTGGATGAGTACATAGAACTCACAGGCAAGCCAAAACCGACAAAAACTGAGACAAAAGAATCTCTAGAACGACTGGTAAAGCAAGGAGTAATTGAATTAGGCGATCATAATCCTGACACGGAACTTAGACGCATCACTATCCTCCCCTCCATCATGCGAGTGGTTAACAGTCGCTTTCTTGATGAATTAGAACAGTTCGACCATAACGCAGATGATGAAACCACCGAAAACCAACAGACAGACGATAATGAAGCACCAGTAGACACTGAATTAAATAGCGAAAAAATCGAGGATTCATCGGATGAGTAACGAAGTTCAACTAGACATGCACCCTGAGCCACCTCGTATGGATATGCACAAGTTAACCAGCATAACTTTAGTTAATTGGTATTTATTCGGCGCAGAAACCATTCCGTTTGAAGGCGACAGCTTACTAATCAGGGGAGCCAATGGTGTTGGAAAAAGCTCAGTACTAGATGCCATTCAAACGATTTTAGCCGGAGGCGATGAAAACGCTCTCTCGATGAATGCAGCAAGTAGTGACGGGAAAAGATCTGGAAGAACTGTTCGATCTTATGTTCTGGGTGAAGTGGCTGAATCACCAGGACTAAAAGCTTGCGAACCAAGGGCTACGTCAAACTGCTATATTTGCCTGTCATTTATGAGTAAAACACAAAAACCTTTTACCATTTGCGTATTCTGCTGAACATGAACACCCATTCTGGTGATCGTGAACACCTTGACTATCCACGCATTGGGCTTGTGTTGTTTTTAACCTAAGTGTTCACCATCAGTCAATTTCGATTGCGATTTTCGC
>Ga0316208_1001092_pt1 | contig 27618 bp, 30 predicted proteins | sample 3monopyrite_MG_FD_204944 | JGI IMG/M metagenome (GOLD analysis project Ga0316208, IMG submission 204944) | Microbial mat bacterial communities from mineral coupon in-situ incubated in ocean water Damariscotta River, Maine, United States -... | ecosystem: Environmental > Aquatic > Marine >... | reverse complement strand
CACCTCTGCTTAGTGCTTTGTCAACTGATTGTACTTTAAATTTTTGGCTATAGGTTGTCATTTTTGTCTCCTGTATTAAATTTTAGCTTTTTAAAATTCTAGGCGACAGGTATGGTGACATAGGGGGCACCTTTGTACTCACTAAGTCAAAATCATAAGTTATTATTATCTATTTAAATCAAATACTTATGTTTAAGTCGCAGGTTTAATGTTTGCTATATCCGTTTAGATAAAGGAATAATCAGCAAAATTACAATCCTTTTGAAAAGTTTTTACCTGGGCAAGGTACATCAGAATTATTAATGGTAATTATTATTCTAAATCTAAAGATTCTAATTGTTACTCATCATACTATATCAACTATGTGGTTGCAGAAATAGTTATGAATTAAAAGGGTTAGAAATCAGCACTAAAAAGCTCATTTATTGAATGAGTTAAAATCTTATGGAATAGAATTTTATCTTGACTGTTTACTAACCAGAAATGCTATGACTTATGATAAATAGAATAAAGCCCATGGTATATATTCTTTCTCTTTTAAAAATCGATCTATCCATTAAAAAGATTAAAGCAAATAAAAATGAACTGGTATTGTATGTATTATAAATACATACATTAATCAGTATTCTCCATTATTCTAATGATCTCTTTAATGCAAGCCTTATTATCCCACAACCAAGGATGGTGATTTGCTTTTTCTAATGTAAGAAGATTCCAATTGGGTAATGAATTAGCTAGTTTTTGAACTGGTTTATAAGGAGCTGAAGAATCATTTAAAGAATGAATACAGTATACTCTCAATGATTTATTAAGTGATATAATCCTTTTTGTCATTTGTTGATTATATAGTACATTCCATAATGTAGTTGTTGATGAAAATACATTATGTTTCACTAAATCATCCATTACTTCTTGTGGGTAATTTTTAATAAATTTAGGTAATATTTTCTTTGCTAATCGTCTACTAATCATACATGTTAAAGCAGCTATAAGCATATTTGACATTAGCCAGCCACTAGGAGTTCTACGAATCCAATTGTAGGCATGTTTTTGACAATAAAATAAGGGCAAACTGATTAACACCAATTTAGTAACTTGCTGTTTATGAAGATCTGCATAAGCCAAAGAAATGGAAGCGCCTAAAGAATGACCCATTAGTACAAAAGAATCATATTTTAATAGTACTGATTCTATTGCTGCCAAATGTTTTTCTAAAGAATAATTTTGCCATGGCTTGGAAGAATCCCCAAATCCTAATAAGTCGATTCTAACAACACGATAGTGTTTCTCAAGTGCATCTAACCCTGTATTCCAATATCGCAATGTACCCCCTAACCCATGAAGCATAACAAGTGTTGGTGATTCACTATTTCCTGATTTTTTGACATTAATCATAATATTGATTGTATATATATTTTATTAGATTACTACTATTCTTAAATATATTTAAAACCAAAACCTCAACCCAGCTAAGATATTTGTTTCTCTAGTGTCATTGCCTTTTAATTTTACCAAGTCTGCAGTCGCACCATATTGATTCACCCACTCAACTCCTAGATAAGGAGCAAATTGTCGGCTAAACTCATATCTCAACCTGAAGCCGATAGATGAACTTGAAAAACCACTGCCTAAATTGTTTTGCAAGTCATCCTTGCCATACAAACTAATCTCTGTGCGCGGTTGAAAGATCAATTTTTGAGTTAATAACAGCTCATATTCAGCCTCAACTGTCAGTGCTGTGTTACCACTTTCACCCACATATGCTGTCATATCAAGTTCAAACCAATAAGGGGCCAAACCTTGTAAACCAAGGGCTACCCATTGTCGATTTTTACCTTCATCATAGGAATCTAAGCGAACACCAATTTGAGCATCCCAAAATGTTGAGACTGCATGTCCCCATAGGACATCTGTTTGACTTTCTTCAATATTTCCTTGAATTATATCGCCTTCAGCCTTCACTACCAAACGGTCAAAAGTGGTCCCATACCAGGCCTGAAAATCATAAGTAATAGAATTAGAACTGTTATCATACTCTAATCGATTACCTAGTAATGCTGCAAAAGAGTGTTCATCTGCCAATTTAAGTCTATTTTCTTTCGGCATTGCATAGGGACCTTCAGTTAAGGTATAACCATTGGAGTAAGCATGAGGATCACGTGCATTGGCGGGAGCATCCCCTCCTTGCGGTTGCATCTCTCCCATCTCGTCCTTCTGTATTTCTCTCATATTAGGCATGACTGAATTGTTGCCAGACATTTCGTCATGATTCATTCCTTCATGGTTCATTTTATTAATATCCACACTTTCATCTTTCATATCTTTATGCTTCATGCCCTCATGATTCATCTCTTGGTTTTTGGTGTCACCATTTTTAATACCTTGATGTTCAGTCGGTTCAGATGCAACAGGTTTTTTCTGATCACTAGCTTGATGATTACTGTGTTGGTTTTCCTGGTTAGACCAAGATGTTTGTGTTCCCAGTATTAATAAAATTGAAACTAACAAAGGCTTGGTTAGGATTTTTTTTCTAATCTTATTCATGACACTATTACCTCGCGAAACATACCTGCATCCATATGAAACAACAGGTGGCAATGCCATGCCCATCGACCCACATCATGTGGGGTGGTTAAAAAGCTGATTCTTTGTGCTGGTTGTACGGGTATGGTGTGTCTGCGCACTTGGGCTTGGCCTTGTTCATTTTCAAGATCACTCCACATGCCATGTAAATGCATTGGATGAGTCATCATTGTGTCGTTTTGCAAAATCACACGCACCCTTTGGTTGTGCTTCATATGCACCGGTGTACTTTTACCAAACTCAAGTCCATCAATCGACCAACTGTAACGCTCCATATTACCGGTTAAGTGCAATTCAATTTCAGCACTAGGAGGTTTTTGGTTAACAATGCCGTCTATCGATTGTAAATCAGCCAGTGTTAGTACTTTTCTGCCGTTATTGCGAAGACCTATACCAGGATCATCTAAATTAGTACGCGGCATATCTACCCGCATGTCCACAGATGGACCATATTCTGTTTTGGCATGACGCACTTTACTGCTGGCTTGAGCCAGCGGGTTCTTACCCATATTGTGTTGTTTGTGATCCATAGACATACCGCCATGTTTCATCCCACTATGGTCCATTTTTCCAGCAACCATGTCCTTACCGCCCATGACCATCGCTGCACCTGCTCCATGTGTCATACTACCCATCATATCGGTCATAGTTAACCACTCAACTGGATCTAGCTCAGGAACTGGTGCCGAAATATCTTGGTTGATGGCCAAGGTTCCTCGTGCATAACCGCTGCGATTTATACTTTGCGCGAATAAGGTGTAAGCATCCGCTTTAGGCTCAATCAAAACATCATAGGTTTCTCCTGGGCCAAAGCGAAATTCATCGATCCAAACCGGTTTCACATTCTGCCCATCAGCTTGTACAACTGACATCTGTAATTTTGGAATGCGTACATCAAAGAACGTGTTGCTAGAACCATTGATAAAACGTAAGCGTACGCGTTCTCCTGGTTTAAATAAGCCTCGCCAATTGGAAGCTGGATTACTTCCATTAAGCAAATAAGTCATAGTGGCAGCCGATAAATCTGCCAGATCGGTCGGACTCATACGCATTTGATTCCACATTTTTCTACTACTTAGTGCCTTATCCAACCCTTTTTGCTTTATATCATTAGTGAAATTTTGGATGGTCGGTTGATTGTAGTTATAGTAATCTCCTTGCACTTTTAATTTTCGGAAAACATCCATAGGTACTTCATCGGTCCAATCAGATAATTGAACAACAAACTCACGATCTGCAACAATTGTTTCTGTTTCTCGGGGTTCTATAATCAATGCACCATACATACCTGTCATTTCTTGAAAACCACTGTGGGAGTGATACCAGTATGTACCACTCTGTTGTAATTTAAATTGGTAAGTAAATGTTTCACCTGGCATGATGCCTTTAAAACTTATTCCTGGTACACCGTCCATTTGGAAAGGCAGAATAATGCCATGCCAATGAATCGAGCTGGGTACCGATAATCGGTTAGTCACTTTGATGGTGACTTCATCGCCTTCACGCAAGCGCAGAGTTGGTGCTGGGATTGAATTGTTGATGGTGGTAGCCATTCGAGTGACGCCGGTGAAATTGACTGCTGACTCAGCAATCTCAAGTTCAATAACTTGACCACTGAGTTCTGGTGCATTTCCTGTCAAAGTCCCTAATTCAGCTGCAATGGCCGAACTTAAGTACTTTGGTGCAGCTGCCAATACTCCGCCTGCGATAATTCCTTGTACGAATCTTCGACGTTTTAGCAAGGCTTTAAAAGAATTGTTGTAATAAGTCATAATTCACTCGAATAACTAGAGAATAATACTTTATAACAAATAGTATGTTTTATCAATACTATTTATTTATAAAGCAGTTACTTTAAAAAGGCATAAATTTCTTAAAATGACTTTCCAACTAAAGCCATTCTTAAATCAAATTATATATTTTACTTGTGTAAGTTCAAATATTGATAAATATAAGAATTTTAAATATTCATAAACACTTGAAAAAAATTTGTTAATGCGAAATATTTCCCACTTTTTTTACAGACACTGATAGCTTCGGAATACTTATTGATGAATAAATAGAAGTAATAATAACGACTGCAATTATTGCCAACATAGCTTGTTCAGTTAAATGTCCTTGTTCAACTCCTGTAGCTCCAATAATCAATGCTACCTCAGCCCTTGGAACTAGACTCATACCTAATAACTTTTTTTCATTGGTGTTTAGTCGTTTGAATAAAATCCAAGAACTCAAATATTTTCCTAAAATAGCAGATAAAACAATTAACAAAATAAGCATCATAGTTTCAAAGTTAGCTAAACTAATTTTATAAATTTGTATGCCTATACTTAAATAAAATAGTGGCACAATATAACCTGATACTCTATTGTAAAAAATTATATCTTTGTTATTTTTTGGTTTCTTGTTAATTCCAAGTATTGCACCTGCTAAAAATCCACCCACAACTGCTGAAAGGCCAGTTTTATGTGTAAAATAAGCCGCTACTAATGCAACTAAAACAAATAAAATACGTTTAAAATGTTTGTTTAAATCAAAAAGCTTCAATAAGACAATAGATAAAATCCAAATACTAACACCTATGGAAACAATAACAGCAAAACTAACCAGTAAAGAGTAACCTAATTGTTCAAAATTGTTATTGCTTGTTAAAAGCAAATGCACAAATGCAAGCAAATAAAGCGCTATAAAATCATCAAATATGGCTGCAGCCAATAGAATTTGGCCTACTAAACTATTCATTAATCCTTGTTTTTTAATTAAAGGTATTGCTAAGCTAATACTAGTTGCAGATAGTGCCACTGCGATATAAAGCGACTCATCTAACCTGCCTGTTATCATATAATTAACAAGGAACCCTAATAATGCGCTTAATAATACACCAGTAATCCCAACTATAACACCGGGTTTAATTGCTTTAGAGAAACTTTGCCAGTCTATTTCATACCCTGCTGTAAATAGTATAAATACGACAATAATTTCAACAATAACCTTTCCTGGCTCCATCAATTCAATTATATTGAATACGGAAGGGCCTAGTAATAATCCAACTATAATTATGATAGTTGAATATGGAATTTTATTTTTTCTATACTTTGATTCGAAATATGAAAAAGTAAACCCAAAAATTAAAAATATAGTTAAGTTCATAAGTTATAAGTGAATCTAGATCCGATATTCAACATCATGTTCCCTCCACATCTTTTGAATTGAAAAAAAGGCAATTGTCGCTGACCATGTGATTAAAATTAGGCCATTTATTGACTGTAAACCAGTTATGAATCTAAGTTCACCAGTTGGAAATACATCTCCAACTCCAAGTGAAGAATAGGTAGTTGCAGAATAGTATACATAGCTTAAAAAGTGATTATTTACCAAACCAGATAGCTGGTCATATCCTATCCAATGTACTAATATAAAATATATCAATGCATATATTAATATGGCTAATCCATGAGCAATAAATATCCCCGTAATGAGTGTATAGAGTAAGCCTCTAGCTGAAAAATTAAAATGTGAAATTAACTTTAACAAAATACACATACATTCATAAAAAAATCCTGTTACAACTAGTAATGTTAAAAATCCAATAATTATTATTTCTAGAAACTCAAATATCATGAGGTTTTCTCCTTATAGGTAAATAGATTATTACAATTCCAATAAATATTAATGCAACTCCAATAGCCTTTTGAACATCAAATACTTCTTTGAAAAACGTTAAACCCATTAAAATGCCTAGTGCAGGAACTAAAAAGCTGAATGAATTTGCGTATACTAAGTCTACATTTTCAAGAACCTTAAACCAAAGCCAATACGCCAAAGCTGTACCAAATATAGATAACCCTAATAAGCTTATAATAAAATGCTTATTCCAGTTTATTTCAGTAGGATTTTCTGTGGTCAAGGCTATAACCCATAAAACCAATGCACCAAATATTAGTTGCCAACCCATGGCAACCAAGGCATCTACTTTTCCTGTAATTTTTTTAATTAAAATATTTGAAATTGATAAACCAACTATTGTTAGAATCAAATAGGTTAATCCTAATGGGTTGATACTAGATGAATCAGTATTTTGATTTGTTGCAATGATTAACATACCAATAAATCCTAAGATGATAGCAATGGTTTCGTTTGTCTGCATAGATTCTTTTATGAACAAAAATGCTAAGACTGCAGTTAACATAGGCTGGAGACTAGTTAATACAGTAGCCAGACCAGGGGATACAAATTCAGAGGCATGAAACATACCATAAAAGCCAATTGATGTTGCACCTATACCTATTCCGGCTATATATAACCACTGAATTAACTTTTTAGGTTGAGGACGGCCCAAAATGATGGCGATTATTAACAAAGTGAGTCCTGCTAATAAAGCTCGAAGGGCTGCAAATGTTATATGAGGAGCATTATCTAATCCCAGAACAATTAATGGATAGCATATAGCCCATAAAAACATGACAGTAACTATGGCCCATTTATAAGATTTGTTTTTGTTAACTGAAATCATATTTTAATTCAATTTCTTGATGTTAATACTTGGTATTGGTCTTCAGTAAGTTCTGGCATTTTGTTAATAAATGCGACCATTGCCCAAATTCTTTCATCGTCATGGGTTATTCCCCATGCAGGCATTCCTGAGGCTTTTATGCCATGTTTGATAGTCCAAAACATTTCTTTCGATCCAGATTCATCATGTTCTTCATGTTCTCCGCCATGATTGGCCAGAGACAAATTTGGAGGTATAGGATATAAACCTAGGCTCATATCTGAATCTTTTTGCCCTGGTTTTAAATGGCAAGATGCACACATGTCATTATAATCAGCTCCACCGGATAATAACAATTCAGGGGATTTTAGGTCAGGTACATTAATATCTTTGGAAGCTCGTTGGATGGAGTTTTTACGTACTTGTTCTAAAATCCAGTAACTAAACTTATTATGTGGTACATCTGCACCTATGGGATATATCCCAGAATAAATGTAAGCACCTGCAACAATAATCCCAAAAACGCCTAAAAGTAATAATATTTTAATAGTTTGCATATTTTTCTCTCTCAAAGTTTTAAAACCCAAATCCCGAATTAACGGAATTTGGGTTATTGAACCCTTTAATAAATAGAGGTTCGGTTAAATAACTAATCACAGTCAGAAATTTTATTTATCTGAATTATTGTTATCGTCTTGTTTTTCAGTTTTCATTTTTTTGTGATCCATTTTTTTCATATCACCATGATTTTTTTCACCAGTCTTTGCAGATAAATCTTTCATGTCGCCACATTTCATATCTGCTTTTTTCTCTTCATGTTGATCATGGTTCCCATCTTGATTTTTACATTTCTTCATCATTGCTATCATAACTGGATCGTTCATGTCCATTTTCTTACCGCTTTCCACCATTTTGTTATAATTAGTGCAGTCGGCTTTTTCGGCTTTTTTTGTATGCAAACTTGGATCGTGTGCTAAAGCATTTAATGAAAGAGTCATTAAGCCAGCTGATAAAATTAAAGTTTTGTTTATAGTTTTCATTGTGTTTACCTTTGGTTTTGGTTTTAAAAAAAATGATATTGACAATAATTAATCAATATCAAAGAATAATTTAATTGTTAATTCTGAACCTTATAATCAATAAAATCCGATTCAGGGTCTTCGTTGCACTGATTTTCAACTTGTAGTGTAGAGAAGTAGATGAGATACTTTTGTTTAAGTAATTTAGTTGCTTTATCTAATACATATTCATGGCTTCTTTTTTTATTGATTTTTATGTGAGCCATGAATATGTTCTTACCCGATGTTAATGTCCATGCATGTATATGGTGAACATTTTCTACGCTTTCGATGTTATTTAAATCTGACAAAATATCATCTACATATATGTCATTGGGTGTTGAATCTAACAATATTTTAAAGCTGTCTTTTATAATATTAATTGATGCTGCAAATAACACAACACCAAATACCATTCCAAGTATTGGATCAATTGGATACCAACCTGTAAGTTTTATTACTACAGCTGCTATTATTATTATGATTGATCCAACAAATGTTTGTAATACATGCCAAAATGCTCCTTTCATATTCAGATTATTCTTTTGGCTTTTCCATAAAACTCCTATGGATATAAATTCTGTTATTAATCCGCCAATAGCAGAAATAAACATAATGTTTGTAGGCAATTCAATACTTTTATCGAGCCTTGAATACCCCATCCACAAAACATAAATAGCCATTAATATTAGAAAAACTCCATTTAATAGAGCACCAACAATTTCGGCACGCATTAATCCAAATGTATAGTTTTTTCCAGGAGGTCTCATTGCGATTTTATTGGCCACTAATGCAATTAATACACCACCAACAGCTGAGAATGTATGAAAGGCATCAGAAATTACAGCAACAGATCCTGAATAAAAGCCTAAAAACAATTCAATAACAAAATATACACCTGTTAACCAACCTGTGATTTTCAGGGCTTTAGAATCAGCATTCATCCCATGAAATGCGTGATTTGATGAAGTGTTTTTCTCGTTGTGTTTATCAGTTTTATTCATTTCATTTTCTCTACTATCAGTTTTACTTTGAATTCCATTTCCAGTTTTTAATTTCTGGTAAATCATCACCAATTTCATAAATATGGTTTTTATGCCTTCTAAGGTTTTCATCCATGATTTTTGTTATAATTTTTGATTTAGTTGTTGATTCAATTCTTTTAATTGCGTTCTTTACTAAATGGAACCTATCTAACTTATTCATTACAAGCATATCAAAGGGAGTAGTTGTGGTTCCTTGCTCACAAAAACCATGAACATGCATGTTTGAATGACAAAAACGTTTATATACCATTTTGTGGATTAATGAAGGATATCCATGGAATGCAAAAATAACTGGAACCGAAGGAGTAAACATTTTATTAAAATCTTCCTCACTGATTCCTTGTGGATGATCTTCACTAGGTTGCAATGATAATAAATTAACAACATTGATAAATCTAATTTTCAAATGAGGGGCTTTTTCTCTTAAGATTTTTACTGCAGCTAAAGCCTCAATTGTTGGAACATCTCCACAGGCTGCCATAATTAAATCTGGAGTTTGTCCATTATTGTTACATGCCCAATTCCACACACCGATTCCTTTTTTACAGTGTTCTTTTGCTTCTTGATTATTTAACCATTGGTATTGGGGTTGTTTCCCAGCAACAATAACATTAACTTTATTACTGGATTTAAGTACTTTTTTACCTACATAAAGTAAAGTGTTTGCATCGGGTGGCAAATAAATTCTGACGATATCTGGGTCTTTATTTGAAACATGATCTAGAAAGCCAGGATCTTGATGAGAAAATCCATTGTGATCTTGTCGCCATACATGCGATGTTAATAAGTAATTTAGTGAAGCAATGGGCATCCTCCACTTAACCTGTTTTGAACTAACTTTTAACCATTTAGCATGTTGAGAAAACATGGAGTTTATTATGTTTATAAAAGCTTCATAACATGAAAAAAAGCCATGACGTCCGGATAATAAATACCCTTCTAGCCACCCTTGACAAGTATGCTCACTTAAAATTTCCATAACTCTGCCATCAGCATTTAAATTTTCATCTGATGTGAGTTTTTCGGCTAACCATGTTTTACTGGTGACTTCATATAAGTCATCTAATCTATTTGAAGCCGTTTCATCTGGACCAAACACCCTAAAATTATGCATGTTTTTTGCCATTACTTGAGTTAGATATTTACCTAAAACACGGGTAGCGCTTAACTTAATTTCACCTCTAGAATCAATATCTATAGTAAATGAATTTACTTTTGGTAAGTTTAATTTATCCAAAAGAACCCCACCATTTGCATGTGGATTTTGTCCCATACATTGAGAGTTTTCAGGAATTAATGATTTAATATCATCACTAAAGCCTGCATCATTATGGAAAATCATTTCGGGTTTATAACTTAATAACCACTCTTCTAACATAGTGACATATTCAGGAAATTTATCAAAATCTTTAATTGGGACTTGATGTGAACGCCAATTATTCTCAACTGGTTTTCCCTTAACAAAACTTGGTCCAGTCCAACCTTTAGGCGTTTTAAGGATAATCATTGGCCATTTTGGCCTAATATTTAATTTGTTAGTTTTAGCAAGGTGTTGTATTTCATGAATTTCTTCAATTGCAGATTCTAGGGCTGTTGCTAAAATTTTATGAATGAATTGAGTATCAGATGAATCTACTAATATGGGTTGATACCCATACCCATTGAAAAGATTTACTAATTCTTTGATAGGGATTCTAGCAAGTATAGTTGGGTTTGCAATTTTATATCCATTAAGGTGGAGTATTGGTAATACAGCGCCATCAGTTTTTGGGTTTAGAAACTTATTTGAATGCCATGCAGCAGCTAGGGGCCCAGTTTCTGCCTCTCCATCTCCAATGACACATGCGGCAATTAAAGAAGGATTGTCAAAAACAGCGCCAAAGGCATGTGAAAGAGAATATCCAAGTTCTCCTCCTTCATGAATAGATCCAGGTGTTTCAGGTGCAACATGAGAAGGAATGCCTCCAGGAAATGAAAACTGTTTAAATAGTTTATTCATTCCAGTTTCGTCCTTTGTCATTTCTGGGTAATATTTTGTATAACTGCCTTCAATATAGGTATTCGCAACCAACCCAGGACCACCATGACCTGGACCTGTGATATAAATAACATTTAAGTTTTGTTTTATGATTAATCTATTTAAATGCACATAAATTAAATTTAAACCAGGGGTTGTTCCCCAATGGCCTAATAGTCTTGGTTTAATATGCTCAATTGTCAGTGGTTTTTTAAGTAATGCGTTATCTTTTAGAAATATTTGACCTACAGAAATATAGTTTGCAACCTTCCAATAAGCATCAAGAGCTTTTATTTGATCTTCAGATAATGTTTGTTCAATGTTTTCAGGTATTAATGAAATGTTCATGATTTTTCTCTGAGTTTTATAGGTAAGGCTAAAAGTGTTAAAGCTTCTTTTGCTAAAATTTGTTCTTCATTTACTTTACAAATATAAATCTTTACAAAGCTGCTTGCAGAATCAATTGAATAGAAATCATCGCCAATTAAATCATTTGTGTTTTTATCAATAATTAGCCCAAAACATGATAAGTTTTCAAAAATCTTATTACGAATAAATAAACTGTTTTCTCCAATTCCCCCTCCTATAACAATACAATCCACACCCCCAAGAAGAGCTATGTAGGCACCAATATGGTACTTAATATTGTTACAAAATGTATTTATAGCTTCTTTACTCTCGTTTGTTTCGCTTTTAATTAATGTCCTAATGTCCCCTGAATTATCTGATAGTCCTAACAAGCCTGATCTTTCGGTTAATATTGATTCAATTTCATCAAAACTAAACCCGCCATCACGGTGCATTTTAAAAATTATTCCAGGATCTATATCACCATGCCTTGTTGACATAATTAATCCTCCTAAAGTGGTATACCCCATAGAAATATCAATTGGAGTATTATTATTAATCGCACAAATTGAACAGCCTGAACCAAGTTGAAGAGAAATGATTTTTGAAGGAAAATTTGAGTCATTACTGTATTTTTTCAAGCTTTCTAACATAGACCTATGAGCAAAACCATGAAATCCATGTTTAGATAGGTTGCATTCATCTAAAATCTTTTTGGGTAATGAGCTGCCTGATGCTGAATGAGGTAGATCCTTATAAAAGTCAGTATCAGAATGTATCGATTGAATAATAAATGATCCAAAAAAAGATAAACATGCTTTAACAAAATAAACGCTAAGAGGATTATGAAGCGGTGCTAAATTGATAGAATTCTCAATAGTATTTAATTCAAAACTAGATACGACACATGGCGTTTTTATTTTTGAATCAAGTAGAACAAAACGATGTGAGACAATTTTTATACTATTAAAATCATCTCCGACAAATGCTTGTAAGTCATTAAATGCGATTTTTTTATCTCGCTTTGTTTTAAAAGATCTTAATATAGTAATCATGTCATTATTAATCTTAAACAATGCAAATTTAATATTTGAACTGCCGACATTGATGCACAAAATACATGATTTTTTATCTAAAGATGACATGCTAATTATTTTTTGATTGTTCAATAAATGATTTCCAATGTTTTTTTCCGGGGAAAAACATTGGAACAGATTTCATATATTCAAGATATACATCACCAAATTGCTTTATCATCATTTTTTCTTCTCTTCTTGCCAACCTATAGTAAACAAAAATTATTAAAGGGAATAAAGTTAGGGAAAATATAGTTGGCCAATGAACGACAGCTTCACCAAAGATAATAATAAAGAGCCCTGTATATTGAGGGTGTCTTGCTAACGCATACAACCCATCAGTAACTAAATCATCTTGTTGTCGAGCTTTATAGACTTTTTTCCAACCCTGAAAAAATAAACCGATTCCAAAAAATACAAATAGATAACCAATAATCATTGAAATCATCATACCTAATTCACCAAATCCCATAATTGAGGACCATAAATTAGCACTTAGACCATCTTGATCAAAGCCAAAAAAACGAGTTAGTAAATAAATGGTTAATGGAAATCCATACATTTCAGCATATAGGGCAATAATAAAAGCTTGGATTACTCCAGCTCCTGCCCATTCATGCCAACTTTTAGGCGCTAGATATTTGTATAATAGCCAAGAGGTAAAAACAATCATGATAATTGCTAATCCCCAAACTCCAGTGTGTGATATATTTTCGTTCATAATTCTATTCCTATAACGTTGTTAATATTCATAATTAGTTAATTAGTTTTGTTGCCAAAAAAATTGTATAAAGGCACCCAAATTAAGGCAATTAACCAACCATAAAGATAAGCTTCAGCTAGACCAAGAAAAAAACTTTTCCAAGAAATCCAAGTAAACCCAGGTAGTAATTTTAGCCAAATTTCATACATAGCATGATTTGGAAAAACAAGATCAAAAGCCACACACAATGAAAATGTAATTGCTATAAATAAACTTGTAGCATTACCAAATGCAAATAATGATATTTTATGTTTCATGTTTATCTCCTAATGTTTTGTTAATAAATTTATCAGGGTTTTTATCGAACTCATTTAAATTTTCTTTTGATGTAAATCTGTATAAGTTACCGTTATGTAATTTCCCATAGCCTTCGTTTTCTTCAACCTGTTCTCCACTAATGGGATCAAAGAAAGTTTGTTGATCTTTCTCGTTATCTGCATGATTATGATGGCCATGAGCTATATGAGCTCCACAACCGAATCGCATCATGAAATAAAAGAACAGTGCAAAAATAATTAATGAAGATAGACCACCCATATAATTCTCCTATATTGATATTAAAAATTTATTTGTAAAAATAATCGTTCAGTTAAATTTTGTTTTTTATCGCACTGTATTTAAACCTCCTAGACATATCCTTTAGTTCATAATTTTCTTCCTCATCGGCTGTAACCGTCATGGATTCTAATGCCAACCACATATGGGGCAATTTCCAGGCTCATACTGTATGATTTCTGGGTGCATAGGGCATGTATACTGCGTTTTAGTCTGAATTATCGGTATATCCCTAGGTTCAAGAGCCATACCGCATTTGGGACAGTTACTTGGACCTACCTGTTCTATCTCTAGATGCATAGGGCATGTATAAATGACATCCTCCGAACCAACTTGATTCATAGGTTTATCTTCTTTCTCATCAGAATCACAATGGCCACAACACTCTTTTTTTTCGTATTGAAGAGGTGACTGCTTAAATTTATTTAGGCACTTTTCACTACAAAAATAATACTCTTTCGATTCATATTGGATATGATGATCAGAATCTTCTGTTACATTCATATTGCATACTGGATCTTTCATTTGTCTCTCCTAAAATATATTTGTATAATTATTAATACATATCTTCAATATAAATTAATTTATTCCAACCTCAATGGTATTTTCATCTAGATATCTATAAGGTGGAATATCCAAATTACGATTGGCTGGTGACCCCCTAAACACTCTACCAGAAATATCAAACGTTGATCCGTGGCATGGACAGTAAAATCCTCCTGCCCACTCTTTATCGAAATATCGAGGGATTAATTCAGGTAAATACTTAGGTACACAACCCAGGTGCGTACAAATACCAATAACCACGAAAAAATTGTTTTTTCTAACCCGATAAGTCCTACTAATATTATCGGGTTGAATGCTTGATTTATCTTCAGGATCTTTCAACCTGTTATTTAATGACTGCAAAACATCGGTTTGTCTTTCAGTTCTATTAACTAAAAATACGGGTTGTCCTCGCCAAGATACAGTAAGCATTTGTCCTATTTCTACTTTTGAGATATTAACTTCTACGGGTCCACCTGAAGCTTTGGCACGTTCAGATGGCATCCATGATTTCAAAAAAGGGACCGCCCCAAATCCTGCACCAATGGCACCAATAACGCTAGTACCAATCAATAAATTTCTTCGATTATTATTAATCTTATCAGACATTGTATTTGCTCCTGTTTCGTTAGAATTATAAATTCCATCACAATTATAATCAGTGTATATTTTGTGAATTTAAGATTACCTTCTTTCTAATAATATTCGTTCTTTATTACAACCCATTAATTGTGTATCTATATTCTTATAAATTTTGTTCATTATTTATGAAATCTTCAATTAAATGACAAATCATGAAACCTGTTGGCTCCAAATTGGGTTTCAACTTCCATTTGGTGATAGCATTTTTCATTTTTTTTCTTAACGCTAAAGTTTCCTGGAAGTTCTTTTCAGTTTCATTTAATCTCTCTTCGATAATATTTCTAACCAACGGACATGCAGTCTTGCCTTTCTCTGACTCGTTTATTATTTTTTGTATGTCTTTAACTGAAAAGCCTAGCTCTCTAGCGCTCAAAATAAACTTGAGTCTATGTAAATCTTTTTGACTATAATATTTGTAGCCGTTAGTCAAATCTTTACTAGGTGATAACAGTCCATTTTTAGTGTAAAAACGAACAGTATGTACTGTTGTTTTAACGCTTTTTGCAAGTTCTATTACTTTCATTTCAGCCTCTTGGTTTTAACTTAAGAGCTTACAGCTGTGCCCAAGTCACAGGTCAAGCTCTTAAGTCATGTTTTTCATAAATAAATCAATTTGACCAATGAATATGAATAATTTTCCATTGCTCATCTATTTTTTTAAGAACCATTGTTTCCATACTTTTCATATCAATTTCCTTACCCTTAAAGGTTCCTTGCATATGAGACCTGGACATTGATACAGCCATATTTCCATCGGTTTTTACTTGATGTTCAAGTGTTTTAATATCTAGTTCCTTTAAGAAAGACATATCAGAAAGCATATGATGTGATGCATATTGATCTTGCAGAACGCTCAACTCCGCCTCCTTCGAAAATGACTATGGCATCATCTAAATATTCTCTAGCTTGTTTGCCATTGCCTAAATTAATAGCCTTATGAAAAGCTATTACAGTTTTCGCAGCTTGGCTATCTAAGCCTTTCATTAACTCATTAGGCTCTTGACTTTGATGATCAGAACCATGATCATGTGCTTCGTCCTCTTGAAGAGTTTTTACAATCGGCACAATAACTTTTGGTGTTGCTTGATCTGCTTTTATTATTTTGGGTTTGTTATCTTTAGAAGAAGAGAGTGTGTGAACCACTTTCCAATGTTTATCAACTAACCTAAATAAAAATGTTTGAATGCCTTTTTTATCAAATTCTTTCCCACTTTTATTCACTTTACCTTTGATTTTTGTATCAGCAATGACCCATGCAAAATCTTTTTCTAAGTGAATCTCAATATTTGAATAATCTAGGTCCAATAAATCTAGAGCATCTTTTTCAGGCTCTACGTGGTTTTTAACTAAATCTGTATGTCGTCAAAACAATTTGGACCACAAGGTGGTTTAATTAAGAGACAATTTACTTCATCTTGTTAATGTTCTATCATAATGTAATTTACGCCTTAAGGCAATGGTATTTTCTTTCGTTTAATCAATACTTGTTCTCCACGTCCATAAAAAACGTCTGCAGGAGTAAGGTTTTGCAATGACTCATGATACCTTTCATGATTATAGTAATTGACAAAATCCTTTAGTTTCTGTTTTAGCTCCAATGGAAAATAATAATGATTAAGTAAAATCTGATTTTTCATTGATCTATGCCAACGTTCAATCTTACCTTGTGTCTGCGGGTGATAAGGCCGGCCTCTGGTATGAGTCATATTATTATCACTCAAGTAGTCTGCCAACTGCCCAGAAATGTAACATGGACCATTATTGCTCAACAGCCTAGGTTTGTGATTGACACACGCTTGATTCAGGCCTGTAAACTCAAGCGCATCATCCAAAGTATCAGTTACGTCTGTTGCCGCCATAGAAGTACATAATCGCCAAGAAATGATAAAACGTGAATAATCATCAAGTATAGTTGATAGATAATACCAACCCCAGCCAACGATTTTAAAATAGGTAAAATCAGTCTGCCACATTTCATTGACTCTCAGTGTCGGTTGATCGAACTTATCTCCTGCTTGCATTAGTATGTATGCAGGAGAAGTAATCAAATCTTGTGATTTTAACAATCTATACATGCTTGATTCTGAAACAAAATAACTACAGTCATCTGTGTATTTAACTGCTAGTTCTCGTGGTGATAATTTAGTTTCTGTCAATGCAAATTCAAGCATGGATTGTCTATGCTTCTTCTCAATCTTATTCCACACGTTACTGGGTTTAGAAGGCTTGTCAGACAAACCTTCTACATTTAAAGCAGATTTTAAATTCCCAGTAATTATTAAAGTACTCGCAAACCCTGCAAACAAGCCTGTTAAAAAAGGTCCAACAAAATTTGGTAAAATAATTGATAATGCAATACCAACAACAGTACCTAAAAACTGCCTCATGCTCCCAAAATACCCACTAGGATCAGTATAACTAAGCGGATTATTAAAAACATAAGTGTATCGATTGAAGCTCTGAGTATTAGTCGGGTCTTGTAATATTTAGGCCAATAAATAGATGGGATCATATTAAAAATAAATCTATTGATCCAGGTGCTATTAATGAATTTATAAAAAAATTAGGAAAATCATGCAATTTTGATATTGCTTCAGAACTAAGCAGTCATAGTTTTAGAAGAGGATTATCAACTTCAGCTGCAAGAGAAAATATTGATTTTGAATTAATTAAAAAACAAGGTGGGTGGAAAAGTGATGCTACTGTCTGGGGATATGTTGAAGAAGGACAGCAATTTGAAAAAAATGCAACTGTAATTTTAATGAAAAAAATAAATGAACTTATCAGTGCTGAAAAAATTAATAATAAGTAAAAATATAATTGGAGTACGTTGAAATTTCAAATATTAGCGTTTTATTATACTCAATTAACTTATCAATTTCATAATATATTGATGAAGAAAATATCCTAGAACTAAAAGAATAAGCCCAAGTATATACGTACCAATAAAGTCAATCTTAAGCTTTTCTGATAAGAAAAATGGTAAGAAAAATAAATAGGAGATCGGTACTGCTGTAAGAATACTTTTAGCAAATGTAATTGTTGCTGCACTGTCCTTAGTTTCAGCATATGTAAACATTAGAGCCAACATCGAAGCAATAGGTAATGCGATGATGAAACCCGCAAGTGCAGGTTTCTTTTGAGCCAACCATGAAGTAAATACTATAACACATGAAACGATAATAACTTTCAGTACGGGGAATAAATAAGTCATGACAATTCTCTTTAGTTTGTTATTTAGAAATTGAAATAAATTCGCCTGTTTTAGTTAGAAAAACATTAAGAATTTCAGTCTTAGCATTATCTAGTTGAGTAAATGATACTTTCCAACTTTGTCTTCCATTTACTCTTTCCATAACTGCAGTTTTTGAATTGGCAGAGCTCCATAAACTATCGAGTTTATTAGATTCTATTTGTTCGTTTACTTTTTGTATGGCCATGACTATGGCTTGTTCTTTAGTAATATCTACTATTTTAATTGCTTCACCATGATCTTTATGAGCAAAGCTATTAAATGATAGTGATGTTAAAGCTACTAGTATTATTAATGTTAATTTTTTCATGTTATTTTCCTAAAGTTAAAGTTTATTATTTAAGGCCTATCACTTGATAGTTACCTGAGGTTTTTAATTCTATAATGACATCTTGATTCGATGTGTTTTTCCAATACCAACCATGTAAACCTTCAAATGGGACTGTAGCAGATCCATTGACTTGATTGGTTGTTGCAATAGTGAAACTTTCAAAGTATCCAGTGGTGTCACCTGCTGGCTCACCATGAAAGTCAAAATATATATTTGATGTGTCTATTGTTTTCCACTCATAAGTTAAATTACCATACTCTTTGATATTAAATTTATATTCAATGCCTTTTTTTGCAGGGACAGTGACCACAACGTTATCTTCTCTATAGTCAAAGGCATTTTCAGAAGTATTCTTTTCAATAACTTTTTGATTGTTAACAACAGGAGCAGCAGGCTCTGATAAAACAGTCAAACCTAATTTCTTACCTATTCCTGTTGGATCAATGTTGTATTCAGCTGGAAGTATTAATGAAAAGTAAATTAGAACTGAAATAATGACTGCAGTTAAAGTAGCAATTATTAATGTCTTGTTTGTTGCGTGGGGTATATTTTCTGATTGATTCATATTGTTCTCTTATTTTTTATACTTATTTATCTAAGTAATATCCAGTTAATTGAAACATAACTAATAACATGCCAGCGGCCATTAACAAAGTGTTTGTCAGTCCTGAAAATTTTATATAACTGTCAAACCTTCTCCAAAAACTTAATGCTATTAAAACAAAGCCTAATGCTATGATTTGGCCTATTTCTACTCCTACATTAAAAGCAATTAAATTAGATAATAGACCCGTTTTTTCAAGTTCAAACTCTTGTAATTTTGTTGCTAACCCAAAACCGTGGAATAAGCCAAAAATTAAAACTGCGATTTTAGTATTGGGTTGAAATCCTATTAAGTTTTTAAATCCACCCAAGTTATCAAAGCCCTTATAAATAATGGAGAATCCAATAATGGCATCAATTAAATAAGGGTTAACTTGTATGTCATTAAAGGCACCAAATAGTAATGTGGCACTGTGTCCTAGTGTAAATAAACTGACATAAATCAGCACATCTTTTGACTTGAATAGAAAAAATATGACACCGACTAAAAATAGCAAATGGTCGTATCCAGTGATCATGTGTTTAGCACCAATATACATAAATGGAATGATTGATACACCGCTATTATTCATTAGAAATGTTTTAGTAGCTGTGTCCACACCATGTGCCATTAATAGCGTTGTAAAAGATATACCTATTATTAGAATAAATAATTTACAATGTGATTTTTTAAATATACTCATGATGTTTTTACGCTTTTTGACTTAAGTGATGATCTTTGATTAACAATATAATAAAAGGCTGGCAATACAATCAAAGTTAACAATGTTGATGATATTACGCCTCCAATTACAACAGTTGCCAAGGGTCTTTGAACCTCAGAACCAATACCTGTATTTAATGCCATAGGTATAAAACCAAGAGAGGCAACTAATGCAGTCGTTACAACTGGACGTAATCTGGTTAAAGCTCCTTTTATGATTGCTTGTTCTAGCTTTAATCCGTCTTTTACTAAATCACGAATAAACGATACCATAACCAAACCGTTAAGAATGGCAATGCCAGATAATGCAATGAATCCTACAGCTGCTGAAATTGAGAATGGAATATCTCTAATTACTAATGCTATTACACCACCAGTTAAAGCCAAAGGAACGCCTGTAAATATAACTAAAGTATCCTTTAGTGAACCAAGAGCAAATAAAAGTAACACAATAATCAACAGCAAAGTAACTGGAACTACTACTGATAATGTTTTAGATGCTGACTGTAACTTTTGATAAGTTCCACCATATTCAATCCAATAACCCGCAGGAATTTCCACACTTTCACTGATTGTTTTTTTCACATCTTTAACAAAACCACCTAAATCACGCCCACGAACATTAGCTGTTACAACCACTCGTCTTTTACCATTTTCACGATAGACTTGATTGTATCCAAGTACAAGTTCTACAGTAGCTAACTCTTTCAAAGGCACATAATCATTATTGTTTCTATGTATAGGCAAGTTTTTTATGGCATCTGCATCTTGGCGAACCTCCTCAGGCAAACGAATGATGATGTCTGTACGTCTGTCACCTTCATAAAATAATCCTGCGGATTGACCACCCATGGCAACAGCTAACTGATCTTGCAATTGACTCATGGTAATTCCATATTGGGCAAGTGCTGATCTTTGTGGCTTTATGGTCAAAATAGGAAGACCAGTTGTTTGTTCTACAGCAATATCTGCAATGCCATCTACATTAGTGATACTTTTTTCTATTTCGTTGCCTAAAGTAATTAATTGATCAAAGTCGTCACCAAATACTTTAATGGCCAACTCCGCACGAACACCAGCTAATAATTCATTAAATCGCATTTGGATGGGTTGTAAAAATTCATATCTGTTACCAGGAATTTCATTAACTAATTCCGACAATTCTTCAATCAAATCATTTTTACTCTTTTTAGGGTTCGGCCACTGATTACGTGGTTTTAATATTATGAAGTTATCAGCCACACTTGGTGGTACTGCATCAGTCGCAACTTCAGCGGTTCCAATTTTAGTAAACACACGTTCTACCTCGGGTAATTCTTTGATCTTATCTTCTAAAGATTCTTGTAAGGCGATAGCTTGGTTTAACGAAGTGCCAGGAATTCTAAGGGCATGCATTGCAATGTCGCCCTCATCAAGATTTGGGACAAATTCACTGCCTAATTTACTTGCAGCCATGCCACTTAATATAATCAAACCAGCTGCAATAATCAAAACCAACCATCTCAACTTAAGCGATAGCTCAACAACTGGCTTATACACTTTTTTGAGAATCTTCATCAATTTGTTTTCTGATTCTTTAACTGGTTTCTTAAAAAATATGGCAACACAAGCAGGAATAAAGGTAACTGACAATAATATAGATCCAAGCAATGCGATAACTACAGTGATGGCCATTGGGTGAAACATTTTACCTTCAACACCTGATAGTGCAAAAATCGGAATATAAACAGCGGTGATAATAAAAACACCAAACAACGCAGGTCTAATGACTTCTTTAGTTGCATTGAATACAATATCAAACCTCTCCTTGGTACCTATTGCTCCTTGGTGGTGAGCTTGACTTAGTCTACGTAGACAGTTTTCTACAATAATGATGGCACCATCAACCAATAATCCAAAATCTAAAGCGCCTAAACTCATTAAATTTGCACTGACTTTGGTATGTACCATACCTGTAATTGTCATTAACATAGCAATTGGAATAACTGCTGCTGTTAGTAATGCCGCTCTGAAATTACCCAATAAAAGAAATAAAATGACAATGACCAATAAGGCACCTTCAAGTAAATTATTCTTCACTGTCTTCAATGTTTTATCAACTAATTCTGTTCGGTCATATACTGCAGTAGCAACAACACCTTCAGGTAATGATGTTTTTATTTCTTCAAGTTTTATGGCTACAGCATTGGCAACGGTTCGGCTGTTTTCACCGATCAACATAAATACCGTACTCATAACAACTTCACGTCCATTTTGAGTGGCCGCGCCTGTTCTAAGTTCCTTTCCTATACTGACAGTTGCAACATCTTTCACACGAATTGGAGCACCTTGAAAATCTGCAACATAGAGTTCATTTAATTGATCAATATGATCGGCTTGTCCTTCAACCCTTAACAACCATTGAGAACCGTTATGTTCAATAAAGCCTACACCTCTGTTCTCATTGTTTTCTTTTATGGCATTAACTAAATCTGCTTGGGTTAATCCAAATGACAATAAATTGCTGTAATCAAGCTCAATGAGTATTTCTTTTTTAAAACCACCGATGGGATTTACTTCAACCACTCCAGGTACTCTTAATAATTGAGGTCTAATAATCCAGTCGTGAACTGTACGAAGATCCATTGGCGTAATTTTTGAACCATCTGGATTTTTTGCACCAGGAATGGTATCAACAGTAAACATAAATATTTCGCCAAGACCTGTAGTAATCGGACCCAAAGTTGGCTCTAAAGATTGAGGTAATGTACTGGTAGCAGCATTCATGCGTTCACTGACCAGTTGTCGAGCAAAATAAATATCAGTACCATCATTAAAAATAACAGTTACTTGGGATAGGCCATATCTTGATACTGATCTGGTATGCCTCAAATTGGGCAAACCTGCCATAGCCGTTTCAACAGGGTAACTAACACGTTGCTCTACTTCAAGTGGTGTGAATCCTGGGGCTTCGGTGTTAATAACCACTTGTACATCTGTGATATCAGGTACAGCATCGATAGGCAATTTGGTGAAATTCCATAGCCCCAAGCCACAAATAGTCACCACTAAAAGGAGCACTAAATAATGACGGGATATAGATGTTTTAATAATATAGTCAAGCATTTTATATTTCCTTAATGATCGTGAGAAGCGCCTGATTTTTCAATATCGGCTTTGATGACATAACTATTTTCAGAGACATACTTAGCACCTGGCTTAAGTCCACCCAATACTTCAATCCATTCTCCTGCAGTTCGGCCTAATTCAAGCATTCGAACTTCATATTCATTACCTATCTTTTCATAGACAACAGTAAAGTCTCTAAATGCTTGTAAACCCGATCGTTTAACGGCTAAGTCAACAACATACTCATCAATTTGAATATTGGCAGTCACAAATGATCCTGAAGCTAATTTGAGGTCATTATTAGCAATCATTACACGGACAATCACTGATTGATTGGCTTCTACAAATTCATTGATTTGTATTATTTCCCCCATTAGCAGATCATCATGACCTTTGATTTTTATTTTTACATTAGCATCTAGAACAATTTTTTCTCGATCCGAGGGAAAGACAGATAATTCAGCAAACAAGTTACTGTTATCTACGACTTTCATCAAGATTCCCCCATTTGTTTGTTCACCAGTATTTGCGTTAATACTGTGAACAACACCGCTTATTGGGGATTTAATCACATAGGAGCGTAAACTTTCGTTGCTCTCAATACTCATCAATGATTGTCCCTTTTTAACTGATTGCCCAAGGGTCACATTTAGTTTTTTAATTTCACCATCAAAGCGAGCAGAAATATTTCTGACATTTTCAGGCTTGGTAGCCAGTCTCCCATAAACTTGTAAGGTTTCTTTAAGGGATTCAGGCCCAGCAGTTGATATACCAATGGCTAATGCATCAGCTACTTTAGGTTCAATTTCAGTTCTTCCTTCAAAATTATCATAATTCCACGTGTGGATAGCACCTTCATATTTGGCTGTAAGAGAAACTTGGAATGAGTGTGGTTCATATATTTCCATGTCACCTCTTAGAGAATCATTTTGTGGTTTAAAATTGATGTGATCTTCAATGCCACCTAATCGAGTTAATACGACTTTCAGTTGAACTAGTTGAGGTGGAATGGGTTGCTCGTTCTTAGTAACCCACACTCTAAACTCAGGAGGTACACCCGTTTCAAAAATGGCAAGCTCTACAATAAAATCTCCCTCTACTAGCAAGCGACCATTATTTGGACCTTTTTGAACTTCTTCTGTTTTATCTGAATCTGGATTGCTTTCAGCATAGCTTATATTTATCTGCATACATACCAAACAAAAAGACAGCAAATATATTTGTGATAGTAGTTTCATGTTTACATACCTTCTGGTGTTGAAAATAATTGAGAACCTATTATGGCTTCAATTTCTATTTTATTGAGGTGAAAATTTAATTTTGCTTCTAGTAGTGTTAGATGAGCATCAATCAAATCATCTTGAACGTTTTTTAAATCTAGATATCCATATCTACCAATTAAGTAAGCCTCATAGGTTTTGTTTTGAGCTTCTTTTAATTTAGGTATGATGTCTTTTGATAAAATTTCTGCTAAATGGACGTTGTGCATCATCAATTGATAATAGGCAAATAAAGAAGTTTCCAATGAAATTTTTAATGCTTCATGATCGCTATTATCTTGTGACATATAAGCTTTAATTTCTTCAACTTTACCTTCACTTCTATTCTTACCTCCAATTGGAAGAGTAAATCCTGCCACAATCGCTACATCATCTGTTCTCTCATATCGACGCAAACCTGTCATAAACTTCCATCGTGGTTTGTTTTCAGCAATGGCTAAATCTAGCTTTGCGTTATTGATTTTATTAAGTGTTGTAATCTTATTTATTAGAGGATTTTGATTAAGTTGACTTTTCAAAGAATCAAAGCTAATAACTGTTTTATTGATACTCAAACTACCAATTAAAATTGCATCATTCAAGGTTCTCTCAGCCCATTGAGCAGCTAAATTCCTGTAAGCAATTTTAATTTCATGTTTTAGGTCTTCTTCAATTAATTTTTGTTTAGATAGTTCGGCTTGTGCTCTTAGTAGATCAGCTCGAAAGGATTTCCCAGCAATTACCTTTTTATTTATTTCTTTTACAGCTGATTCTGAAAACTTAATGGCTTTATTTATGACTTTAACTTGCTCTTGTAATCCAAGAGCTTGAATAAATAATTCTGCAGTTTGGCTAGCTAATTCTAAACGGTTGATTTTTTCATCGTTTTCAATGAGTCCTTTTGTGCTATTAGCCAAATTAAATCGACTTGTTAAAAGATCATTTTCTAATACCCAAGATACACTTAATGTGCTTTGTAATCTATTAATCCCTTCATAGTCTTTGGTGCCCGCAAAATCCTCAATATTTACATTAATTTCTTTTCTTGTAGCTAATGTAGAATGCTTAATCTTACCTTCATTGGCTTTATATTGGTGGCTGAATGATTTTAACTCAGGGTGGCTGTTCAATGTCTTCTTTATTGCATCAGGAAAGCTAAGCTCATTTTTATATTCTTTACTATAAACAAAAGTAGTAAGGCAAATCCAAGAAACAGCTAACAATAACTTACTATTAGATCCAATGGATTTTAATCTTCTATAAAACCGACCGTTAATCGGTTTTAAGCTCGAGCTGGTGAGAAATTGGGTAATCATATAGGTTCCTATTTAAGAAAGGGTGTATTCAATAAAATGATGTGCAGAGGCAGCAAAATAAGTACACGAAAATGCTAGAACTAACGAAATAATTGATATTAGAAATATTGGAAATGTTTTTTGTGGTTCTGGAAGTAAGAGGTATCTGATTCTGTGTTCTATTTCATCGAAGCCATAATGACATAGAGCTGTGGTATCGTATTTTTTATCAGAAGTTTGATTTAATAATGATTTAACTTTTAATAAAGTCTCAGCAATTTTTGATATATCACTTATTTTAGATGTAACGGCATTATCTGCACATTGTTCGATAGATAAGTTCATTGCAGATTGTAATTTAATTGATGTTTTACCTAGGTATACTGAAGATAATAACCTGAAAATTAATTTCTTTAATGAATCTTTGCATCTCACATGTTCGTATTCATGTAAAAGAACAATTTCTAGCTGTTCGGAATTAAGTTGCTCCTTCATTCCAGTTGTTATAAATACTTTAGGCTTGATGTAACCACCTACGAAGGCCATAGGGTTATCTGTATCTAATAAGTATGTGTTATCTGACTCTAAATGGGACAGTGATTTTAGTACATTAATTTTTTGAATGTTTTTGAACAAATTAACAGCTGATTTAACAAATGCGAAAATAACAAAACCTACTACTAAAACACCTAAAATGCCATGCCAACTTTTATAGTAAAATTCATCAATATGGTGCCAATGAATTCCGGGAATGATGTTTTGCCACGAGTTTAATTCATTATCAAAAAATGCCAATAGAATTGCAGCAACAATGCCCATTATCCAAGGCAAAGAAACCATTGACCAAAGAATATTTTGGTATGTTTTTGCTGCATAGCTCTTTTGATTTTTAGCATTAAACTTGAAATAAAGACTAACTACTATTACAGACAAGAAAATACCCAATGCCATAATAGTAATCATGTTAATAATATAAGCACCAATCCCAGTAATCACTACAATTCTTCCTTTGATTTATTTAGCTTGTAATCATTGATTAATTTTTCAAGTTTTTTGATATGGGTATCGTTGAATTCGTCTGATAGTGATGCAAATGCTGTAAATAAGCTATCTTCATTTTCATGAGTAAAATCTTTTGTTACATCTTTAACCAATTCACCAATGAATTGTTTTCTTTTTTTAGAGGCCATATATCTGAAAGCATAACTTTCTTTTTCACGTTTCAATAGCCCTTTTTTAAATAATCTATCTAATGTACTTTGGATGGTATTTAACGTTCCACCTCTCTGTTTTTTAAATTGAGCATAAACTTCTTTGGCATCGGCAGTATCGACTTCCCAAAAGTAATTTAGTACAAGTTTTTCAAGTTCACCTAATTTCATATAATACTAATTATTTTCAAAGCTGGCAATTGTTACATTTGTAAAACCGACTGTCAATCGGTTTTATATGAATTTCCAAATATATTTTTTGAACAAATCTAGTTTAGCAAGTTCAGCGGTCATCAATACTTGATAAAATATTGGCTAGATTAGTTTTATTATAAAATTTCTGTAATTATGCTTTTAAAATCATCTATACATTCCATTGTGTAGAATTCAGGATCCTCAATTATTTCACTTAACAAATCACGATACTTTTGATCATTAGTTTCATGATTCCCATTATTTACAATCGACCTTAATAATAATTTATTGATTTTTTTGTAATCATTAAGATGGCTCTTATTACTTATGTGTCTTAAAACGATTTCTAAAATGTAAACTTTAAAATTCATGTTTATTTTTTTGTTTGAAATAATCAAATAAATAACTATTAGGCGACAATTAACATGGCCGCTTTGGCGACAACTAACTTGGCCGATTGGAAATCAAAAAATTTTCTCTATCTTATATTCTTGTGATGTTTCTTTCTATAACTTTCTGTATCTATCTCAAGAA
>Ga0316208_1001091_pt1 | contig 27625 bp, 24 predicted proteins | sample 3monopyrite_MG_FD_204944 | JGI IMG/M metagenome (GOLD analysis project Ga0316208, IMG submission 204944) | Microbial mat bacterial communities from mineral coupon in-situ incubated in ocean water Damariscotta River, Maine, United States -... | ecosystem: Environmental > Aquatic > Marine >... | reverse complement strand
ACTTTTTCGATTTCGATAAATCGTGGTATCCGCAAACGTTGTGGGGAATTCAATTGAGCGTTCCGATCTGGGATAACTTAGGTGGATTGGCCAGCATCAATAAAGCCAAATTGGAGCAGCAAAAAATCAAGAACAAATTAGCAGACACAGAACAGGCATTAAAGCTTCAAGCAGTAACCGCAAAGGATGATTTTTCATCCGCATTAGAGCAATTGGTTACCAGCCAAGAAAACATCAATCTGGCTACACGGATCAAGGAAAAAACGTTGATTAAATACAACGAAGGTTTGGCTACGAGTATGGAATTGACCACAGCCGAAAACCAACTAATTGAGGCGCAAGCCAACTATATCAATACGCTATTCTCGGCTATGAACGCCAAACTTGAAATGAAAGTAGTACTCGAAAACAACTAATTAGAAACGCCTTTATTATCCCAACTATGAGAACAAATATTTTAATCGCTTCTGTACTCCTTTTACTCGTTTCGTGTGGCGGAAAAGCAACACTTGACGAGAAAAAAGCAGCTCTAGACGCTAAGAAAGTTGAGCTATCCAAACTTCAGAATGAAGTTGAAACGATGGAGAAAGAGCTTCTTGCCGAAGACCCGACATTGGGTAAAAAAGAAAAGCTTGGAATTCTAGTTGAAGTAAAAAAAGTTGCTCCAGAAGAATTTGAGCATCACTTTGAAGTAAACGGAAGCATAGAAGCGGTTGAGCAAGCAAATGTTAGCCCAGAGCAAGGTGGTAGAATTAAGCAAATTCTTGTAAGAGAAGGCGACAAAGTTGCCGCGGGAACTACGCTTGCCACACTGAATGTCAGTGTTTTTCAAACCAACTTGCAAGAACTCGATAACGGTATGATCTTGGCACAAACAGTTTATGATCGTCAAGCGCGTTTGTGGGAACAAAAGATTGGTTCTGAAATTCAATATTTAGAAGCTAAGAACAACTTGGAGAGCTTGCAAAAGAAGCGCGAAACGATACTAGCTCAAATGGCTATGAGCACGGTTAAAGCTCCTTTTTCTGGCGTAGTTGACCGTATCTTCCAAAAAGAGGGAGAATTGGCCGCTCCGGGTCAGCCGCTACTTACGTTGGTAAACATGAATGAAATGAAGGTAAAGGCCGATGTTTCTGAAAACTATGTTCAGGCTGTGAAGCAAAATGCTGAGGTTGAAGTAAACTTCCCTTCATTCGGAATCAACACAACCACCACCATCCGACAGGTAAGCAACATTATCAATCCATCTAACAGAACATTTAGCGTTGAGGTTCGTGTTCCAAATTCAAGTGGAGCGTTGAAACCAAACGGAACTGCTACACTGAAGATTAAAGATTTTGAAGTGCAAGCTGCATTGGTTGTCCCAGCCATCAGCATTGGAAAAGACGCAAAAGGTGCCTTCTTATTCGTGGTTAGCGAAGAAGAAGGAAAACTAAAAGTGTCTAAGAAATACGTTCAAACAGGTAGAACAAGTGCTGGTCAAACACGAGTTATTGAGGGACTTGCTAGCGGAGACCAAGTTGTGGTTGAAGGCTACAACGAAGTAACTAACGGTGATTTGGTTCGCATTCAAGAAAAATAAGCTTTCAGCTTCAAGTCTCAAGCCACACTAATTGGTTTTGAAACTTGTAGCTAGCAACTTGTAACTAAGTTAAAATGAGCAACGAAACACAAGATAAAAAAGGCGTGATGAAAGAGTTTGGGCTGTCCTCGCTCTCACTACGCAACAGTACCAGCATACTGATTCTAACCTTTCTGATTGTGGCAGGTGGTATGCTTGCGTATTCCACCATGCCAAAGGAACTTTTTCCAGAGGTGGTTATGCCGCAGATTTATGTGCGAACGGTTTACCCAGGAAACTCGCCTATCGATATTGAAAATCTGATTACACGTCAGATTGAGAAGGAGATTAAGCCGTTGAAAGGCATCAATGAGATGACCTCAACTTCGGTTCAGGACAACTCTATCATCATTGTAGAATTCAACACGGATGTACCCGTTGAAGAAGCACTTTCTGATGTAAAAGACGCGGTTGACAAAGCCAAAAGTGAGCTTCCAAACGACCTCGATATGGACCCGATGGTCATGGATGTAAACATGTCGGAAATGCCCGTCATGAACATCAACCTTTCGGGAGACTACAGCGTGGATGATTTGAAGGAATACGCAGAATTACTTCAGGATAAAATGGAAGTGATTGCTGAGGTTTCTTCTGTGGATTTGCGTGGTGCGTTGGAGCGTGAAATCAACATCAATGTTGATGTAAACAGGATGGAAGCCGTTGAGGTCAGCTTTGGCGATATTGAAAGTGCCATCGGTTATGAGAACATGAGCATTTCTGGCGGTGACATCCTGATGGATCAGACGCGAAGAACCATCCGTGTTTCTGGCGAATACACCAACATGGACCAGATTGCCAATACCATTATCAAAGCAGAGTACGGCAACATCATTTACCTGCGCGACATTGCCACGGTTGAAGATGGCTACAAGGAACGCACGAGTTACGCCAGATTGGACGGCAACCCTGTTGTGTCGTTAGATATTGTAAAAAAATCGGGTGAAAACCTGCTAAATGCCACGGATCAAGTGTTTGCCATTCTTGACGAAGCTCAAGCCAACCGCTTTCCTTCTGACCTGAAAATTACCATTACCAACGACCAGAGTAATCAGGTACGTGGGCAGTTATTGAACTTGGAGAACAGCATCTATTCCGGTGTGATTCTAGTAGTAATTGTACTGCTTTTCTTCCTCGGATTGAGAAACGCGCTCTTCGTTGGAATCGCCATTCCGCTTTCAATGCTCATGAGTTTTATGATTCTTGGTTCAATGGGAATTACCATCAACATGATGGTGCTTTTCGCCTTGATTCTTGCACTCGGTATGTTGGTGGATAACGGCATCGTGACCATCGAAAACATTTACCGCCTCTACTCTACTGGCATGTCTAAAAGAGACGCTGCGCGATATGGTGTGGGCGAGATTGCCGTTCCTATTATTTCATCAACTGCCACCACGTTAGCAGCTTTTGCTCCACTCCTTTTCTGGGATAGTATTATGGGCGAATTCATGAAGTTCTTGCCTATCACGTTGATTGTTGTTCTTGGTTCATCCTTGTTCGTGGGACTGGTTGTAAACCCTGTGTTTGCTGCCCTGTTCATGAAGCGCGAAGAAAAGAAAGGCGTCAACTTCAAATCGCTGATTATTACTGTTGGTATTGAAATCGCATTGAGCGTACTGTTCTACGTTGGAGATATGTTCAGCATGGGAACAATTTTCGCCACATTGGCGGTTCTTACCGTACTTAACGCATTCGTATTGCGACCAGTTTCGTCTTGGTTTCAAAATAAGTTCTTATCATGGCTGGAAGAGGGATACCTGAAAGTACTTCGCTTCTCGCTCAATTCATGGAAACCATTTGCCCTATTCGCTTTTACCGTGTTTATGCTGATTGGCTCATTTATGCTTGTTGCTGTTGTAAGTCCTGATGTGGAATTCTTCCCTGCCAACGACCCGAAATATGTGAACATCTTCTTAGAAGCCGCTTCTGGAACAGACATTGAAAAAACCAATGAGACTATTCTAGGCATTGAAGAAGAAGTACAAGAGATTATCGATCCGTATCGCGTTTGCGTCAACTCGGTGGTAACCAACATTGGTGCGGGTTCTAACGACCCAATGGATGGTCCGCCAGCGGGAGAGACGCCAAACAAGGCAAAAATTACCATCTCATTCAAGGAATTTGAAGAGCGAGAAGGAGTTTCCACTTCTGATGTGATGAAAGCACTGAGCGAGCATCTTACCAAACGTCCAGGAATTATCATGAACGTTCAGAAGAATCGTGAAGGACCACCCGCTGGAAAACCGATTAATATTGAAGTAAGCGGTGAAGAATTTGAAACCCTTATCGCGGCAGCTGAAGGATTGAAGGCTGCCATTTCAGAAAAGAACATTCCTGGTGTTGAAGGTCTGAAACTAGACCTTGAAACAGGCAAGCCAGAAATTATGGTGAACGTAGATAGAGCACGTGCTCGTATGTTCGGATTGAGTACCGCACAGATTGGAGGAACGTTGAGAACTGCCCTTTTCGGTAAGGAAATCAGCAAGTTCAAAGAGGGTGAGGATGAATATCCAATCATGCTTAAACTCAAGGATGATTACCGTTATGACGTGAGCTCGTTGCTTAACCAACGCATCACATTCCGTGATATGACCACAGGTCAAATCAAGCAAGTGCCAATTTCTGCTGTGGCTGATATTTCATTCACAAGCTCGTATGGTGCTGTAAAGCGTAGAGATCAGGATAGAACTATTACCGTTTGGAGTAACGTGATTGAGGGCTACAACGCCACCAACATCAATGCTCAGATTCAAGAAGAATTTGGAGAATATCCAATGCCAGATGGCTATTCGCTCCGATTTACAGGAGAAAGCGCTGAACAAGAAAAAGCTGCCGCATTCCTGGGTAAAGCCTTCATGATTGCTATCGCGTTGATTGTTTTGATTCTTGTGTCGCAGTTCAACTCAGCCATCAAACCGATGATTATTGTCGGTTCGGTTGTCTTCAGTACCATTGGTGTATTCTTAGGAATCATCGCCTTTGGTGATACCATTTCTGTTATCATGACGGGTATTGGGATTGTTTCGTTGGCGGGAATTGTGGTAAACAATGCCATCGTTCTTATCGATTACATCGACCTAACACGTGCTAGAAAACGTGAAGAATTGGGAATGCCTGAAGGCAGTATACTTCCTCTGAATGAAGCGGTTGAATGCATCATTGAAGGTGGAAAAACCCGTCTGCGACCAGTATTACTTACCGCCATTACCACGGTTTTGGGTTTACTTCCGCTTGCCACGGGTATGAACATCAACTTCTACACGCTTTTAAGTGAGTTAGATCCACAGGTTTATTTTGGTGGAGACAACGTAGCGTTTTGGGGGCCAATGGCTTGGACAGTTATCTACGGACTTTCGTTCGCAACCTTCTTAACCTTAGTTGTTGTTCCAGTAATGTACTTGCTGGTAGAGAGGATTAAGATAGCCTTTGACAAACCAGAAATACCAGAACCTACAAAGACATAATATGAGTCTTACCTACGAATCGGATGAGCAGAAGTGGGCCATTATCAAAATGGCCATTGAGCAGAATATGCCTGCTAATAAGATTTTCGGATTCGAGATTTTAGAAATAAAAGAAGGTTATGCCAAAATTCACGTTCCGTTTAAGGAAGAGTTTATTGGCGATTTCATTCACGGCTTATGGCATGGCGGCATTATAGCAAGCATTGCCGATTCTGCAGCTGGTATAGCGGCTTCAACCGTACTCACAGATGCACGAGATAAACTCAACACCATCGACCTGAGAATCGATTATTTGAGCGGAGCGATAAAAGAAGACCTCTTTGCTGAAGCTGAATTACTTAAAGTTGGAAAGCGCATCATTAAAGCAGATGTTAAGCTTTATCAAGAATCTAAAGGAACCGTGGCCATTGCTCGTGGAGCTTTTAGCCTTCTGAAATTTGAAGAATAAAAAAGAGCCACTAGTTAGCGGCTCTTTTTTATTGCGATTTCTGAATGATACGAATTTGAATGACTCGTATCTGTTCACCGTACTTAGTTCAGTTTAAAAACAAGGCCTAAATCAATCAGGGATTTTCCAAAACCAAACTGACCAGTTAAGCCAATTTTATCTGCAAAATACCAACGAGCACCAGCGTGCACACCGCCAAATGCCAATGGTACCACTTGGTCGCTTACGTTATCATAGAATATAACTCCTATACCAGTACCTATGTTTACGCCAACAAAAATATCTAGCACATCCGCATGAAGGTTTTTACCCATTTTATCTTCAATCAGCTGGTAAAAGTGAAAATTGGCCAATGCTCCAAAAGGAACGTTAATCGAGCCTTTTGAGCCAAAGAGACTTCCTGCTGCTCCGCCAAAACCTGTACTAAAACCGACACCCACATACTGGTGAACGCCAAACTCTCCTTCAACACTAAGCTGTCCAGTAATTGGAGAGTAAAACCCCCTAGTTGGTCCAAACAACGGGGCTCGTGTAGTACCTAGATGGTAGTAATTGGCAGCCCCTAACCCTAACGATATAACCTTGGTGTCTTTTGTCCATGCTTGTGCAGTAACATTTTGTGTGCTAAACAAAAAAGGAATTGCAAGCGCTATTAAGTATTTCATAATGTTGGTTCTCGTGAGTTTATTATAGTTCAAAATTACAAGACTTGGGCTGATAACGAATTTAAATTGGCCAATTAATGAACGCTTCCCTGTTAACAATCCTGAACCTTATTGATTTCCATACAGTCATTGTGTTTGAGCTCCTTCGTAAATAGTAGTCAGGCCAAACGCATTAAGTTTTTACAATGAGATTATTACAGCGAGGGTTCGAGCTATTGGGTTCTCGATACGATTGTGGTGTCTCCAATCACTCGAACTAACAGGCTGGGTTACTCGGTATTAGTTGGTTACGTTTTGCTTTACACCTTATGCTGGGAACTTCTTAATGCGTTTGCCCTGAAAATGGTAGTAAGACAGTTCCCCTTTTCGGTTTTGAGGAGTAATTTTGCACGAAACACAAACTCATGTCAGAAAAAAAAGGCCGTGTAACTGGAATAGGTGGTATCTTCTTTAAGAGCAACAATCCAAAAGAGCAGCGTAATTGGTACAGCCAAAATTTAGGGATGGTTACCAACGATTATGGTTCTTTGTTCGAGTTTAGAGAGTCCTCAAACCCAGAAAAGAAAAGCTATTTACAATGGAGTCCGTTTGATGCGGATACCAAATACTTTGAGCCATCAGAACGTGAGTTCATGATAAACTATCGTGTTGAGAACATGGTAGAATTGGTGAGGCAATTAAAGGCTGATGGTGTTACCATCTGCGATGAAATTGAAGAGTTTGAATACGGGAAATTCGTTCATATACTCGATCCTGAAGGCAATAAAATAGAACTATGGGAACCAATTGACGAAAGTTTCACAAAAACTCACCCTGAAGGTACTACTACAAAGTAGGGCTACATCTCAGCAATCAACTCCTTCATTATCAATGTCATCTTTGGCTCCGCCTTAGCGGCTACATTGATTACATCTTCATGCGTGACTTTCACAATCTTACCCGGAACACCAAGGTCTGTAATAATGGAAACCGCAAAGCATCGCATATCGCCATGTCGGCCAGCAATTACCTCAGGAACAGTTGACATTCCAACGGTATCAGCTCCAACATTTCTCACGTACATGTATTCGGCTGGCGTTTCCAAACATGGCCCGCTCAATCCTGCATAAATTCCTTCTTGCACTTTAATACCATGAGAAGAAGCAATTTCTCTAGCCTTGGCGATAAGCCCTTTGTCATAAGACTCGCTCATATCTGGAAAACGCGGTCCCAATTCTGGGTAATTTTTCCCCATTAACGGATTGGTTGGAAATAGGTTGATGTGATCATTAAGAATCATCAAATCACCAATCTCGTAATCAGGATTTACTCCGCCACTTGCGTTCGAAACGACCAAATCGTTCATTCCAAGTGCTTTCATTACACGAACAGGAAAGGTTACTTCCTTCATGTTGTAGCCTTCATAATAATGGAAACGACCTTGCATGGCCATCACAGACTTTCCTCCGAGTTTTCCGAAAATGAGTTTACCACAATGGCCTTCTACGGTAGAAACCGGGAAATTTGGAATTTCTTCATACGGCACAACATGTTCTGCCACAATCTCTTTCACCAAACCGCCAAGACCAGTTCCAAGAATAATTCCTACTTCAGGAGAAGCTCCAGTTCGTTGCTTTAAGAAAGCCGCAGTTTCCTTTATTTTTTCAAGCATGTTTTCCATGACCAAGTATCATTTTTTCGAAATCCGAAGTCTGCTTGCCAAAGTCAATTCTTATTGGCAAATAGAACATCGAAACGTGTTTCAATTCATTTAAAATTACAGCATTGTCCAGCCTTGCAGCATCCTTCTCTGTAGTAATGACTGCATTTACAGTCGCGCCAAAACTATCCAAATTTCTAAGGGACTTTAGATCTTCTGACGTATAATTATGATGATCCGCAAATTTCAAATGCCCTAGCACCTTGTGATATACAGCCACACTTTTTTCAAAACGTTCTTCATTAGCAATGCCAGAAAAGAGCAGTACCTCTTGAATTTCAGATACCTCCATTTTTCTACCCGAAAGCTGAATCAGTTCCTCAGAAACAGTTTTAGAACGAAAAGTTTTTCCTTTAAAATTTGAACTGGCGACTTGCTTTTCACTTAATCCAGTTAGAACAAGAACATCAGCTCTTGCCGACTCTAGTTTCGCTTCACGAAGCGTTCCAACTGGCAACAAATAATTTTTCCAAAAAGGATTGCGAGAAGGCGTGACCAAAATGCTCAAACTTGGCTTTACCCAGCGATGTTGAAAACCGTCATCCATCACAATCACATCGGGTTTCTGACTAGAAGCTAAAAGCTTCTCAATGCCTTGAACTCGATTTTCGCACACAGCCACGTTCACTTTTGGCAACCTTCGTTTCAGCTGCAACGGTTCATCGCCAACTTCTGATGCCAAACTAGATACTGACACCAAACGAAACCCCTTTGTCAATCGGCCATAACCACGACTTAAAACGGCAACATTTCTCCCATTATTAGCCAAAACCTGAACGACATAATTGACCAAAGGAGATTTTCCCGTACCGCCAGTTTCTAAATTTCCAACACAGATAATTGGAACAGCAAACTCCTTAGAAGGAAGAACCCCAAAATCGAACAGACGGTTTCGCAACCAAACAAAAATGCCATAAACAATAGCAAAAGGCCACAAAAGATGTCGGTACCAAGGCATTGCCGAATATAGTCAGGAACACCGCATTCTTCTGGAAGTTGTTCAATTTGAGAATATAACATCATTATTCAACAATTGAGATGCTTTCCTTCGATAAAAACTCAAGACAAGCTCTCAGCGAAACCAGTAAAAAACTCCGTAGGTAGCCGTTTGTTTCCCTGACGGAGGAAGGGTCTCATTTATTTTGACACTGGAAATTTTGACCACCAAACGGTACATTATTTTTAATGCTTATCCGCAACTCTCCCCAATTATCGAATAAATTGCTCCTAACAGACATAAAATAGCCACAACTTGTCCCGACCAATCGGGAGAAGTTGTGGCTAAAAACATGTTGATCCGTTACATTAAAATCTGAAATTTCCGTTTACGACCAGACTATTGGGGAAAGATGCGGATAAGCATATTATTTTTTAACCAGCGAGTTAGACTTTAGACAACTTCCTTAATATTGCTTCATGCAAGCATCCGAGATAATCAAGTATTTGGAGGAATTGGCCCCACCATCTCTTCAGGAAAATTATGACAACTCTGGTCTTTTAGTCGGTGATTCCAAAACGGAAGTCACAGGAATTATGGTGAGTTTAGACTGCACTGAAGACGTAATTGATGATGCCATTTCGCAAAAGTGTAACCTCGTTGTCTCGCACCACCCCATTGTGTTTAGCGGATTAAAACGTTTTAACGGAAAGAACTACGTTGAACGAACAGTTATAAAAGCCATCAAAAATGATGTACTGCTTTACGCCATCCATACAAATTTGGACAACGTAAGCGAAGGGGTAAACAGGAAAATCGCTGATAAGTTAGGATTACAGAACACGCGAATCCTCGCTCCAAAAAACCAATTACTAAAGAAAATAGTAACGTATTGTCCAACTGCACATGCAGAAAATGTTCGTAACGCCATGTTCTCTGTAGGAGCCGGTAGCATTGGCAATTACGACCAATGTTCGTTCAACACAAATGGAACTGGCACTTTTTGTGGCAACGAAACCACCAATCCGTTTGTTGGAAACAAAGGCGAATTGTACTCGGAGGAAGAAGTAAGAATCGAGGTAGTTGTTCCTGAATTCTCAGTCAAAAACGTGCTGAGCGCCATAAAAAAAGCGCACCCATACGAAGAAGTGGCGTTTGATGTGTATGCGATGGAGAATACCTGGAAAGAGGTTGGCGCTGGAATGATTGGAGAACTTGCCGCAGAAATAGACGCGCTGGATTTTTTAAAATCGTTAAAAACAAGCATGAAAACGGAATGCGTGCGTTATACTCTTCCTCATAAAAAGAATGTGAAACGCGTTGCGATTTGTGGTGGTGCTGGTAGTTTTTTGCTTGGTAATGCACTCGGTGCTGGAGCAGATATTTTCATCACGGGAGACTACAAATACCATCAGTTTTTTGATGCAGAAAACCGCATCATTATTGCCGATATAGGGCATTACGAAAGCGAACAGTTTACGATTGACCTTTTGGCTGAAAAACTAGCCCATAAATTCCCTATCTTTGTGCCCCGTTTTACAAGGGTAAAAACGAACCCGATCAATTATCTATAAAACATGGCGACTAAAAAAGCTACAGCAGGTTCAGATTTCACAGTTGAGGAGAAACTGAAAACACTTTTCAATCTTCAGACAATTGATTCTGAAATTGACAGAATTAGAACTATCCGCGGAGAGCTTCCTTTGGAGGTTCAGGATTTGGAGGACGATATTGCCGGTCTTGAAACTAGATTGCAAAACCTTACCGATGAGGTAAACGCATTTGAAGATGCAATCGTCCAGCGTAAAAACATGATTACTGATGCGCTTACAGCTATCAAGAAATATGAAACGCAGCAAGGAAAGGTTAGGAATAACCGTGAGTTCGATTCATTGAACAAAGAGATTGAATTCCAAAACCTGGAAATTCAGCTTTGTGAGAAGAAAATGAATGAATTTAAGGTGAACATCGAAGCCAAGAACGCTTTGATTGAAGTAGCTAAAACAAACTTTGAGGAGCGTCAAAAAGACCTTGAAGCCAAGAAATCTGAGTTGGATTCAATCATTGCTGAAACTGAAAAGGATGAAGCTAAATTGACCAAACAGTCAAAAGCTGCTGAGAAAGTTATTGAAGACAGATTGATTACTGCATACAAGAGAATCCGTGAAAATTCTTTGAACGGATTGGCAGTAGTAAAAATCGAAAGAAGCGCTTGTGGCGGCTGTTTCAATAAAATTCCACCACAACGAATTTTGGATATCAGTTTGAGAAAGAAAATTATCGTTTGCGAGCATTGCGGACGTGTTCTTGTTGATCCTGAAATTGACGGGAAAGAAGAAGCATAAGCTAATTAAGGCTTGAATATTGAAGGGGATTCGGTTTGAATCCCCTTTTTTTGTACCACATTTTGAGATACACACTCGCCATACTTATTGTTCTTGCACTTTCGAGTGTTGGATTTTCGCAGACCTTCGGTACTAGCGAAGATTTCAACGAAGCGTATTCCCTCCTACTCGATTTAGAATTTAAGGATGCAGACAAGTTAATTCAGCAACTAAAAGCAAATGAACCCGAGAACCTCGCACCAGTATATCTCGAAGACCTTTCAGACTTTCTTTTCATTGTAGTTACTGAAGATCAAGAACAGTTTGAGGCAAGAAAAGACCTGCGTTCTGAGCGACTTAAAGCATTGAATCGCCTACCTGACTCTTCTCCATACAAACTACTTTCCGAGGGCGAAATTCATCTTCACTGGGCATTTTCCATGATGCGATTTGGAGAGTATTTTAACGGAGCAAGCGAGATAAATAAAGCATTTCACGCGCTGGAGAAGAACATGGAGAGGTTTCCTGATTTTCTTCCCACGTACAAAAGCATGGGCTTGCTGCACACGCTTATTGGAACGGTTCCTGACAATTACAAATGGGCAACAAAATTAATGGGTGTAGATGGCACCATTGAACAGGGAATCGGTGAAATGGAAATGGTCATTCAGAAATCTAACCAGAATTCTGAATATCAAAACCTTCGAAAAGAGACACTTTTTCTGTTGAGTTTTCTTCACATCAACCTTCTTAATAACAGCGAAGCATTGCTGCGTTACCAGAAAGAAGTTGAGAAAGAGCAAGGTCCGCTAATGGATTTTGCGAAAGCAAGTTTATATAAGGAGAATGGTAGGGCGGATAAAGCAATTGAAGTGCTACTTGCTTCATCGAGATCAAGAGACTCGTTTCCGTATCTCAACTTCCTGTTAGGCGAATTGAAATTGGCCCGAATGGATGAGGATGCGAGCTCGCACCTTATTTCATACACCAAATCGTTTCGAGGAAAGAGTTACTTGAAATCGGCACAGCAAAAGATTGCATGGCATTTTCTTCTTACCAATGGCGATGAAAAAATGTATCGCGAGCTAATTTCTAAAGTTGATGAGGTTGGAAGCTCCATGCTTGACGAAGACAAATCGGCCCAGAAGGAATTTGAATCGGGACAAATTCCCAATCGTGTTCTGCTAAAAGCGAGATTGCAGTTTGATGGTGGCTTTTATCAAGAAGCGTTGAAAACACTTATCACATCCAAAACAAGCGACCTTACAACTACAGATGAAAAACTGGAATTCACCTATCGTTTAGGACGGATTCATCACGAATTGGGCAACCAGAAAGAAGCAATCTCCTACTATGAAATGACGATTAAAAATGGCGCAGACAGCAAGCGATATTTTGCCGCCAACTCATCATTAATGCTTGGCATGCTGTTTGAAAATTTGGGACAAAACAATAAAGCGCTAAAAGCTTTTGAAGCATGTTCTAAATTCAACAATTCGGAATACCGAAATAGCATCAATCAAAAAGCGAAAGCCGGAATTCTTCGCCTGAAGAATTAGAACCGAAATCCTACGATTGAAATATCTTATCTTTGATTCATGGCAACTTATCAAGTAAATATTTTGAATCCAAAAGCGGTAAGATTATTAAAAGACCTTGCCGACCTCAAGCTGATTTCTATTTCTGAAACTACAGCCGATTCATTTCAATCCGCTGTGGAACGCATTCGCAGTTCGGTTGGCAAGGGCGTACCTACTTTGGAAGAGATTACAAAAGAAGTGGAGGCTGTAAGAGCGGAACGGTATGCCAGAAAAAAAGAGAAGGGTAATAATTGACACCAATCTTTGGGTTAGTTTTCTTCTTTCAAGAAACCTTACAACCTTGGATGGCGTTCTGGGTAGCTCTAAGTTGACCTTACTGTTCAGTCAAGAATTGCTAGATGAATTCTTGGAAGTTATTCAACGACCCAAATTTTCAACGCTTGTTTCTAAAACCGCCATTTCCGACCTACTCAACACGCTCAGAAGCAAAGCTGAATTCATTGAAGTGAAATCTGAAGTAAGCCATTGTCGCGATGAAAAAGACAACTTCCTGTTGAGTCTTGCCAAAGATGGGAGTGCCACGCATTTGATTACCGGAGACAAAGACTTATTGGTCATTGCAAAGTTTGAAAAGACCCATATCATCACCCTGACCGAGTTTCTAAAAGGATAACGGAAACTGAAAATTCTTCGCCTGAAGAATTAGAACCGGAATCCAACCGTTGAGATTACGCTGTGGTTTCTAGTCACCACATCAGCGAAATTCGTCTCATACAATTGGTAAGCACTCTCCTGTCTGGTAAGACTGTAAGTCAAATCCACGAAAAATCGTTTTAGCCGAAAACCTGCACCAAGCGAATAACGTGTATTGTCGAAACTGTATTTGCCTGTATAAGGGTTACCATTAATGCCAAATCCGCCTCGAATGCTAAATGATTTGATTCTCCACTCAGTACCCAAACGGATGTTTCCTGCCCAATTCAACTGATTCTTAACATTTGCATTTTCTGCATCGAACGAGTAGCTACGCGACTTTAACTGCGCCAGCGAATAGTTCACATACTCATAATCGGCTGTAATTAACCCAATTTTCCCAACAACAAATGCCAAACTTCCAATAGCCCTGAATGGTGTTTGCAGACGATAATCAAATGCGCCATTTAACGTGGCAAGCGTGTACTGGCCTGCATTTTCCAGATCAGAGGTAACCGAGGACGTGAATTCTTCATCAATCTGAAACCAAGTTGGTGTATGAATAGCCGCTCCCATACGCAACCATTTTACTGGACGATAAATCATCCCGAACTTGATATTAAAGCCGTTTCCCGTTGCTCTCAAGTAATCTGTGTTTGAAAATGACGCAAAATTGGTAATTGAGTCCTGCGTATCGCTCTCAGAATATGTGCGTTCCAACTCATAATTCAACCGTGGAATTCCGATAGTGGTACCTATGTATAAGGCGTTGCCGAAGTTTCCTCCGAATGAAAGCGCAATCTCACCCATCGATCCTTTAGTGGTTTCGCGAATCTGTTGCGTCTGTCCATAAAACGGAGCAACATTTCTCATGTATGAATTCACCGAACCTGGCAGTGTATCAATCAGAAAAGTGCCCCAACCCATATATGCGTTAGAAAACTCTGAGCCTGGGGCTAATTCGGTTGGAATATTTGCGTAGTTAATTCCATCGTTGTTCAATTGATTGACCCAACCATCTATAACGGAACTGGAAGTATTTACACCGACAATAGAAGTTGTTCGCTGAAAATTAGCCGTTCGATTATACGAAAGGCCTAGATGAAACGCCTTCCATGCCCACTGTTTGTCCTTGCCCCGTTTGCGCTCAAACCGCGCCACAAAACCAGCATTTCCAATATTCGCATTCATCTTGGTATCTGAAGATTGCATTCCTAGGTATGTAGCATCGGTTCCTGCAGAAAGAATTCCCAAACTGACCGAACCGGTTGTTTTCGTAAAAACCCCGATTCCTGCAGGATTCACACTCATTGAAGACATATCCCCTCCAAGCGCTCCGAAAGCTCCGCCCATGGCAGAATATCGAGCCGTTCCTGTTACATCAATCTGCGAATAACGTAACGCATCCAATTCATTTTGGGCAAATACGCTCGATGCGGCAAAAAGGGCAATGCCCAAACCTGCAAGTAGTTTAAACCTGTTCATTTATCAAATCTTTATGGGTGTCCTCCTCTAGACCCATGGCTTCCCCCGGACGAACCACGACTTCCTCCGAAGGAACCTGAAGACCGCGAAGGCGAACTAAAACTTCGGCTAGGACTAGATGATGGTCTTGCGCTTCGCGAAGGCTGCGAACTACGGGAAGGCATAGCATTACGAGATGGTTGCTGATAATTCCTAGAAGGACTAGTTGCGTTCCGCGAAGGCTGAGAATAACCTCTGGAAGGAGCAGCATTCCGCAAAGGCTGCGTAGAGGTGTTTCGTTGACTATTTGAAGGTCTGGAATACTGGTTACTGCTACGACTGCCCGGATATAATCGATTATAACCATTTGAATTGGTTCGATTATAGCCGTTATTGTTAGGCTGTGTCCGCTGTGGGTTCTGGTACGTATTCCTACTATTCTGGTCTACTGTCGACCTGTTTGGCTGTTTGGTCTGCATTCTGTTCGAATAACGAGTCACATCATTTCCTCCCTGATACGTATCGTTGCGACCTGCTGAACTTGGGTTTGTTCGTGGCTGCTTGGTAGTTGTCCGAAACCTGCTCCTGTCAGCAGTTGGCGAGATGTTTCGCTGCGGCCTACTTGTGGCTCGCTCAGCAGTACTTCTCTGATACGAATTACCACGAGTTACTGTGGCCGCAGTTCGTGTCTGACCCTTGCCAACGTCACCTTTGGCTATACTGGTACTACCTCTATTAACCGAAGTTGGTGTTTGTCTGGCTGCATCACCCTTCGCAACCACCGATTGCTGACTATACCTCTCCTGATTTCCTTTTACAGGCCGGGCATCTGCGGTTCCAAGTACATTCCCTTTATTGGCATGCGACACCTTTCCTTCTTGGGCTGCCCGGTTGTAGGTTGTGGCAAATGAAGTATTTCTATACCCTGATCCAATTGAGCTTCCAGCATCACCCGTTGAACCTCGGTGTCCGTAATAGATTCCACTATTGGAATCATACGTATTGTAATAGCCTCCGTAGCCGTAGCCTCCGTAACCATAGCCTCCGTAACCATAGCCTCCGTAGCCGAAGCCTCCGTAACCATAGCCTCCGTAACCATAGCCTCCGTAGCCGAAGCCTCCATAGCCGAAGCCTCCGTAGCCGTAGCCTCCGTAGCCGTAGCCTCCGTAACCATAACCACCATAGCCGAAGCCTCCATAGCCATGTCCCCACCCTCCTAGTCCATATCCGCCATAACCAAATAAAGATCCCGTGTAAATACTTGTTCCCCAATAATAGGGGTCGTAGTTGTAATAATACATGTTAGTGTACCAAGGATCATAATAGTCCCATCCAGAATTGTACCCATGGAATCTACGTATGCGCGAAGCGTAATCATAATTATTATTGTCTTCGTAATAGTTATTAGTGACATTATTGCCATTCTCATCAACGTATTGATCAGCTTGATTAGAATACGAGGGATTTGCGTTGTTTTCTGGTGTATAACCTTCCTCAGGATAATAATCATCTACCGTTGAATAACCATCTAATGGTGATTCAGTAGTTTCAATCAACTCCTGATTAACCTGAGGAGCCTGATAGATATCGCCATAAATACCATCATCATCCTGAGCGGAAACTCCCAAGGAGAATGCGGTGAAGAATAAGCAGAACAAAAGAAACTTGAATGATGAGGATTTCATGGCTCTATGACTTTTAGAATCGTTCATTTTTAAAACAGTCAGCGCGGCTTAATGTTTAATTTTGGCCTCTCGCAACCGTTTAAGAACTATACAAACATCATACCAAAATGGCGAAGGATTTCACAACTCGTGAAGAAGATTATTCGAAGTGGTACAACGAACTTGTTGTAAAGGCTGATTTAGCCGAGAACTCTGCCGTTAGAGGCTGCATGGTTATCAAGCCTTATGGGTTTTCCATTTGGGAAAGCATGCAAGCCGAGCTTGACAAGAAATTTAAGGCTACAGGACATAGCAACGCTTATTTCCCACTTTTCATTCCGAAAAGCTTTTTTGCCAAGGAGGCCAGTCATGTAGAGGGGTTTGCCAAAGAATGTGCCGTTGTTACGCATTATCGACTTAAGAGCACCAAAGATGGTGGGATTGAAGTTGATGAAACCGCAAAATTGGAAGAAGAACTGATTGTTCGTCCAACTTCCGAAACCATCATTTGGAACACATACAGAAACTGGGTTCAGAGCTATCGCGATTTACCAATTCTTGTAAATCAATGGGCAAATGTTGTTCGTTGGGAAATGAGGACACGTCTTTTTCTACGAACCGCAGAATTCCTGTGGCAAGAAGGCCACACAGCGCATGCAACAGAACAAGAGGCAGTTGCTGAAGCGGAACAAATGATGAATGTGTATGCTGATTTTGCAGAGAACTTCTTGGCTATTCCTGTTTGGAAAGGCACAAAATCAGCGAACGAACGATTTGCTGGTGCCATTGAAACCTATTGCATTGAAGCACTAATGCAAGACGGAAAAGCACTCCAAGCGGGAACTTCACACTTCCTCGGACAGAATTTTGCCAAGGCATTTGATGTGAAATTCACAGGAAAGGACGGAAAACAAGACTTTGTTTGGGCAACATCGTGGGGAGTCTCCACCCGTTTGATGGGAGCGTTGATTATGACGCATTCTGACGACAGGGGCCTGGTTCTTCCTCCAAATCTTGCTCCTTTCAAGGTTGTGATTGTTCCCATTTATAGAAAGGACGAGGAATACAAACTAGTATGTGATAAAGCTCGTGAGATAAAAGCGCAATTAGAAGCAAAGGGAATCACGGTGAAATTAGATGACCGCGACACGCACAAGCCAGGCTGGAAATTTGCTGAGTACGAATTCAAGGGAGTTCCAGTTAGAATCGGCCTTGGACCAAGAGACATAAAGAACGGAACGCTGGAAGTTGCCCGAAGAGACACTTTGACAAAAGAATCCGTTTCTGCTGATGGAATTGGCGAACATGTGGAGTCTCTTCTCGCTGAAATTCAGACAAACCTTTTCCAAAAAGCACTAAAACATCGCGAAAAAAACACCACTTCGGTAACTTCTTGGGATGAGTTCAAGGATGTTCTAGAGAAAAAAGGCGGGTTTATTCTAGCCCATTGGGACGGTTCTTCTGAAACGGAGGAAAAAATTAAGGAGGAGACCAAGGCCACAATTCGACTAATTCCTCTTGAAGACAAGTTCAAAACTGAAGGAAAATGTGTTTACAGCGGGAATCCTTCAAACCAAGTTGTGGTCTTTGCTAAAGCATATTGATTGTCTTTCACAGAAAATATCTCATGAAGAATCTATCTAAAAGAGATTTTTTTACATTTGCGCTCCGTTAAATAAACGGCCCGTTCGTCTAGGGGTTAGGACGCATGGTTTTCATCCATGTAACAGGGGTTCGAATCCCCTACGGGCTACCAAAAAACCCTCTTTCCAGTTCGGATTGAGGGTTTTTTATTTCTTACGCAGTATTTCCATGCACGCAAAAAAGGGTATCTGCTCCCTTTTTGTTCTTGATCTGGTTGTTTTCAGTTGTTTGGCTACACGCTCTAATTCGGCCGCTAAACCCCAATTTTCCAAATTCCTTTTTCCAAAAACGCTTCAATCGTTTGGCGTTTGGCCTTGTTTATCAGGTTAGAATGAGAAATTTTCTCTCGCTTTGAATATTCGTTGAGTGTGATGATTTCCTTTCCTTGCATGTATGCCAGTCGTTTGTGGTAGCTTGATGCCAGAGCCTTTCCAACAATCTCTTCCATCTTGAGTGTCTGACCGTTTCGGTCAAAATCCTGAAAAGCATCGTAATAAAAACTACGGTCTATATACTTGATATTGATGGGAACGTAGCCTTCGCGCAGCAGCAGATAATTGTTGATGACCCGACCAATCCGGCCATTTCCGTCCACAAACGGATGAATATGCTCGAATGTCAGGTGCAGGCGCGAAATCCGCTTGATGATGCTTTCATGAACGGTTGCATTGTATTGAGCAAACATGGAGGTCATCTTGTCCAGAATATGTGTTGGGTCTGCCGCGATGTGATTGCCCACACGCACCCATTCATTTTCATTTCTAAACCGTCCGGCCACTTCATCCCGGATGTTTGTAAGTAGAACTTTGTGCAGAAACAGAATCATTTCCAACTTCAGTTCCTTATCTTTTGCGTGCTGATTGATGTAGGAAACAACCTGCGCCAAATTCTTCGCCTCAAACAATTCCCGTTCAGAAATGTAACGGTCGAGTTCCAATTTCAGCAGAATTTTCTCCGTGTCTTCGAGTGTCAACGTGCTGTTTTCAATGGCATTTGAGTCGTAAACCTGTTCGGCCACTTCTGCTTCGCTCAAAATTTCAAGCAGCGATTCTTTCTTTGGAGCAGCCATGTAAAACCGTTCTCTAAGTGCCTGAATTCTATTATATACCGTTGCTACATTTGCCATTTCATATATTTTCACGATTATAAATCTATAAACGTAAAGTTATCAATAAATATTATAGTTTTTAACGATAATTCAATTATAATCGTGAAAACAGTAATTTCAATTAGTGATTTTCGCGATACTCAGGCATGAGGCACTTTATTTTCCTAAATGGTTTCAAAAACTTGGTGGTTCTCAAAAAAACGTTGGCAGTTTCATTGTGGGTGATTACTTCATCAAGCGATTGAAAAATTAGAATCTTCAACGAATAATCGGTCTCAGGTTACAACCAAAACCGAATCTTACCGTTTGGTTTCCAGTAATAAATAACTTCGGCCCCTAGAATAGAAAACAACAATGGCAGAATCAATCACAATCGAGAACGGAATCCTAAACGTTCCCGACAATCCTATTATCCCATTTATTGAAGGAGATGGCATTGGAGTTGATATTTGGACACCCGCACGAAAAGTTTTTGATGATGCCGTTAAGAGAGTTTACGGTGATTCTAAAAAAATAGAATGGCTGGAGATTCTAGCAGGAGAAAAAGCCTACCACGAAACTGGAGAATGGCTTCCAGAAGAATCTCTAGAGGCAATCAAGAAACATTTAGTAGCGATTAAAGGCCCCCTTACCACGCCAATTGGTGGAGGAATCCGATCTCTAAATGTCCAACTGAGACAAACACTGGACTTATATGTATGTCTTCGCCCTGTGCGCTGGTTCAAAGGTGTTCCTTCTCCTTTAGTTCATCCAGAATACACAGACATGGTAATCTTCCGAGAGAATACGGAAGACATATACGCAGGTATTGAGTTTCAGGCCGAAACTCCTGAATGCAAAAGGTTGGTAAATATTCTCCAGGATGATTTTGGAGCACGCGGAATCCGATTCCCAGAAACCACTTCCATCGGCATTAAGCCAGTTTCAAAAGAAGGCACTGAAAGGCTCATACATTCTTCTATTGAATACGCCATTGAACACAAAAAGCCTTCTGTTACCATTGTTCACAAAGGCAACATTATGAAATTTACTGAGGGTAGCTTCAAAAAATGGGGCTATGATTATGCAGAAGCTGAATTTGCAGACCAGGTCTTTACCTGGGGAATGTATGACAGCATTCTTGCTACGGATGGAGTAGATGCAGCAACCCAAGCGCAGGAAGATGCTTTGGCTTCAGGAAAGGTGCTGATTAAAGACTGTATAGCAGATGCGTTCTTACAGGAAATTCTTCTTTACCCAAAACAGCATTCGGTTGTTGCTACGCTCAACTTAAATGGCGATTACATATCGGACTCATTAGCGGCCTGTGTAGGTGGCATCGGTATTGCACCTGGAGCCAACATCAACTACAATACGGGTTATTCAATCTTTGAAGCAACTCATGGAACCGCACCAAAATTGGCTGGAAAAGACATGGTTAATCCAAGTTCAATTATTCTTTCTGGAGCCATGATGTTCGAATACATGGGGTGGACAGAAGTTGCACAATTGATAGAAAGTGCAGTAGAAGCAGCCATTGCTAGTAAGCGAGTTACATTCGATTTCCATAGATTGATGGAAAACGCTGAATTGCTTTCAACTTCAGAATTCGGAGATGAAATCATTAAAAATATGAAATAGTGAAAAGCGAAGAGTGAAAAGAGAGATGCGAAAAAAGTACGTGTGTTTATTTTTTCTGCTTGAAACTAGAAGCTTGTAACTTGAAACTAATTACCTACATTTGCGCCCCTAAAATTTTGACTACGAGAAGCAATGGCTAATCACAAATCGACACTTAAAAGAATACGATCAAACGAGACTAAACGTTTGAGAAACAAATACATTCACAAAACAACTCGTAACGCCATCAAGGAATTACGTGAGGCTACCGACAAAAAGGTTGCTGCCGAGTTGTATCCAAAAGTGATTGCGCTAGTTGACAAACTGGCCAAAAACAACATCATTCACAAGAACAAAGCATCCAACCTTAAATCGAAGTTAACGGTACACGTTAGCGCACTTTAAACAGCTTAGATTAAGATATTGAAGCCTCGACCATACGGTCGGGGCTTTTTTGTTTTTAGGAATCTGTATTTTCGACTGGCCTAATGGAAGAATACAAACCGATAAACGGAATTCGGGCTTGGGCGGAAGATGACCGTCCGCGCGAAAAGCTGCTTCTGAAAGGAAAGTCAGCCTTAAGCGATGCTGAACTGATAGCCATTCTTATTGGTTCAGGAAGCACTTCGGAAACTGCCGTTGACCTTTCAAAGCGAATTCTTCAAAGTCTGAACAATCAGCTTTCTGATCTTGCAAAACTATCCGTGAAAGACTTGACCAAATTCAAGGGAATTGGGGCTGCCAAAGCAATTTCTATCATTGCTGCCCTTGAATTAGGTAGAAGAAGAAAAGATACTGAACCTGACAAACGCCTAAAAATCACAAGCAGTCAATCTGCTTTTGATATTTTCTATCCGCATTTGGGTGATTTGAATCACGAGGAATTTTGGATTCTTTTTCTCAACCGCGCCAATGAAGTAATTGGTAAAGAGAACGTATCTAAAGGAGGCATTTCGGGAACAGTTGTAGACCCGAAAGTGGTGTTTAAGGCGGCAGTTCAATTTCCTGCATCCGCCATTGTTCTTGGTCATAATCACCCTTCAGGACAGCTAAAACCAAGTCAGGCCGATCATAAACTGACCAAGAAACTGAAAGAAGCAGGAAACGCCCTAGACATTCCTGTTCTGGATCATCTCATCATCGGTGACCGCAATTACTTTAGCTTTGCCGATGAAGGAGTTTTCTGACTGAATAATCATTCATCCTTGAAAAAACTATTGACCATTATCGGTGCACGACCGCAGATTATTAAAGCGGCTGCCTTGAACCGAGCAATTAGATTCAAATTTCCAAGTCAACTTACCGAGGTATTGGTTCATACAGGGCAGCATTACGACCATGGGATGTCTGATGTTTTCTTTGAAGAAATGGACATTCCAAAACCAAATTATCAGCTTTCGATTGGTTCAGAAACTCATGGCAAACAAACTGGAAGAATGCTCGAAGAGATTGAGCGAGTTATCAATCTCGAAAAACCAGATGCCCTAGTTGTTTATGGCGATACTAATTCTACACTAGCTGGAGCTTTGGCAGCATCCAAACTCCACGTTCCTGTTATTCATATTGAAGCAGGTCTTAGGTCCTTTAATAAAAGCATGCCAGAGGAAATAAACCGCATTTCTGCTGACCATGCTTCTACCCTGCTATTTTCGCCAACCAGAAGCGGATTAAAAAACTTGCAAAAAGAAGGTTTCTTAATAGTGGATGAGGCCAGAAAAAACGGGAAGGCCGATATAGGCAATCCATATATTTTCCATTGTGGCGACCTGATGTATGACAATACGCTTTTCTATGGGCAAATGGCGGAATCAAAATCTGACATTTTTGTAGCCCATGGAATTGACAAAAACAATTATCTTCTCTCCACCATTCATCGTCCTCAAAACACGGACGACATCAAAACTCTAAGTACAATTCTTTGGGCATTGAATCAAATTTCAATTGAGAATCAGGTTCAAATTGTTCTACCACTTCATCCCCGAACTGCTCATATTATTGACCAAGCAGACGATGCTCAAATCAACTCATTGACAGATAATCCGCTTTTCAAAATAATTGAACCCGTTGGCTTTTTGGAAATGATTTTACTCGAAAACCATGCAAAACTTGTGATGACGGATAGTGGTGGCGTTCAGAAAGAGGCGTTCTTCATGAAAAAACCGTGCATTATTCTTCGACAAGAAACAGAATGGATAGAAATAATCGAAAGTGGTTGTGCTGTTCTTGCTGGTTCAAATCCTGAAAAAATCAAAAGTGGATATCAGCATTTCATAAGAAACCAAAACCTTGATTATCCGTCAATGTTTGGAGACGGAAATGCCGCAGAATTCATTTGTTCATCCATAATTGAGCACTTAAACTAATGTTGGTTTACAGTCATAAAATCACACCTCGAGTTCGGTATATTTTCAGAGTTGCGCTCGGAGACATGCTCGGACTCAACGTTTCTTTTACCAGTGACAAAGAAATTTTTGTAGCATCAGAAGAAGAAAAAATCAGCTATTCACATTCAAAGATTGCTGATGAGATACATTTTAAATCGCAGGGATTATTACACGAAACCGGTGTAAAAGACCAGAACATTCGTGTTTCTGAGAATGACCACGGAAAATATTTCTATGCGTTAAATTCAACAGATTCGGCCTTGAACTTTGATGTATTCGCAGCTTCTTTCTTTCTGCTATCACGATACGAAGAATGCCTACCGCACATTCGCGATAAGTACAACCGTTTTGAGGCATCTGAAAGTATTGGCTTTAAAAATGATTTTCTGACTGAGCCTGTTGTGGATCAATGGCTGCTTCGAATCCGTGGTATTCTTAGTGCGAAATATCCTGAATTGAGTTTCAAAAAGCGAACATATCAATTCATATCCACCATTGATATTGATAACGCTTACGCCTATAAGAATAAGGGATTTATGAGAACAGTAGGAGCTTATGGGCGTTCCTTTAAGATCTTAGACTTTCAGGAGGTAGCTGAGCGCACCAAGGTTCTGCTGGGACGAGCACAAGATCCTTACGACACCTATGATTTTCAATTAGAAATTCAGAAGAAATACAGTCTAAATACCATCTATTTTTTCCTTCTGGCAGATTATGGTGTGAACGACAAAAATGTTCCCTTTTACAATCTCCAATTCCAATCGTTAATCAAGCATCTTGGAGATTATGCAGAAATCGGAATCCATCCTGGTTTTAACTCAAACCAGAAGAACGAAAAGTTAAAGACGGAGAAAAAACGACTGGAAAAAATCATTCACAGTTCAGTGGTAAAGAGTCGTCAGCATTTTCTGATTTTGCACCTTCCGCACACGTATCAGAAGCTGATTAATAACGACATTCTCGAAGACCATTCAATGGGATATGCCGAACACGTAGGGTTTCGAGCGGGAACATGCACGCCCTATCGTTTTTACGACCTAGACCTTGAAACCGCAACAGAACTAACTGTATATCCTTTTGCAGTGATGGAGGCAACGCTGAAGTATTACATGAAACTCCACCCTGACCAGGCGAAAACAAAGATTTCTGAGATTGTGAATAAGGTGAAAGATGTAGATGGCACATTTATCGGACTTTGGCACAACGAAACCCTGACCGACCGCGGCCTTTGGGCAGGATGGCGCGATGTTTTTACCCACATGGTAGAAGTGGCCAAATCTTAATATCTGCTGTATAAACTGCTACCCGTATTGCTTATATTTAGGGGTGGCATTTTAGCCACGATTCAATCGTATTTATTCAACGCAAATGGCGAAAGTACTAGGCGGTAACGGGTCTCTTTTTGATCAGTTTATTGGAGAGTTGAGAGACGTAAAGGTTCAGAAAGACCGCATGCGCTTCAGACGAAATTTGGAACGTATTGGTGAGTTGATGGCTTACGAAATCAGCAAGGAACTTGAATGGAAGAAAGGAACGGTTACAACTCCGTTGGGTGATGCCCAACTTCCAATCATTGCAGAACAACCAGTTATTGCTACCATTTTACGTGCAGGACTTCCGCTTCATCAGGGAATTCTAAACTACTTTGACCAAGCAGATAACTGTTTCATTTCTGCTTACCGAATGAACCATAAAGAAGATGGTTCGTTTGACATAAAGATTGAATACCTGTCGAGTCCATCAGTAGATGACCGAACAGTTATTTTGTGTGACCCGATGCTAGCAACGGGTGGCTCAATGGTTCTTGCCTACAAAGCTTTGCTGAGAAGAGGCACGCCAAAACATGTTCATATTGTAGCCGCCATTTCAAGCCGAGAAGGATTAGAATATTGCCAACGCCACTTACCAAAAAACTGTACCATTTGGATAGGTGGGTTGGATGAAGAACTCACGGCTCAAGCCTACATTGTTCCTGGTTTGGGAGATGCCGGAGACCTGGCCTACGGAGGAAAGGAATAAACGGACAAACAGCACAACCTAATATTAGGAAGTCGTAGAGGAAGTAGTTGATTAGTGGAGAAAATTCTTCAAATATTATTAGTAGTTATTCTAAGTGCCACCAAATTTCTGACGGCTCCTATCACATCGCTGAACATCGGTTTTGGCTATCTTGAAACCTTGCTTATTACGACTTTAGGAGGGCTTTTTGGAGTGTTTTTCTTCTTTTACGTGAGCTCCGCCATTATGCTGTTCATATCCAAGGTATCATCCCGTTTCTCAAAAGGGAAGCCACCAAAAAAGAAGAAAAAATTTACATGGAAAAATAAGATGATTATTCATGTCAAACGTGAATATGGTCTTATCGGACTGGCCGCCATCACTCCAACATTACTCTCCATTCCGGTTGGTACGTTTCTAGCTGCACGCTACTTCTCCGATCAAAAAAAAGTGATTATCTACCTATCAGCCTCAGTCATCGTTTGGTCGGTAATCGTTTCTTCTGTTGTAATTATTTTCTAATTCGCTTTGAAAAAGATTAGGCATGTTTTTTTTGACTTAGACAGAACCCTTTGGGATTTTGAATCAAACTCGCATGCAACACTCAAAGAACTCTTTTCTGAGTTTAAACTGACTGAAAAACTAGGGGTTTCTGACGATGATTTCATCTTGGAATATAAACGGATTAACGAACTCTTTTGGGATGATTACCGAAAGGGAAATATCAAAAAAGAGTATTTGCGTTACGGTAGGTTTGAAACTGCTCTCAATCACTTCGGTTATTCAAACAAAAATATGGCTTCAGAATTTGGCGACCTGTACGTTTCGCGAAGCCCACACAAAACAGGGCTGGTTGATGGAACTATTGAAGTTTTGCAATATCTGCGCGAAAAATATCAGCTACACATCATTACAAACGGTTTTGAGGAAGTGCAACATATTAAGATAAAAAGCTCTGGCTTGACTTCCTTTTTCAAGAACGTTATTACGTCAGAGAGTGCAGGAGCCCAAAAACCAAGTCGCGTTATTTTTGATCACGCTGAAAACCTCACTGGTGCCGTTGCAGCAAATAGTGTCATGATTGGTGACCATTTTGAGTCTGATGTAATTGGGGCGGTTGATTCAAACTGGAAAGCGGTTCTGTACGAACCAGAAAAACCGAAAATGCAGGATGATAGATTCATCCACATTCATCACTTAAAAGAGTTGTTGGAGATTCTTTAAATCTCAGCTAAAATGCTGATTCCGCCTTGTACTTTTTCGTCAATTTCCACCTTGATTTTTGCATCAAGAGGAAGAAAAAGATCTACTCGTGAACCGAATTTGATAAAACCAAGCTCATCACCCTGCTTTACCAAATCATCTTCATGGCAATACCACACAATTCTTCTGGCAAGAAACCCAGCAATTTGCCTGATTAGCACTGAAGCACCGAACTCAGTTTCAATCACAACTGTGTTACGCTCATTCTCCGTGCTTGACTTTGGATGCCAGGCCACCAAGAATTTTCCTGGGTGGTACTTAGAATATGCTATACGGCCAGAAATTGGATATCGATTCAAATGCACATTCAATGGCGACATGAATACAGAAACCTGAATTCGTTTTTCACCATTGAAATATTCGGGCTCATCAACCTCCTCAATCGCCACTACTTTTCCATCCGCAGGACACACAATGCTACGCGATGAAATAACGAGTTTCCTTTTAGGACTACGAAAGAACTGCAGAACAATGAGAAAAATGATTCCGCCTGCAATGCCAACCAAAAAATGTAACCATTTAAGTTCAGGAAAAAAACGAACCACTCCGAATGTAGTGGCCACAACCGCAATGGCTAACAACGTTAGCATACGGTACCCTTCCTTATGTATGGTCATTCTTGCCATGGATTGGCAAATGTAAGCTTTGGTTTAATGAAGCTGACTAGAGAAATAATTTGAGATACACGAAGGCAAACGGTGTGGCCAGAACAATGCTATCCAGCCTATCAAGCACACCACCATGGCCAGGAAGCAGCGTACCACTATCCTTGGCTCCTACGTTTCGTTTCAGAAGGCTTTCTACCAAGTCGCCATAGATTCCGGCTATTACAGAAACAATCGAAAACCCAATCCATTCCCAAACCGTAAGGAAATCTAGGAAATATGAAAACCCGATTGCGAAAGCCATACTCATGAGTAATCCTCCAATAGCTCCTTCCCAACTTTTTTTAGGGCTAATTCGCTCAAATAGCTTGTGCTTCCCAAAAGCAGTTCCAGCTAAATACGCTCCCGAATCGCTTGACAAAATCAACATCAACCAACCTACAAAAAACAACGGGTTATAGCCAATCTCCTGATTTGGATGGACGACATTGATGAGCAAGGCTA
>Ga0316208_1001089_pt1 | contig 27667 bp, 23 predicted proteins | sample 3monopyrite_MG_FD_204944 | JGI IMG/M metagenome (GOLD analysis project Ga0316208, IMG submission 204944) | Microbial mat bacterial communities from mineral coupon in-situ incubated in ocean water Damariscotta River, Maine, United States -... | ecosystem: Environmental > Aquatic > Marine >... | reverse complement strand
CCCGAAATCAGAGTGCTATACGCTCCTCAGCCTCGAAAATGCGGTCGTGGCGGAATTGGTAGACGCGCAGCGTTGAGGTCGCTGTGGGGTAACACCCGTGGAAGTTCGAGTCTTCTCGACCGCACCATTTATTTCGGAATTAGTCCGGTTAAGTTATTGTAAAACATCAATAAATTACCCGGCATCCTGCATTCTCCCGAGATTTCCTGATATTTTGTGCCTCATTTTGTGCTACAAAAGGAGCTACACTATGGGTGTTATGCGGGACTTGAATCAGTATCTCAAGCTGCGGGGCAACCGTTGGCACTACCAACGCAGAGTGCCCACTGAGTATGCCTCGTTTGATGATAGAGGCGTCATTCGGAAGGCCCTGAAAACGCAGTCGCTTGAGGTTGCCCGCGCGAGACGCGACGCGCTTATGGAAGCCGATGATCAGTATTGGATGAAACTCTCGCTTCAAGGGGACATGCCGCCGGATATGGCTGTAAGCCTTTACAGGGCTGCCAGACAGCGTGCGATGGCCCGTGGCTTCATCTATTCGCCCGCCGCTGAACTCGCTGATGCCGCCTCTCTGGCGGACATCATGCAGCGGCTACAATCTATCCCCACCAAACCGGAACCCAGCACAGTTGAGGCAGAGGCCGTGCTCGGATTAGTCGAGCGGCCATCTGTGAAAATCAGCAAAGCCATGGAAATCTATTGTGACGAAATTTCTGTGAGTGAGCTGCTTGGAAAGTCAGAAGAGCAAAAGAAATCTTGGCGCAAAGTCAAAATGCGCGCCCTTAACAACTTCATCAAAGTTGTCGGCGATGTGCCCATGCATAAAATCACGCGCGAACACGCTCGCAAATACTATAATTGGTGGGCGGCGCGTGTCGCGCCAAAAGATGGATCAAAACCGCTCACGACCAATAGTGCCAATAGAGACCTCGGCAACATTCGGAAACTCTATCGCGAGTTTTGGGAATATGAGGGCGATGAGAACCGGGAAAACCCGTTTCGTAATTTGAACTTTGCAAAGCAACCACCAAAAGACGTGCCATGCTTTTCTGACGAATTTGTGCGGACACGTTTCTTAGAGCCGGGTATATTTCAGGGGTTAAACGCGGAAGCCACGCTAATCGTCTACGCGATGATTGAGACAGGCTGCCGTCCCAGTGAGTTGTCAAACATAATGCCAGAGAACATCATTTTGGATGCAGACGTGCCTTACATTCAGATACGCTCACGAGCAGACCGCCAATTGAAAGCGGTGGCGTCATCGCGGGACATTCCACTTGTGGGATGCGCGCTTGAAGCCTTTAAGCGCGCTCCGAATGGCTTTCCGCGTTACCGCAATAAGGGCAACCACATGTCTAAAGCAATTATGGATGCGCTGCGCGTTCGCGGCCTGCAGGCCACGCCAGACCATCGGCTTTATTCGCTACGACATTCGTTCGAGAAGCGGATGCTTGAGGCGGGGCTGGACTACGGATTACGGTGTTTACTTATGGGCCACAAGAACTCGCGGCCCAGCTATGGTGACGGTGGTTCGATGGTCTATCGGCGTGATGAACTCTTGAAAATTGCTCATCCAATATGCGATCAATTCATTGAAGCCTTGCCTTTGGTTGATATCCGCTAGGACTACTCCGCTTGCTATGGAAGAGGTTGGCCGTGAACTGAGCATGCTTTCACCATTTTAGTTCACGGGTGCGACGGGCTAAGATGAAACAGTAGGCAATATTGTAAGTGATTTGTAACCGGCAGATTCGGAAATACAAATTTGGAATATGCTTGATTTAGACGATTTCGACATAACCTATGAGCTCGGCACTATAACTTCCCTCGCCATCTGCCGCACCTTTATGACGAAGTTCACGTTGAAGTGTCGGTTCAATCACAGTCGCAAATATCGAGATACGCTCTTCATCGGAAAGCGGAGATATCGACGTCGGAAGGTCGATGTAAGACTTGGCAGATCTCTCAACTGATGGCAGTCGAGTCCCGTCTTTTTGAACTGCGATTGTTTGAACCGTTGTGCGTCGCTCTCCGCCTTTGCCACTGCTCTCCACTCGCCAAAAGCATAGAAAGGCAGTTTGCCCATCCTGGCTTTGCACACTTATGCTGAGCGTTTCAGGAGCAAGGTTTCGCCATCGTATGAGTTCGTCCTGCACGAGGGGGTGGTCAATACCAAGCAGCTCCACAGCTTCAGTGTTTGTAGCGGTATCTCGATCAAGCGTGAATGTAACGTCATTTCGATTTTGAAGGCCCGTCAAAACGTATGTATGAGGGTCATGTTTGACTAAGGATTGACCCCGATCCGAAACAGAGGCTGCCATGAATTCAACAATGCGGCTTAATCCCGAGCTTGTGTCCGAAAGGGGTTGATAGTCGTCTAAACTAAAGCCGTCCAAATCTTGGAAAAGGTCAAAAACGACTTCACGGGCTTCCCTAGCATTGGAAAGTGCAGCCTCTAACTCCACCGATGTTCGTTCGAGCGACGGATCAGATAGTGCGTCTTGATATAGTTTGTCATAATTCAGCTTCTCAGAAAGCTGCCCCAAAATTTGAGAGCGCAAATCTTCAGCTACGTTGCCTTGATCGTCTACCTTTCCAAGCGTTCGTGCAATTTCTGTAAGTTTGTCATCGAGAAGCAGAAATATTTTGCCCTCAATCGTGTCGGACAATACCAAATTGTAGACTTGGGCCGTGTGAGTCTGACCATATCTGTGGATACGTCCGATACGTTGCTCCATGTCCATCGGGTTCCAAGGAAGGTCGAAGTTGAACAACACACGAGCAAATTGAAGATTTATGCCTTCTCGACCAGCAGCCGTGCAAATCAGAACGCGAGGCCCGTCTTTGAGTCGAAAGCGCTTTTCTGCTGCCGATTTTGCGCCATGGTCGCCACCTTTAAGGACAGTCACTCCTTGACCTGGATACTGCTCTTCAATCTCACGCGCGATGAGGTCAACAGTTCCCAAATAGGTGGCAAATATTACAATTTTCTCGTCCGAATTTTGCCGCCATAAAGTTCCAAGTCCGTCTAAGAGTTTTTGAACTTTCGTTTCGCGCTGCCTTGGAAACTGCCCAAGTAAGTCCGCAATTCGGAGGCGCTCTTCGGGGAGGTGTAAATCAACAACATCAGAAATCGAATCTTCAATTATTGATGCAGAGAATTCGTGACCGTCTTCGTCAGAAGCCATCGCTAGAGCTTCTTCATCCAACTTTTTTAGCAGCTTATATTTGAGGTCAGACATCACGCGGTCGGCTTCGCTTCGGCCCATTATATCTTTTGATAGTTTCCATTCCGCATGGATAATCTCACGCGCTTCATCATAGAGGCGTTCACGATTTTCAATATCCAATTCTCGGTCGCGAAGATGGGCTTCGTGCAAAGTGAGCATCAGCATCCGTCGCTTCAACGTCCGCCTCACGGCTGCGAAACTTGACGCAGCTATTTTTTGGAAAATGGCCATTAAAAACCCAAGGGCTCGTCCTTGATTGCCTTGTCGTTTTGCAAGGTCAAACCCATCTCGAAGATAATCGCGCAGCGCCTCATAAAAGCGCCGCTCTTCCTCGTTCATTAGGAAGGCTTCGGTATGAACGCCTCGCCGTGCGAAGAGGGGTTCCCCGTCCGGCTTGCAAGCATCAGCCTTTGTTCGACGGAACATAACCGTGTTCAATCTGTGCCGATTGTGAACCATCTCTTCAGGGTTTCCAAAAAGTGTTGAATCTAGGAGCTGAATAATCATCCAGAACCGGAAATGGTTTCCTTGGTGCGGCGTTGCGGACAATAGGAGCAGGTCGCGGGAATGAGACTTGAGCGCTTCTCCGAGCTTGTAATTCTCCGTTTTTCTAACTTTGCCTCCATTTTTGTGCGCAGTCAGATGATGGGCTTCGTCGAAGACGACCAGATCCCATGGGTTTGCGGCCAACAGCTTTTTAATCCGGGACGGGCGTTTAAGTGTGTCTATACTCGCAATCAGCCGATCATGTTTTGCAAAGGCGTTGGTTTTCCTGTCGGTGATATCACCCTCGGACCCGAAGACTTCAAAATTCAAATTGAAGACATCATTTAGCTCATGGTGCCAATTATTGACGAGTCCAGCAGGCACGACCATTAGCGCGCGGCTCAATTCTCCCCGGCTTGCCAACTCGCGAAGCACCAACGCGGTTTCAATAGTTTTTCCTAGGCCGACCTCATCAGCAATGAGGTAACGGCGGGGAGATGCCGTCGCGATGCGGTGGGTTAAAACAACCTGATGCGGTAGTAAATCAATACGAGCGGATGTTAGAGCAGAAGCGCTTTCCATTACGGGAAGCGCATGAGCCTCATGCGATAACCAGATATTCCGGGCGCGATTTTCGTCTGCCTCAACATTTCTCAATATACGTTCTGTGCGCGATATTTCAGACTGAACGCTCGACAAAGGAACGCGCCGTTCTCCGACGGAAAAGAAAGCCCTGACATAGCCGTCCGATACTGCATCAAGTATGACGCCAGCTCCGAAATCAGGATGAGAGATTCTTTCACCGGGATTGAGAGTTTCGCTATCGGTCATCATCCACCAGTCTATGTTATACGAAGATGGAAATAGCCGGCAGGTTTGGCACCGCCCTCCATCATGATTTCTTGGGGATACTCGCGCGCTTCTCCCCAAAGCAGGCGTCCAAATTCAATATTCTGATCACGGTAAGAGGCCTGACACTTCCAACGTATGGCGTCGCTTGCCATGTCAGCGTGGAAGCGTCTCTCGCCGCCTGGAAGCCAAAACACCAAGGCAGCTTCTCCTGAATAAGCGTCTTGGAATGATAGAATGATTGACTTCAAATCAGTGCCGAGCCACGCATCTCCATCCTGCGGAGACATGAGATCAAGACAGGCATCGAGCCCTGCGACGACAACAGTTTGATCGTCATTGCAAGGAAGTGTTTCGGGCCAAGATCTGCTCGCACGAACCAATTCTCGAAGGCTCCAGACTTCGCTTGGTTTTGCGACGCAGTTGAGCGCATCATCGTCCCAAACCCAGCTTACGCCGCGCCGTTGCCAGACTGTGTCTGTTAGCTGCTTCATGCTCCATCCTCCTGAAACAGAGACATCTGAGCAACGGCAGCCTTATTCGCTTCCGCCCAACTATTGTAGATTGTCATCGCGCGAGACGAGGCGTTTCGCATAGTCTGATTTGGGGCGCGTTTCGCCAGCCATTCCAATAGCCGTTTCAAAGCGGCGTGAGGCTTGAAGTTTTCATTTTTGAGTGTGTCGGAGGCATTTATCCCGCTTCCATCATAACATGAGCCGATAAGAACCAAGGCTTGGTCAAGATCGGAGGTAAGTCGCCGCTTGTGTTTGCCTTGCCAGTCTTGAGCAAATTTCAGTGGATCGGCGAAATGAAACACCTTCTTCTCCTCATACGCCCAATCGCGTCCTGTAAACTCGTCAGGGGCTATGCCTGATCCGCGCATCATCTTCTGCATTTGATCTCGGGCGACTTCCGTCTTGCCGTCGAAAATGCGCAGGAACTGACGGGTGATCGGCTCAGCGTTGAGCGGAGGCGGCTCAGATCCCTTGGACGAATCCTCGTCAATGAGCTGATTGATGCCAACCAAAGCATCTTTGACTGAGATAGCGCGCCCTTCATCGACATAGACTTTGCCATAATGCCGGGAGAAATATTCCAGTGCCTTACCCCGACGGATCACCTGCAGATCAGCAGCAGGAAGTCCGGCCTTTGCGTGGTTTTCAAGCATGCCCTGAAGCTGTTTGACATCCGCCAGCACTTCACGCCGCATACGGCCCCAGCTTACCTCTTTCGGCTCTTCAGTACGTTTTCGGCAAACGTGGATTATATCGTACTCGATTTGCTGAGATCCAAAAGTGCCTGGTTTACTGCCTTCACCTTTAGTTTCATCGGAACGTATTGGGTAAGTCGCTTCAAGATAAAACCCAGCATCGAACAACGATTCCAATACAGCCACCCAAGGTTCATCAGCACTATGATGAAACGTGAATGCTAGCATTCCTCCAGGCCTCAATACGCGAAACGCCTCCTTCCAGCAGGAGGTTAGGAGTCTTTTGTAAAAACCATCGGGATCTTCAGGCTCTCGAGCCCTGTTTGACACCGCTTCTAGCGCTTTAGGTGTATGCACATCCCCATACACGTCCGGATGCTTCTTTGCTAAAGCGAGCTTTAGCCAAACGTAAAAATAGTCTGACAATTCGGAATAATGTAGCAGCCCACCAAATGGGGGGTCGGTGACAATAAGATCAAGTGAGGCATCACTGAAAAAATTTAGCTCGGTAGAAGAAGCGCACCTCAATTCAACATTTCCGACACTATCTTTTGGGAAAACCTTCTCCGATTTGCCAGTTATTTCGGCTTCAAGATCAGGATTGTTTCTTAGCAAATTGCTCTTTGCAACGGTTTCCCAAGGGTTTGAACTCCATTCAAGCGTCGACCGCAAAGACTTTTTGCAACCATGCCAATTACCCCTGCCATAAGGAGCGAAACAATTGTTTTCTACCACGGTTGATTTGGGATGAAAGTTGTTGTTGGAAAACATAGGCTCCAACTGATCTGCTTGCATGTTCCAAATTGTGAACATGCATTGATTTCTGATGTATTGCTGAAAAACGCTTAATACAAATTCCCGCACAGCCCATTCATAATTTCCAGCAGTTGTGATGGCCTTAAGTAGCTGGCTAATGACAAGCAATTGCCGTGGGTTGAACATTGTATGCCAATGGGTGAAGCCGTGATTAGGAATTCCTCCATTGTTTTGATGCGTCATAAATCCAAATGGAATCTCTGATTTTGGCCAATACTGTTCGAGGTCTGTATGTTTTCTGACTTCCCACTCGGCTAAAGCTGCATTGTATTGTTTTGCTACGTCAAGAGTAAATGGACTGAAGAAGCGACCAGAGTAAGGGGCTTTTCGATTTGGTGAGTACCCATGAAATGCGTAACTAGCCATAGGGCCTGTCTTTTTTGTTGCCTTTATAGATTTCAAAACATCCTGAGCGGTACCACATTTTCCGCAAACAAAAGTAGACCTTTTCGGAACAGTACCCCCCGATTTGTCTGGGGCAAAAGTAACATTTGTAACCGGACAAGTGACTTCGTTTGGTAAATTGCCTCTAACCTCCAGCAATTTGATGCTTTTTGCTCTCTCATCATTCCATTGTTGAGTGGTTGTTGCGTCGTCTTGTGATGAGCCTCCCAATGCCGACCCATTTGACCCAGCTTTTGGACTGCCCGCTAACCATTCAGGATGGACAAGCAAAGTTAGACTGACCTTTTTGTTTTTACCTTTGCCAAGCTTCGCAATCTCGACTTGACCGCAGCTTGGGCAGATACAATGTCCCTTTGGACTCAAGATAGAGTAAGGCTCCTCCGATGGGGCAACAAAAAGAGGAACGTCTGGTGCCATGCGGGCCTCAGCTTCCTCAACATCATAAGCATTGCCGCAAGACTTACAGCTATGCTTCCAGTATTTAACCGAGATGCTTTTGACCGCCATTGCGGGACTTGTCATAATTGGTGTGCGGTGCCCGCAACCTGTTACTTGACACGGCCCATGCTTAGCCCAAAACGTGTAAATGATTTCCGGACCGTTATAGTCATAGTTTTTTCGTTCATCCGACGTCAGTGACAACGGGTCAAAATCTTCGGACATCACTTTTCCGCTAGGCTTATGCGTCCAAGTGCCTTTCTCTCCATTCGGGCCATCGCAATAATAAAATGGCATAATTTGAGGTCTGACCTCGTCCTCAATTTCGGTAAGAAGTGACTCAACCTGCTCAATTTCTACATTTGACAAGGCTTGTTTTACTACGAACCAAGCAACAGGATTGAGATCATTCCCTGACATCTGCATGCCGAGCCGTGAGCCTTCTACTAAGGTAGTGCCCCCGCCCATGAAAATGTCCGCGACTTTCAGATGTTTGAAAGCGCCTTTCTTTTGGTGGTTGGCGTAATAATTATCCCAAACCAGCTTGGCTGCATGGGAAGGATCATCTGGAGCTTTGGTTGCGGCGGCAATCAATAGCGACCTAAAAACGCTAGGCTGCCTGCGTGCCCACCATTTAGACATTTGATATATTGGCTTTTTTGTACCTCCAGATGATGCTTCAATTGCGGCAAGAGAATTTACAGGCAAGATTGGAAAATCAACCTCAAGACATGTCTTGGGCCGATTGGGATCGCTAAAATCCACGGTTTCCAGCGCGACTGCTTTGCCCGCACCGACGGCTTTGGCAACTTCTTGAGCGATGAATTCTTTTTTGGTCGCCATAGCGTTTAACCTTGTTTGGAAAGTTCAACGAAGGGCGACAGCACTTCGAGTAGGGAGAGGCCGCCATGCGCCAGGGTGGGGTAGCCGCCGGGACTACGCCATTTCCACCGTCCAACGGCCAATAGGTGTTCCCCATGAGGGGTATTTGCGTTCATAGCTACAGGAGGGATGAAGGGGCCAAGGTCACTGTGCCCGCTAGTGCTGCGGCCACTTTTCAGCGTGGTCTTCAGATAATTGGCTTGGGAGTCAGGGGCATCGTGAAACAGACCTGTGGCAGCATATCCGTGGTCGGAGGTAATCACCAATCTTCGTCCATTAGCGAGGCGTTCGACAAATTCCCAAAAGTCATCGCTCGTGAGCTGGCTGGCGACATCCTTAGTGAGATCGCTCAGACCTTGCCCGGCACCTGATCCATCATGAATTTTACTGTCAGGCCAATGATGCCAGAACACCCAGTTGGGTGTCGCGTCTATAAGGCTGAGGCAGTCTTGCCACGGAAGATCGATGGACTCTGTTTTAGCCGGTGTCAGTCTATGATTGCGACTGGCACCGTCATTCTGTAATTGGCTTCGGCTGCCCACTCCGATCGCTTTTGCAAACGAATTGGTATCACTCGGCATTTCTGATGCGCTTGCGCTAACGCCGTGTAGCGTGAAACCGCGTTTCTCAGCCCCTTCTAGAAGCCATGGGAGTTCGCGAAGACTAAGCCCATCAAGGATCAGCACAGCTTTCGCTGAGAACGGCTCTGTCCACCATTGCGCTAGCTTATCGGACGTGCGTTCAACATCTTGGCCGAAGCTCCGCCATAGATCCCAACCTGCAGAGGAAAGAAAATGATCTAGATTTCCTACCAAACGGTCGCGCCTTGTGACCTCGCTTGCCGCCGTGTCTTGACCCAGGGCCGGGCTGCAAATTTCGACGACGTGGTCAACAATAGCTGACCATGCCTCGGCAGATGGGCTTTGCGTTAGTTTTTGAAATTGAACAACATCAAAGGCCATTAGCTATTGTCCTTGTCCAATGAGAGATCAAAGGTCATCCCGTCGGGCAACTTTTTGAGCAGTTCCTTGATCTGCGCGCCTGTGGCATTGGCAACAAAAAGACGAATGCCCGATACTGGCGTCGCGGGGCCAATGCCCCATCCTTCAAGCTTTCCAATTAGATTTAGCGGAGATGTTGCGGGCGCCGAAAATGTCTCTTTCTGACCTCCACTTTCACCTTCAAAAATCTGACCTTGACCGTTTTCTGTGACGGAACCGCCCGATGGAGGATTATTCGTTGGCGGTATGCTGCCACCGCCAAATATATCTGGGCCATTCTGGCCTCCACTACTAGGGGGTGTTGTTGGTTCGGGCGCAGCTGTGCCGCCCGATGAAGGCACCGCCGAAGGAAGAAGCAACATGATTTCATCAAGCTGTCGCCCAGTGTATGATAGTTTCGAGCGCAAGCGATTCCAGGCAGTGTCTTCATCCTCTCCTGCATGAGCTTGAAGATACTCTAAGCCGCGCAAATCAATTGAAATTTTACCACGAGCGCATGCGCGCAGAATTCGCTCTTTCATGTCAGGCTCGCCGAGCCAGGGAATGCACTCAAGGCCGCCAGCGCGTGGCTCTTGTAGCTCCCGCAAGAGCTTACCGATGGAGCTATTCTCTGAGGCAGCATTTTGAACCAGCTCATAGAAATCTTCAGGCACGAATAGATCGCTGGCGAGCGCTTCGGTTATGGCTGTTGGAATTTTTGAGCCTGTTTCGCGAAGCTGTTCAACATGAAATTCACACTGTTCTGGAGACGCAAAATTCCAGTATTTCATAACCGCAAATCGGTTGAAACGCCGTTTCAAAATATCGCGCAGTTCGTTTTGATATTTTGAATGCAGTTTGCGATACTCTGGGCTTTGCGAGCTCCACTCTTGAGCCTTCATTTCCGCGCGGGCTAAAACAATCAGATCGCGATCGTAGAATGCATTTGTTGTTTCGTGTCTTGGCACAACAAACCGCACCGTGTTGCGCCCTTTTTGCAAATGGGTTTTAACCCACTCGCCGAGCCGAGCGTTTATTTGATCAGGCTCTTCTGGAAGGATAAGAACGGGAATACGATTATCCCAATTCTCAGGTCGTTCAGAGTCTTCAACGCCAGACCATGGATTGTTTATCCAGTCCTTGGGGAGAGCGATAACGCGGTAATTTCGAGCGATATCTTCTGATCCACCGATGACATACCTGATTTCTTTTGCAAGTTGGATTTGGTCTGACCCGTCTTGGAACAGCTTATCGTTTCTTGCAGTGGCCATTAGCTTAGCTTGAGGGTTTTCCTCTTCCTTAAAAACCAATCGGGAGCCGTCTTGATGTATGTTGAAGCTGTTCTCTACAATTGTTGCAATTTCCACCTGAAACGCATTGTCATCAATCGCATGGTCTTGAGTAACATCAGCTTGCAGAATATTCGGCTCAGCGCCTGCGAGCCCGCCAACAGCAATTGACCGCAGCCACAAGGCACCCATTATGTCGTTAAGATGTGGCGCTTTGCTCGCGTAATCTGGCACAGCCTCCATGACTGAAACAACATTGCGGTGAGCTTTTTCACGTAGAAGTCGGTGCTGTTGATTAGCGACTGAGTCCAGTAGAGCGCCAATCCCGGCAGTCTCGTCATCGAGACGAAAATCAGCAGAGGTCAGGATGGGCGTATCTTCGCCGCGACTCTTGAACAGGTTTGCTAAAATTCGAATAAGGTCACGCGTCTCTTGAGCATCCGTGGCAACAAGAACTTGATCTTCAAGTAACTGAAGTAAGTGCGGCGCGTATGGCCATGACTCAACAAAATCGCTTTGTTTTCGGTCCTGCTCAGACGCGGGTATATCCAGAAGTCGAAAATATTCGCTTACATGCGCTTCAAGTGTTTGCGTGATCGTATCTCTGTCGATTTGAAGGCGGTTCTCAAAAAGACGATGCAGCAACATGCGTCTGCGATCACTTTGAATGCGCTCAGAGCTTCCCCCCGCTTTGAAATCCAATTGAACAGGATTGACCCTATGAATTTGTTGGTAAGCATCTGTATCGCCATTGCGGACTGACACAACGAGCGCAAGCAAGTCAGGGTGCTCTTTCGCAATTTCAGAGAGAATCTGAATGAAATTGAAAGCCCATGTCTTCCAAGGATATTGTTTTGTGTTTGTGAGGCCATCAAACCAAGTTTGAAACTCATCAAGAAGAAGCATAATCGGACTATGTTGAAGAAGCTCTAAGATAAGCTCGTCAGAAGGGATGTCCGTTTTACCGTCTCCCATGCCCTCCCACTTGCCTTTAATGTAGGCTCCATGTGGGTGCCGATCAAAAAGAATATCCCAAAGGAACTTATATCTTTGGCGATGAAGGCTTTCACCAATGACAAGCATCGTTTCGCGGAGCGGTATCTGACTGATATCCGGATCTTTTAATGTCGAGGACCATTGGTTTAGCCATGCCGACGTTGATGCGGGGTCATTTACTGCGTGAAAGAGTGCGGCCATAAGGTGAGACTTGCCTAAACCGCGCTCACCAATCACGACAACGGGTCTACCCTTTTCGGGGCCAACGGCTTCAATGCCCTTCAGCAAATCATGGGTAGGATATGTAATTTCAAGAAATTCTTGAGCGGCAATCTGTGTCGCGCCGGTTTCATTATTGTTAGATAATTCAATGGCCGTGCCTTTTAGTCGACGCCCCTTAAATTCTTGCCGTAGGTCTAAGCCAAGCATATCAGGCCTCCATTTTCGATTGATGCTTACATTTATGCCCGGCCCCACGGCTGTTAAACAAAAGAGCGAATCTGCTGTGTATTAAGCTCATTTTTCATCCTTTGCTTGCGTCTTCGCTCTCTTATCAATCCAAGCGTCTATTTCGCTCTGGCGAAAGCGCCAGGAACCCCCAACTTTGAAACCCGGGAGTTTATTGCTCGCCGCCAGACGATAGGCCGTCTTCTCAGTAATACGAAGATAATCAGCCACTTCCCGAATGGTCAGTATGTCGCTCTGCGTCATAGCCCCGAATCCTCCCAATAATTGAGAAAATTAGGCAAGATTGGGCAAAACTACAAGCTGAAATTCGTGCTGTTTCAATGGTTTCGGACACATGCCGCTCATGCACTCTCTAATTTAGCTAATTGGCCAGGAGCATATTTCCTGACCACTTCTATAGCTTCTGCTGCGGCTAGAGTGAGATCTTCCTCGACATGGGGCGTATCGTCTATTTTGCCGCCGTGACAAAGATCCTGAATAAGCGTGCTTTTAATCTCGATACCGTGGTCATCCATAATCAGTTTTACGAAATCTCCGAATTGCTTCTTATCCGGCTGGACAAATTTTCCAATACTCTCGATGACAGAGCGTATGGAGTTAGGTGTTGTGTGGTCCGGTGTACTCCCTTTGCTAACAGCATAGACATCCTGCAGTTGGAGCGCATGCGGCGTCGCGAAGGCTTCTTGGCTTCTCAACTGATGTGTCGTTGAGCCTGCAACAAGTTGATACAGTCCGCGTGCATCAACGATTTTGTTGGTTGAAGCCACATTATAGAAATAATTATTGTGAGTCAGGATCAGCATCTTCGGCTTATGCCAAGTGCTTTCGAGATTGAAGCCAATCTCGCCGTCTTGCGAGATGCGTAATAACTTCAGACACATAATGATCGAATAAACATAGTCAAAAGACATCGAGGTGACGGGATCATCGAAAACAAAATATATTTTTTTGTAGTCGTCACTCGTTTCAACGCGCAGGTGGGTCTGAGCAAGAAAGTAACAAAAGGCCATAACGGATTTTTCACCGTCACTTAGCGTTCGGTCGCCGCCTCGGAGCATTTCTTTATTGTTTCGGTTGACCTTAAAACTCACTTTATCAAATGAGTATTTATCACGAAAGAAACGGGTCAAAAGCGCCGAAAATGTATCGGCGACACGCTCTCTTGCGGGCGCTTTATCGCCGTGATTTTTAGCCAAGATGTCATGATCGGCCTGAAGCTGAGCAATGTCTTCCACCAATTTTCTGATGTCTTGAATGTCTGAGCTGTGATCTTCAGCGAAATCATTGAGCATAGCGCTACAGGCTGACGATTGAAGTTCACGGCGCTCATTTGTGCTGTCATCAACAAGAGCAATGAGCTTATCAACCAAACCATTATTGGTTTTTAGCGACGATAGAATATTCTCAACTGCAGTCGCCTCATATGTTGGACATTTTATTGGTTTGTCGAGCTGGGCCCTTTTAGTTTCAAGCGCGGCACGGAGCTGCTCAAAATAGTCGACTATTTGATCGAGATCACTCGAAAAATCAGATAACTCCGCGTCTTTCATGGTCGGAAAGTATTCTTTGAGCGCATCAAAGTCGATTTTTGTCTTCTGACCGTTTTGACGCAACTGAGAAATCGCTGAACTGGCGGTACCAATGCTCTTGATTATATTCTGTATCCGAGCTTTGTGCTGCGCTTCTTCATCCTCAAAATAGGCCCTATAAGCTGCAATGGCATTTAGCCCTACGCTTTTGAGTTCTTGTGTACAAAGAGGACAATGATCCTCCGATTTTTCGAGTTTGCTCAAACCGAATTCAAAAAATGCTGGATTCTCAGAAATGCGCGTTTTGAATACCTCTTCTACGGATGACATACTGGTTACGGTTGCGAGGGCCTCAATTGCAGCATTGTCGTCAAATGAGAACTCAAAATCCAGTTTCTTCGGCGTCGTTGGATCAGACGGAAGAGATTTGAAAACATTGAAGCTATCTAGGAGTGACTGAAGGCCGGGCAGTGATGTGTCCGCAAGATATGGCGACGGAAGAAAAAAAACATCTGGCAGGAGGGATTTAAATGCACCGAGCGAGCCGACGACCGCAAAGTCAGATTTGAGTTTGCCTTTAGCGGCGTCAAAATCTGTATCAATTTTTTGCCTTAACTTGGTTTGGTTTTCTTGCTTTGAAGAAATTGTGGATGCGAGTGCGTCTAACTCCGCATTTTCTTTCCCTATAATTATCTCATGCGTAATCTCGCCATCAAGCTCTTCCAACTTGTTCCGGATTTCGTCATCTACATAATCCTCTGAAAATATATGGAATAAATATGTAGGATTAGATCGTGTAACAGCGGAAGATTTAGTGCAGAGTTCCATGCCTCCGATCTCAGTATCACCCTCAAATAATTTGAAGTGACCTTTACCAGTATCCGCCTCTTCGGATACGAGCAAATTCGGAAGATCGCTATCAGTCAGGCTTGTATTTGCTTTACCGTCCATGTGCCGCAAAGCTCGTGCGATAAACGATTTCCCTGATCCATTGCGGGCAAATATAAGGTTTTGCTTGCCGTCAGAAAGTACGTGATCAAGCTGCATAATCGGGCCAATATGTTTGGCTTTGATTTTAAGTTTGGGCTTTGCCTGTGGCGTCATATTCATGTGTGCTCCAAACTTAAATGGTGATTTTTTGCGGGTTCTGTCGTCATCAAACGGCAGGCGAGCTTGCGGTCATGCCAGAGGGTGGCAAAGGTTTCTGACACCGTGAACCAATTCCCGCCGGGGCTTTGAGCGCCATGATTTTCGCCCATACAGGCGCATTGGCATTCATGGCCTTCCGCGTTCCAGCAAGCCGGGGCACAAATTTCCTGCTCACGATAAGGCTGGATAATATAGAGTTTGCTATGCCGCGTGAGGATACGAACCACGAGATCATTGAACCAGGCTTGGGGAAGCTCCCAGCACTTATATTGGCCATTCCACTTTGGCTTGGATCGCCGATCATTGCGCAACCAATCATAATTATGCTCGGCGTAGGGAATTTTCACCATGAGCTGATGACCTTTGCCTTTTCGGAGCATTATAGGAATATGGTTTTGCTTCCATATTCGGGAAAGGCGCTCGGCGTCTGATGAGATGAGGGTAGTCATGCTAAAAGCTCCGCGTTTCGACATGGCTACCAGAGGCGGTCTTGGTGATGGAAAAACCATTCGGGATGGCGTTTTGCACGAGCTGGACATGCGAGATGAGGCCAACAGCCCGATTTGCGCCGACGAGATCTTGAAGTGTCTGAAGCACTTGATCGAGCGTACCTGCATCATTGTCTGTATCGAGACTGCCAAAGCCCTCATCGATAAAGATCGTATCCAGCCGAATTTTGCCGCTAATGCTTTCCACAATATCAGAGAGGCCAAGCGCTAGGGAAAGGGCGGCAATGAAAGTCTCGCCGCCTGACAGCGTTGAGGTCGCGCGGGCTTTGCCTGTGTGAATGTCATGGACGCGAATACCCAGCCCCCGGCGTCCGCCGCCTTTGCCATCAAATTCGCGCTCTAAGCTATAACGCCCGCTCGTCATCGGCTGAAGCCGAAGATTGGCGGCTTGCAGGACTTGGTCGAACATGGCCCCGATAGCAAAGGTCTCAAGGTCGAGCTTTGCGTCATTTTGGGCATTAAACAGCGCTGCCAACTCAAGCAAATCAGCCGCGTCAGCTTCAGCTGCCTCAATACGCGCAAGCTCTTTTGAAATAGAGGCCAGTAACTTTTCAAGCTGATCATGCCGTGCTTTTCGCTGGCTCGCTTGCGATGCCTCGGCGTCGCGTTTTGCCTCGGCCAGAGCACTGGCTTCTTCGAGAGCCTGTAAGTCAGGTCGCGGCTTGTCTTTGATGGCAAGCGCGGTCGTTTCAGCACGGTCTTTAGCAATCGCAAGGTCCGATTTGTGTGTTTGAATGTGAGCGTCAAGCGTCTCAATTTGATCAATTTTGGCTTTATAGGCCTGATATGTTTCAACTGACAGCCCGTGGGTTTTCAAACGGGTCAGAAAAGTGTCCCGTGTACGTTTCGCCGTTGCAGCCGCATCATCTAAAGCCTTTTGCGCGCCCTCTACATCTTTAAGGGCCGATAGCGCCTCTGATTGCGTTTTAGTATTATCCTCTTGCGCCTTTTTATGCGCCGCAAGCATTTGGGTCAGTGTTGTCTGTGCCGACTGTGTCTCCGCCGCCAAAGCTGAAGCGTTTTGTAGCGGCTCGGGGATACCGCCTAAAGCTGTCTCATAGGACTGCTTTGCCAAGGCCATAGCCGTGCTGGCCGCGTTGAAAGCTGTTTGCTTTTGAGCTGTTTCGGCCTCAGCTTTCTTGATCGCCTCTGCCAATGTCGAAACGCTGCGTTCAAGATCGGGTAAATCGAGTGCAGGCCCTAATGCCGTCATCTTCTTTTGAAGATCAACAACACGGTCATTCGCTGCCTCTGCTGAAATGCTGGGCGCTGCTAAATCCCCCAGCTGCGCTGCATAGGATTTGAGTGTAGCTTGAGCCGCTGAGTGTGCGTTTTCAGCTTTTGCATGAGCGTCGCGTTTTGTCTTGAGTGTGTCTCTGGCCTCACGAAAGGCTTTGTCCAGGCCTGCGCTCTCGGCATGGCCGGTGGCCGGTAGTGGGTGGACATCAGAGCCGCAGACAGAACATGGCTCGCCCTCCATGAGTTTTGAGGCGAGATGCTGAGCCTGTGCGGCGGCAAGCGCGGCCTCGGCTGTATCGAAACGCTTTTGCGCCTCCGCGAGCTGGGCGCTTGTATTTTTTGCGGCTGTCGCGGCTGTCGCCACTTCGCCGGCTGCATCTGAATGAAGTTTATCCGCTTTGGCATAAGCCTTCGCCGCGCCCGCAAGCTGATTGGCTTTGGTCAGCTCAGCATCGAGTTGGGCGCGCTCGGTCGATTGCGCTTGCGCAGCTTTGAAACGGTTTTGAGCGTCTTGGTGTTTTTGGACAGAGGCTTGGGCAAGCGCGGTCGTTTGAGACAGCGCCGCGTGACTTTCATTTTGCACCGTCTTTGCGGCGTCCCATTTTGTTTTAAGCGCACCGGCTTCTTCAAGCGTTTTAGCATAAGACTGTAGCGTTTCCAGGCGTTTGCGTTGCGCGTCTCGTTTGTCTGTGAGGGCCTCTTGCGCGGTAAGAGCCTCCTGCGCTGACAGGCTTTTCGCTTTTGCTAACTTTTCAGCATCTTGCGCAGTTTGAAGCTCTGTTTCGCGCGACTTTAGACCTTTCGCAGCGATCTGGTGAGCCTCGTCCACATCAAGCAGAGATTGCGCCTTTTTGAGCGCGGCGAGCATGTCTTCTTTTGTATTTATGTCTGCGGCTGACTGAACCAGCGCCGTGAGGCGCACTTGCGCCGCTTCATGTGCAAGAAATTTTGTCTCTAAGTCATGGCCGCTGCGTGCGGCTGTATCCGCCAGCGCGGCCGCTTTGACAGCGGCCTTGGCGGTTTCCGAGGCCGCATCATAAAGGCCTTTTGCCTCTGCAATTCCGGCTTTGAGGGCATCGGGACTTTCAAAGCCCTCATGCTCTAGCCGCCCCGCACATGTGAGACGGTCAATCTTTACCTTGTCTTCTGTCGCTTTCGCGTCGTCTTTGAGCGTGCTGGCCAGTTTTCGGTAGAGCGACACGTCAAAAAGATCGCGCAAAATTTTCATGCGCTCATCTGTTTTGGCGGTCAAAAATGTCTCGAATTTGCCTTGGGGCAGGAGCACAATTTGGCGAAATTGATCTGCGCCATAACCAAGGCGGTCTTGGACGGCAACTTTGACATCGCTGACCTTTTTCTCGGCAATCATTTTGCCGCAATTCTCATTGGATATGTCTTCAGGCTCAAGGCCTGTCACATCAAACAGCCACGCTTTATGCGCCTCTTTAGTTTCACCATCGCCGCGTTTTGCGGGGCGCATTTGATCCGGGGTTCTACGAATAAGGTAGCGAGAGGTTCCCACCTCGAAAATAAACTCAACTTGGGTCAGCATGTCATCATCTGCATGATGGGAGCGCAGGGAAGACGTATCCTGTTCATTGCGTGACGCTTCCCCAAAGAGGGCAAATGTCATTGCACTGAATATCGTCGATTTGCCTGACCCCGTTGAGCCATAGATGCCAAATAGACCGCTTTTGACCGCCTCTCTGAAATCGACGCTTTCACGCCCGGCGTAAGGACCAAAGGCTGTCATGGTGAGTGTAAGTGGACGCATGGCTAAATCTCCCCGTCGGATAATTTTGCGAGTGAGGCATCTATAATCGCGGCCTCTGGTTCGGATTTTGCCGCCCCTCGCACATGGGTCAAAAACTCATCAATGACCTCGGAGGGCTTGGTCAGCGCCGCCGTCACGCTGTCCGTGACCTCAACATCATGAGGGGTTTCATCGCGTTCATAGGATAGCGCACTCGCATTGGGATAAAGACCGCGCATCTGTTTCATCGGATCAATGAGGCGGGCCTCATCCGTCAAAACGACTTTTATGAAATCGTCTGAAGCCGTGCCGCTGGCGAGTAGATCGCTTAATTTGCCGCGCAAAGTGCGCACTTGCCGGATGGGCGTAAACGCGATTTCCGTCAGAGTTATCGCTCCGCTTTCATCCATGTCTATGAGGGACATAGATTTCTCCGTGTCAGACTCATCAAACCCGAACGCCAGAGGCGATCCGGAATAGCGGATATGGTCTGCCTCTATATATTGAGGGCGATGCAAATGACCGAGGGCAACATAATGTGCGCCTTCAAAAAGTGAGGCCGAAACGGTCTCGACCCCGCCAACCGTTCGGCCAAGGCTGCGCTCACTTTCGCTCGGGCTTGCTCCTGAGACCCATGCATGTGCGGTGACGACCCATCGAGCTCCATCGGGCACATTCTTTTTGGCAGCGTCAATTTGAGCGGCGATAACATCTGACGGAGAATCAATCTCTGTCACCCCGAAACAGTCTCTCGCGGCAAATTCATAACCAAAGGGGAGCGCTGAAAACGCAACGACGCCATGCTTATCTTCCAGTAAAAGCGGTGGCTCGTCTGGCATAAGCGGGCCGCGAATGAGCGCCCTATTGGCATCTGCCATTAACCCCATAGACCCAATCCGGTCGCCGGAATCATGATTGCCCGCAATGAGAATAATGGCCGCATCCGTATCTTTAGCGACGCGCTCGATGAAGCCATTAAATTGACGGACCGCTGTGGCTGGCGGTGAAGCCCGGTCATAAATATCGCCCGCAATAATTAGAGCGTCGGCTTTGTGAGCGACGATTGCATCAAACACTTGTTCCAGAATAGCGTCATGGTCAGCCTCCAGAGATTGTCCATAGAATTGCCGCCCGAGGTGCCAGTCGCTGGTATGTAAAATTCGCATGGGCATATCCATCTATTTTTTATATATATAGTTTTTAGATGGACATTAACGATTGAGTCAACTAGAAAAATAAAATGATGTTTGACGACCTTAAATATGCCCAGCGCCAACGGCTAATCTATTTGGACCAATGCTTTGCATGGAGGGGCACAGCCAATCGCAGCGATTTGATTGACCGCTTTGGTGTCTCAACAGCGCAGGCCGCGCTCGACTTCAAAACCTATTTGGAACGCGCCACGCACTCACCGCCTCTCTATGATGCGGCCCGAAAAACATATTTAGCCGCTGATCCGCATGTCAGCCTCTGTCCTGGCTATCTCTTTCAGGATTGGCAGGGGATTTTATCAGGCGAAGATCCAGAACGCTTTGATGAATTGCCAAGCTTAAATCGCCAAATCGATGTCAACATCGTCTCAAAGCTCTACCACGCGATGACAGAGCGCAAGATGATTGAGGTCAAATATGTTTCCATGACAACGGGCAATGAAGATGCGCAATGGATTGCGCCAACCAGTTTTGCATCAGAGGGGGAGCGTCTGCATTTTCGAGGCTTTAGTTTTCAGCATGAAGAGTATCGCGACTATATTCCGGTGAGAATTGGGCGGTCGAGTTCTTTTGAGACACGGTCACTTGATGAAGCTTTGCCGCCCGATGATGACTGGAACACATTTGTTCAAATTCACCTCATCCCAAAATCAAATCTATCCGAGTTGCAGAAAACTGCCGTGCGCCGTGAATATGGCTTCACCGGGCCGACTCTTTGTATTGAAACACGCAAAGCCTTGGAATTTTATGCAGACCGTCGTTGGGGTTTGGATCGACCGAATACGCGCCTTGAAAGACATCATATGGACATCGTTAGATCGCCATCAACAGTCTGAATATGCTTTGAATTTGGGCGCGTTCGGCAATGCCGAACCGGGCTCGCGTGTATGAAGCCTGCGCCCCCTTGAAGAAAGAGGGCTTGTCTCCACCCTTCGGGCGTTGATCCCTCGCGCGTGCCGCCTTTGGCGGATAGGAACGGCGTGCGCCGTGCAGATATGACAGGCGCCCGTCCCTTTGGGCCGGGCTGACCGTCTGGCGGATTGAAGGACGTTTTTATGGTATCGCCATCAGGGTCATCGGAGACCGCTTTGCGGGCACGAAACCCATGCTGGCTTGTTGTGTGTCTGCCAGACTGTCCGGCTCCCTCTGGGGCGCGGTGCCCGCGCTTTCCGGGCTCGCCGAACGCCTGCGCGGGGCCGCTTCCCACTGGCAAGCCAGAGGGGTCGGCCCCGCCCGCTGACGCGGCAAATCTAAGGGCGTCTTTTGAATGAGCGGACGGCGCTGCGCGCCGACATTTAAGGTGTATGTCCCGCGTCAGTGGGGGTGGGCGTCAGGCCGGTCTGGCACAGGGCGGCCAGCGCCCAACCGCCTTGGCACTTAAAGCAGTTTAGATCTTTGTAAGACGTCCTACCAAGACAGTTGGCCCCTGTCCTAGTGCCCTGTGCCTGTCCGTCCTTCTCTGCCGCCCACCCCCACTGCCGGGGGACATTTGCGAAGGGAACGGCACGGATAGGAGACACTTGATATGACCGCGAACACTGCACCCCTTGGAACATCTACTGCACTTCCCGCTATAGACGATATACGCATCTATGTGGCTTGCCTTGCCGCCTATAATAACGGGCGATTGCATGGCCGTTGGATAGACGCCGCACGAGGCGAGGCCCATATTCGGGACGAAACCCGCGCCATGCTGGCCGCATCGCCAGAGCCAGAGGCCGAAGAATGGGCCATTCACGATTATGAGGGCTTTGAAGGCGCGCCGCTTGGCGAATATACCAGCTTTGAAACGGTTGCCGCACTGGCCGAATTTATTGCCGAGCGCGGGGCGCTTGGCGGTAAATTACTGGCGTATTACGGCGGCGAGTTGGAGGACGCGGAAAAGGCCTTTGACGAATATTGCGGCGAATATGAAAGCCTTGCCGATTATGCCGAGCAATTTTTTGAGGACACAGGCCAGCCCGTCCCGAAATATCTTGAGCCTTATATAGACTGGCAAGCAGTCGGGCGAGATTTTGAGTATTCAGGCGACATCTTCACCATTGAGACGGAGTATAATCAAACCCACGTTTTTCGGTCGTGGTGAGCGCGATGACGTTTGCGGTAAAATTCGATAGCTTTGTCTGTGAGGGCGATAGCCTCACATGCGAGGCGCAAGGCTTTACTGTCACCGCCCGCCTTGTGCGCGATGATTGTAAGGACGCGCCCGATCAACGCCAAGACGGGTTCTGGCCTTCACTTTATAAGGACGCGGCTGGGTTTATTGGCGCGGGCAATGGCTGGCGCGAGCGCTTTGACGCCGCCCAAGCCCGCGCCGAGGCTGTCATGGAAGCGTGGCGCAAGGATGAATGGTTTTATTGCGGCATTGTGCTGTCTGTCAGCCTTGAGGGCGTCATACTGGACGACCATGCCGCCAGCCTTTGGGGCATAGAGGCGAATTATCCTGATAGCGATAATGCCTATTTATCCGAAGTCGCCAATGAGTTGCTTCCCGAAGCACTGGATGCCGCCAAGGCGGAGCGGGCGCGGCTTTGCACTGTTCTTTGCCAGCAGACGAGCGCGGCATGAGCGCGGTGAAATTCTATTTGCGCAAAGTGCGCCTTGATAAAGGCGGCTATGATTCCAGCGGCTTTTATTGGGGCGTTGGCCCGCTCTATTCCTATGAGAGCGAGGATGGAACACTAACAGGCCATTTGCGGGCGATAGACCGCGCAGACGCGAAAATCCGTCTCACTGAAAAATATGCCACGGCGCGGTTTTTCAGATGACCCGCCCGTCACCCAAACAAACCGAGACAACCGATGTGGGCGAGCAGACCCTTATGGACGGGGTTCGGCCCATTACCTTGCGCGACCGCCTTGGCGTTATGGCGGTTTTGCCGATGACGCCAAAGCGCAATCCGTTTGCGTACCAAAAACCCTGTGATCACGGCTTATTCGACGAGGTCGGCCGTGCGCAACTTGACCTTTGTGACCTCATTCAAACCAAGGAGACTGAAACATGACCATTACTACGAAAACGCGACCCAAGACCGCCCCGAAAAACGCGGTGTCAAAGGACAAAATCAAGCCCAAGAAAGACATCAAATTTCTGCCCGTGGCTGATTTGCACGTCAGCAAGCTGAATATGCGCCACGGTAAGAAAGCCCCCGACATCAGCGACATTTACCCCAGCATTTTGGAGCGCGGGGTCAATCAATCCTTGCTCGTGCGCAAAGAAGGCAAGGGCTATGGCGTGATTGCGGGACGCCGCCGCCTGTTTGCTTTGCAAGCTAAGGCGAAAGAAACGGGCCAGCCGCAAACCGCGCCTTGCTTGATTATGGAAAGCGGGAATATAAAGGCCGCGCGCGAGGCGTCTTTACTGGAAAATGTCGCTCGCGTTCCCGCGACCCAGCTTGAGCGCTTTGCTGCCTATAAGGGCCTCGCCGATAGCGGGAAAGACGCCGCTGCTATTGCGCAGACCTTTGGCATCAAGGAAATCGATGTGACCCGCGTTCTGGCGCTGGCCAATCTCAAACCTGAATTGCTCGCCCTTTATGAGGACGAGAAAATCAACGGCCACACCTTGCAAGCCCTAACCCTCGCCACGCCTGACCAACAGGCCGCATGGCTCGACATCTTTCATGGCGACGACTACGCGCCGCAAGGCGAGCAGTTAAAAGCATGGCTGACAGGCGGGGCGCGGATTAAGACCGATGTGGCTTTGTTTGATATGGCCGATTACGGCGGCACAATTATCACCGACCTGTTCGGCGATACCGCCTATTTTCAAGACCCTGACCTGTTCTGGACGCATCAGAACAAAGCCATTGCAACCGCCGTTGCCGAATGGAAGACCGAAGGCTGGGCCGAGATTATGGTCATGGAGCGCGGCGCGCATTTTACGTCATGGGAGCATGGCAAGCGCCCGATGGAACAAGGCGGTAAGATATTCCTCGCTATTGGCCATGATGGGAGCGTCACCCCGCATATGGGCTATCTGTCCAATGCCGACATCAAGAAGATTGACGCCATTCTGAAAACAGGCGGCGAGGACGAGGGCAAAAGCGCCGCCAGCACCAAACCCGAAATGTCTGGCCCGCTGAGCCAGTATGTCGCCTTGCACCGCCACGCTGCTATTCGCGCCAGCTTGCTCGACCATCCCTCTGTCGCTTTGCGCTTAGGCGTAGCGCATATGCTGGTCGGCTCTGACCTTTGGTCAGTCGCCCCGCAGAAAACGACCTCGCGCAAAGAGATCACGAGCGAGAGCGTTGCAAGGAGTGCCAGCGCCAAGCGATTTGAGACAGAGCGCCAATGGGTGCATGACTTGCTCGGATTAAAACCGCCTACGGAGTATTACAGCCCAACTAAGAAATTGGCCGAAGGGGATGTAACCGCTGTATTTGCCGCTTTGCTAGAGCACGATGATGCGACCGTTATACGCGTGATGACTTTGGCGATGTGCGAGAGCCTATCAGCGGGCAGTGATGTCTTGGAAGCCATCACTTACGCCGTGCCTGTCGATATGCAGAGCCTGTGGGAGCCTGATGACGCCTTTTTTGACTTGCTTCGCGACAAGCGGGTCATCAATGCGATGGTGAAAGAGATTGCGGGTAAGTCCTGCGCAGACGGGGCGCTGACCGATACAGGCAAGGTGCAAAAGGAGATTATCCGCAACCGCATGGCAGGGCATGGCGTGGCGGCAGATAAAGCGCGGCCCGATTGGCGGCCACGCTGGATGCAGGTTCCCGCCGCGCATTATCTCGATAAGGCGACATGCCCGCCCAGCGCGGCGCAGTCCCGCGTCTCGAAATTCATGGCAAAGCCTGACCCAAAAAAGGACGCCGCCTAGCGGCTATCCTTTTCCAGTCTGGTAAGCGTTGTCTCCACCGCCGCCAGACTGGCCTTGAGGCTGTTCGCAAACAGCCTCAAATCCGCCGCGTCTGAGGGATCAGGCGCGGCGTTGATAGTGTCTAAGAGGTTTTGCGTCAGGCTTAATATGCTCAAGGGCGGCACAGCGCCATCTGGCCCGAACAAGGCGATTTCCGCGTTCATATCCAATTGTCCCGAGTCGATAGTCACATGGCCCGTCGAGGTCATGTGCAGAGAAAGTTTCGAGGCTTTCAGGCGCGGTTCGGTCATATTCAGCTTATATATCATCACGCTCGCACGAATACCAACTATACTTGGTAGCGTGTCTATAACTCCAAAGTCCAATTTCGGGCATGGATTTGAATCAGACATTTGCCCGTTCGGTGCGCAAGCTGCGCCACGAACAAGGGCTTAGCCAGGAGGAGCTTGGCGAGCAGTCTGGATTAACGCGCAACTATATTGGCATGATCGAGCGCGGGGAGAATTCGCCGACTTTAGATGCTGTCGAAGCGATTGCAAAAGCGCTGGGGAAGCCTGCGAAGGATCTGCTCTAGATTGCTCGCACTTACGCAAATCCCGCCCGACGCGAGGTCGGACGGATTCAGGTTTGAGGCTATGATGCCTGAACCTTACGGCCCTAAAAGCAAGACGCGATAGCCTTTCTAGTCTTTTGCCCGAGAAGGTCTTACCAACCGTGCCTCATGGCTGACGGCGGGGTTTGCCAGTGTCATAGACTTATACGTATAGCCAGTGATGTCCTTACAGAACCATCCACCACCAAATCCAAGCTTCATCTTAGCGCACTACACAGAGCAGATAATCGAGAACGGTGACGCAGTTTTCTCGCCGTTCTTAATAAGCAGATAGGCCGGAACAGGCACAGCATTGTAGCAATATGCATAGCAAGCCACTCTCATTTTGAGAACCATCTTGGTATCACCTTTGCCATAATTTCCATCTCCACATGAGCCTCTGTTGTCGCAAAAAACCCAATGCCCGGATTGAAGCCTTGAACCTGAACGACAGTCAGAGGCATACCAGACCTGGGCCGCGATTATTTTCCCCTGCGCTACGCGCATTCCTCGCGAGGCAAAATAATCCCGTCCTGCGGCGCTCCGCTATGCTGCGCCCTCTCACTTTGTTCGAGGCTGGATGCCTCTGCCCGCCGTTCGGGCGGTTAGGCGTCAACAGGGCATTGGGCTCTCGCGACAACAACATATGGAGATGAAAATCATGGCAAACGCACTTGGATATGTCACTGAAAACGAAACCGGCTTTGAAGGCACACTAGCAATGATGAGCTTGTCTACACCCATCCGCATCGTCAAGAACGGCGAGAAGACAGGTGAAACCCAGCCCGACTTTCGGGTCTATGCAGGCCGCACTGGCGGCTCTGACATTGGCGGCGGATGGTTCCGCAAAGCCAAATCAACAGGCCGCAAATATCTGTCCCTGACACTGGCAGACCCCGCCATCGGCCCGCGCAAGGTTTACGCAAACCTCGCTCCGGTCAAAGGCCAAAAAGGCCGCCACGTTCTGCTCTGGAATCCGCAGGACTAAGGTTCACAGCCCTAAATCTTAGCCCGCCCGACCTCGCGTCGGGCGGGCTTAACTACGTTTATTTAATCCATTTTCACGCAAAGGTCGTAAGAGTATATATGTAAGACGTTGATATAATTGATGAGTTTATGAAAAGGGCTGGCAACATTGCAACCTATCGGCGGTTGCCGAGTGCGGCGTGGGCCTGGGAGTTTTTGAGACGAAACCCCGGCTATCGCGCCGACTATAGGGCTGTGCGCGACTCTTTACCCCGACCTCAAACGCTTCAATCAGGCAGCGTGCTTTATGTTGCAAAGGATAATCAACAGTGTGCGCAGCCTTGGGGATTATTGAGCTTCGTTGATCCCAGTAAGATGGCGTTTGATGCGGACGTATTTTGGCGACCTGACTTGCTCGCGGGCGCACTGCGGGTGAAGCTCACCCGTCCAAATGAGCAGACCTTGAATGAAGGAGAGCCGCACGACACCATGATTTTGTCGGCGCTTCAAACGCGCCGCGTTATGCTGCAAACTCTCGATGGGGCGCGCCATATTTTGCTCAACGGCGAGCGGTTTTGGATACATCTCTATTCCATAAAACGCGTGCCACCTGACGACTACGCCGTGATTGACGTTCGGTTTGATGGTGCAAAACATATGCGTCGCAGGCTTGATACGGCGGCTCAGCTTTTATCTCTGCATCGCTCCGCAGGCGGAAAATTATCACTGATTGGACGAAGGCGAAATGCTGGCAGGCTTATCGATGCTATGACAGCTTATGATATTTGGAATGGCTTTGAGCAGCCTAAAGGCGGGCTTCGTGACATCGCTATAGCGTTGTCTGGCGAAGCACGGGTCAAAGAAGACTGGACGGGTTCAAGCCGTTACCTTAAGGACGTGGCAAGACGCGCGCGAGATCGCGGCGCAAAACTGGTTGATGGCGGTTATAAAGCGCTACTCAGCCGCAAAAATTTGTAAAAATTGTCTAAATTCTGGAGTGTCGTATTCGCGGCGTTGCGATTTCGACACTCCTTGAAACACTGAAAATCTGCCTTGATTCGCACATCGGGACGCCCGCATCCCCGGAGCTTCCCGCATTTGTGTGGAGTGAGGTTATGAAACATGCAGAAATCAACAGCCCTTATCTGACGGCAGAAGAAGCCGCTGAATATCTTCGTCTCGAAGCGCGAACGATCAACAATATGCGCTGGCGCGGTGAAGGCCCGAATTTCAGAAAACATGGCGGCAGGGTCATCTATCATCGCGATGATCTGGATGAATGGTCGCAAGGCCGTGACAGCCCGGAGCATCGGCCAGAGCCGAATGAGCCGGATAATGACCGCTAGAAACCGCACTGCGGTTGTCTTGTCCTATCGGAAAAACCGTCGCAATTATCGACTACTCTTCGGCACGCCAGAGCAGGAAATAAGGCGCGGTTGGCATCGTAAACTCGTCGTGTTTGAGCCCGGAAAAGTCTTCGCTTATGAGCAATGGGACGCCAATTCTTACGGCACGCAACGCTGGAAAATCATGGTTTGCCGCGCGGTAAATAGCGGATCAATAACCCGTATTTCCGGTGTTGAGCCCGGTGCAAAACTTCTTTTGATGACGCAGGGAAAGACAAAATCAAAGCGCTTTCTTGAATGTTTGGACGGTTTGAAAGCACGCGCTATTGACCCAGAAACAGTCAGTGATCGACACTGGATGGAGCTATGTCTTCGGCTTGATGCGGGAGCCAAGGCAAATGAAGCCTTATCAATTTTTGAGGAACAGGCGACATGTTAATGCGCCTGATTCCGGTAGCCGCTGTGACTGCATTTTGCGCCGCGAGCCTCTGGCA
>Ga0316208_1001088_pt1 | contig 27668 bp, 21 predicted proteins | sample 3monopyrite_MG_FD_204944 | JGI IMG/M metagenome (GOLD analysis project Ga0316208, IMG submission 204944) | Microbial mat bacterial communities from mineral coupon in-situ incubated in ocean water Damariscotta River, Maine, United States -... | ecosystem: Environmental > Aquatic > Marine >... | reverse complement strand
CGCCAGTCTGGCGTCGTCGCCGTGCGCAACCAAGCTCGAGCCCAAGACCCCCGTGGATGGGCTCCAATCGGGACCTACGCGCCTGAACTCGGGAGCGGGTCACCCACTAAACGGGCAGGAGAGCCCGAAGTTCGGCTAACTGGGAGACAAGCTCTGTGCGCTCATCTCGAACCTCGTCCAGCCGAGAGTTCATGGTCTCGATCGCCGTGGTCAACGTCATCTGTTGGGCAGCGAGGGTCCTGGTCTCATTCGTCAGATTCTCGTGCAGCTGCTTCTGCTCTTGGAGTTCCTCGTCGGAGAGCAACTGTGACTGCTGGCGCTGCAGCGCTTCTTCCACATTGGTCAGCTCACCCCTGACTTTCGTTAGACGATCGTCGGCGAGGTTCCAGTCAGTAGACGCCTTGTCTATCTTCTGCTCGATGTCCCGAAGCTCTTTCTCCTGATTGTGAAGCTCAGCGACATCTTCGCGTGTCTTCTCCATCCACGTTCGCTGAGATTCAGCCTCCGTGATGGTCGCGTTCGCCTCGTACAGCTTCTCTCGAAGAAGGTCGTACTCTTCTTCCTTGTCAGACAGCCGGAGCTGAAGCGCTTCGAGACTCTCATACACATCTCGCTTCGGCAGCCACTTCCGATACCGGTTCCCTTGGTAGACCGCCATGACGTTCGCCACCATCGAAGCCGCAAGGCCGGCGAACGAAAGTGCCAGCATCATCGGCCAGTTCATTGACCGCCCTCTTCGTCGCCACCGTCTGCGGGTTTGGGAGTCTTCTGTGCCTTGGTCATCGATTCGATGGCGGCCTCAACGGCGCGGGTTAGCTCTTGGAAGCGAGCGGTGTAGGTTGTGAGTGCGCCGTCGACGGCCTGTCGCAGCGACTGCTCTTGCGCTTGCAGCGCGTCGACTTGACCGGCAAGTGCCGACCGTTGATCGGTCAGGCTTGAGATCTCGGTACGCAAGCGCGAGACCTCGGCATCGAGCCCGCTTCGGCTGGCTGCTGCTTGTTGGAGACTGGCGGCTTCGGCACGTGACTGTGCGAGCTCGCCTTGCAAGGTCGAGAGCTCTGCTTGTCGTGTGGAGAGGCTCGCTTCGATGCTGCGCTGCTGGCTCTGCAAGCTCGAGACGCTCGATTCCAAGCTGGCCTGTTCGGCGAGCCGGGTGGAGAGAGCTTGCAGCTCGGGCTCGAGCGCTTGTTGCCGACCTTCGAGCTGGGCCACTTCTTGCGAGAGAGTGCGACGGCGATCGGTGAGCTGTTGGTTCTCCGAGTCGAGGCTCGAGCGCATCGAGAGCAACTCGGTCTTGCGCTGCTCCAGGCCATCGACTCGGGCTTGAAGGTCGGCCGCTGCTTGCGCATCGCGGTCGCGTTGCGACGAGAGGCTCGCGACTTCGGTCTTCAGCAGGTCGCGTTGCGAGACAAGCCGACTCGACTCCGCTTGCTTCTCGCTCTGCGCAGCGAGCTGTTCACCGTAAGTCTGCAAGCGTGCTTGTGCATCGAGGATCTCGTTCTGGATCTGGTCCAGTCGCTGCTGCGCTCGATCGCGTTGATCGCGCCGTTGTTCCAAGCCGGCCGCTTCAGCGGTCAGCTCAGAAATCTCACCCTGGCTGATCTCACGCTGTACCACCAGGGCGGCAATCGTGGTCTGCAGATCCGCGCGACGAGTTTCCGATTCCGCTGCGCGGGCCGCAGCTTCGGTCGCGGCGGCCTCCGCACTCGCAGCGCGCGATACGGCAGCGGCGCGTTGCACGAAGGCATCTTCACGGCTTGCCTCGGCCTCGCTGAGTGAGGTGCGCAAAGCAGCCAGTTCGGCCTGTCGATCGGTAAGCACCGGCACGAGTCCATCGGCTTCGATGCGTGCAGTCTGGTTCGACTCTTGCATTTGCGCGAGCTCTTGCGACAGCGCGTCGCGGGACTCGGCGCGGGCGTCCCATTGAGCACGCTCCTCACCAAAACCAGTGATCGCAACTAAGCCAGGGATCTGCCCGCCGATCGCAATGGTGGCCAACAGGCTCATGCCGATGATGAAGCCGCGAGCGGAGCCTCCTGTTTCTACGGCCTCCGGCGCTCCTTCACTCGCCCTCGACGAGCGAGGCGATTCTTGCGACACATCCATCCATGTCCTCCCTCAGTTGATAGACCCAAAACCTGACCACGGTCCAGCCTGCAGCGATCAGGATCTGGTCGCGGCGGAGGTCTTCGATCCTCCGGCCACCGGTGGCGTCACGATGATAGGTCTCCCCGTCGACTTCCACATTCAATTTCTGCCCGTTACGCAGCAACCCGAAATCTAGGAAGAAACCGCAGGTTGGATACTGCTGGTGGAACTCGATTCCGGCGCGACGCATCGCATCGGCGAGAGCGGGTTCCCACACGGGACCAATCAGGTCGGCACGCATGGGAAGCTCTGACTGCTGCTGCCAGCGTCGCCAAGACTCCACGAGCCCCACCAGCACGTCCTCGGAGCTGTTCTGCGCCCACTCCAAGTCTCCAAAGACGTGCAGCAGCGATCGCGCGCGACTGACGGCCACGTTGAAGCGGTTGCGGTCGCGCTTGTAGAACCCAGGCGTGTCGCCAGGGTCCGGACCTCCGACCAGTCCCAGCAGGACGAGGTCGCGCTCGTCACCTTGGAAGCCGTCGGCAGTCTGTGAATCGAAGGACCAGCGCTTGAGGGTCGCAGCCGGCAGTCGCTCTGTCACCGCATCACGAATGCGGTCCGCGTGCGCTCGGAACGGCGTGACGACTCCGACACTTCCATCGAAGCCTGCGGTTGCGACTCGCTCGAGTTCTTCGACGATGGCGTCGATCTGGGGTTGGTGGAATCGGCTTCCTCCGGGAGTCGTTTGACTCCCACCCGGCACATTCGACCACTCGATACCTCGCAGCTCTCGACCGCCGCGCACAACGGGCGGGTACTGTTCGGCCGGAGTGCGGACCCGGAGCTTCCCTGAGTAGAACAGCTTGGAGAAGTAGTCCGCGATCGCCGGGTGACAGCGCCAGTGCTCCTTCAGCATCAAGGAGCAGCCGAAGTCTCCTTGCGCCACGGCGAACGCCGGATCCCAGATCGAATTCACTGAGTACCGGAATCGTCCGAGTTCAACTCCGCCGACGTCGTTCAGGCTGCGGAGGCGGTCCTCTACCTCCTGCCCGATCATCGCGATGTGTCGCAGCTGCATCGGATCCCCCACGATCATGGCACGCTTTGCGCGGTAGAGCAGCGGCAGACAGGATGCGATGTCGCACTGACTCGCCTCGTCGATGACCACCAAGTCGAAAGTGCCCGGTGTCAGCGGGAGACGGGAGCGAACGGAGAGATTCGAACAGGCCCAGAGCGGGATGACCTTGACGATGTCAACAAACACGCGCTCGATCGCGGCCCGCACAGTCGGGGCCAATCTGTGCAGTTTCCCAGCCGTACTCCCGCCGCCGATTGCGCCTCGGAGATCAACGAGTCGCTGCCGAAGTTCCGGAGCGAGGTCACACCCTAGAGAGGCCGCGAGGTTGCTCAACGCGGACATGGTTCGCTCGCGAACAGCTTCGTCGGCATCGGCGAGCGCCTTCACGAGTTCCGCTCGATCGCGGAGTCCGTTGCTGCGCTCTTCCAGCATTGCACGATCGCGGTACAACGAAGCGAGCTGAGCACCATCCGCCAGTAGCCGAGCGAGTTCGGCCGGACTTTCGACCGAGGCCAGAGTCTTCTGGATCTCCGGGCTTAGGCCGGCCGCCAGCCGCTTGCAGTAGCGCCTGAAGCGCAAGGCCACGAGCCACTGCCGAAGCCTCTGGATGAGCGATGTGGGTCCTTCGGACAGAGCCGCATGAATCTCAGCGAGTCGGTCCTCGCCCAGCTTCCCCTCGGCACGACTGAAGTGCTCCGCCCTGCGCTCGCCGAGGAGTCCGACAAGTTGAGCAATCGAGGCCTCCAGCTCGCCTGAGTCCTGGGCGAGTTCGAGCTGCGAGGTGAGCTCTATCTCCAACGTCTCGCGCGACTGCAGAGTCTGATCGAGGCTGGAACGAGAACGTTCCAAGTCTTGAAGCGCTTCCGGCTCAGCAGTCCTTGAGATCAGACCCAGGACTCGGCGCAGCCAGTCTTCACCTCGGTCTTCTGGATCTTGTGCGCTCCCAGTCAGACGCAAGATGAGTGGACAGTCCTCGTGAATCGCCTGAAGCCGAGGGACCACGGCGTCGAGCGCTCGGTGGTTTCGACTCGCGAATAGAACTGACCGACCGGCAAGTGCGTGAGCCGTGAGCGTGTGAGTGACCACCGTTGACTTGCCCGTACCCGGCGGACCTTGCACGGCGAGGATCGGCGTATCGAATGACCGGTTTACGACTTCACGTTGCTCGGGGTTGAGTGGCTGAAACTCCGGCCGGATGACGGCTTGAGCCTTCGGCGTCTCGCCTTGCGTCGGCATCCAGTCGGGCGCAAAGAGCGGTGCCAGCGCGGTGAGCGCGAGCTCTTTGTCCGGTCGCTCTGAGAGCTTGCGCAGCTCCTCAATCAAACCGGCCGTGAAGGTGCTTCCCGCGGCCGGAAGCAGGAGGACTCGGTTATACAAGCCCTTGCGCTGTACTCGATGGAGCGGCGGCGCGGACTGTGGGCGATCTGGTCCGCCGGGCTCACAGAACTCTGCGCCCACAACACTCATGAGCCTCTGCCACAACTCCTGGAAGTTGGACCCCGCAGAGGCAACCAGGTCGACGCCGTCCTCTCCGTCCTGCTCGTGATAGAACCCGAGCCGGATCAGGAGATCTTCGCGCCGCTCCTCCTGCTGTGCCTTTGCCATCCCACTGAAGCGCGCCTTGAGCCAGGCTTCATTGATGCGAGGCTCGGTTTCCACGCTCAGCTCAAGACCCTGCGCTCGGCGCTTCACAAGCACCGTGACTAGGAAGACCGGTACGAACTGCTCATCGCCTCCCCGCGCCACAACGCGCTCGACAGGTCCTGCGAGTCGAAGCCGTAGCTCGGACGCGGTTCGTCGTGAGGCTGAAAGGAACTCCGCGATCGCGTTGGTTGTGGGGACTCGCACAGCAGCACCGCGAGCGAGCGCAAACCAGTCGATCGGGGCGCTGAGCTCGACAAACGCTTTGCCCACTTCGTCCCCGGTCAAGACAGCTCTGCCGCCCGCCTCGTACTCGAGGCATTCGATGTAGTAGCGACAGAGATTGCGGAAAGAGTTCCAGTCGGTCGAACGCGAGGGTGCTTCGTGCCCACCTCGTTCAGGTCGTACCGCATGCTCCAGGCCTCTGCGCCGACCAGCAGGAGCAGGCGACTCCATCACCCTGTCAGCCTGCCGACGACCAAGCGCTTTCCACTTGCCCCCGCTGCGCTCGACGAGTCCGGCCCGGAACAGGTCCCTCAGCGCCCGAGCGACTTCGAAGCCCTTGTTCCCGGTTCGGCGTGCGAGTTCGTGCCGGGAAAGGGCTCGCCCCGACGATTCGAGCGCGTCGAGTACCGACTGTGCGGCCCGGTCGAACTCGGTTTCAGAGGAGAGTGGAGTTTCGTTCGGGGACATGGGCCTCGCGCGCTGTGCGGCTTGCGGCGGGATTCCTTTCGGGGACTGTGCCAGGGCGGACCCAGCCCACGAATGTCGAGCTAAGAGAGTCCGATTCGAACGTCCCACTGAGAGCCGTTCGAATGAGTTCGGATTGACCGCAAGTTAGACCAACCCGGCGAGCATGGTCCGCCCGGCAGGATTAGAACCTGCGCCCCCCGGTCTCGGAAACAGCTGTTCAATCCTGCTGAGCTACGGGTGGTTGGGGCCAAGATGGTAGCAAGGGGCGTGGGGGCGAGGCTCACCCAACACGCGGGGCCGGGCTCGCGGTTCGACTGCGGATTGCCTCTGTCTAGCCCCGGGCAACAAGCTCACTGAGCGAGCCGGCCCATGAGGCGCCGACTCGATGCAACGCCTTGATGCGAGATGGATCTGCTTCCCAGGGCTCGAGGTTGCTCGACCACTGAAAGCGGTACTCCCAGAGGCCGGTGGCGGAGAACAGACAGGCGGCGATCACGTCGAACTGGTCGAAGGTGTACTTGCGTCCTGAGCCGGAGTCCCGCGTCTTCTGGATTTCGACCTTGTAGTCGCCGTTCTTGTACGGGGTCTTCGATGCCGTCTTGCACTCGATCAGCAGGACTCTGCCGTCAGACAGGACGACGCGGAAGTCCGGTTGACCATCGGCGTCCATCGCCTCGACTGACGCGACGGCGGGGTCATCTTGGAGAACTCGCTCTAGGTGATGCTCCGCAACACCACCTCGGACTGCGACGCCAAGTCGGAAGTTGCAGCCGATGATGTCCAGGATCGTGTCCGAGCTGACGCCGAAGAGCTGCTCCAGTTGATGGGCGCTGGCTCGCTCTTCGCAGAACTCCTCCGCGAGTCGGTATCGCAATCCGGGTGAAAGACCGAGCGCCGACGCTTGGGCTTCGAACCGCGCGTAGTCGAGGATGCGATTCGGGCGGAAACCCACGACGGTCTCCAAGCCTTCCCAGCTCGGTCGCCGTTTTCCTCCAGCCTTCTTTCGCTCCCACACGGCCCAGTCGTGCTCTGCGGCTTTCTCGACGTGGCGCTCTGAGTAGTAGACCGAGATGCCCATCGGCAAGTCCTCGTAGAGCAGCGGGTCGAGCCCTACGACGAACTGCTCCTCGGGATCGACCGCCAGGACGAGAGTGACATCGACTCCGGCGCAGTCACGAGCGAGTGGATTCGATTCGTCTCGCTCGCGGACGGGGTCACCGAAACGAATCTGAGCTCGACGTTCTCCAGCCGGCCGGTTCTTCGTTTTCCGCTTGGTCGTCGTGAACGGGTACACGAGCAGTCCATAGCGTCGCCCAGCTTGATCCTCGGCGCCGATGTACATCGGAGCGACGAGAGCTTCGGGGAAGGAGCAGAAGACCACTCGTGCTCCACTGGCCTCGACGCCCTTCTTGAGTACATCGATGACCGCGGCTCTATCGGACTTGACCGGATAGAGCCGCGGGACATACAAGCGACCGGCGAGGGAGGGCTGCATTCGCACAGTATCGGTTACGACTAGACTTGCATCGACTTGCGACGCTGTGCCGACGGCCCCAGCCCCGTCCCGCCGTGCGGGGCGTAGACCTTGATCTCCTTGCGCAGCGGTACCGGAATCGTCTTCGTCGGTTGTTCGCGTTGCGGGATCGGATCGCGCTGATCAGGCAGCAACCTCGGGCGACGGCGCACACGGTGCCCGAAGAACTGGCGCCGGATCTCCAGCCCGAGCAGTTCGACGAGAGCGGACGGCACTGCATTGCCGAGCTGCTTGTGGGCCGATCGGTTGCTGCCCACGATCTCGTAGTCGGCTGGGAAGGTCTGGAGCGCGCACAGTTCTGCGGCGGACAGCCGGCGACTCTTCCAATGGAATGGTCCGATTGCAGGGCCGGGCTGCGCCGTCAAGGTCCACGAAGGTCGACTCTTCTCGAGCTTCAACAGCATCGACCAGAAGCGGGTGCGCCAGCCGAACAGCTTGCGCTGCTTGCCCAGCTTGTCTGCGTGGAACAGGTAGTTGCACCCTTCCGGGATGGTCGGAAGCAGACCGGCGTACTTTCCGCGCACGCGGAGGTCGTCGTCATCGTCGAGCGCCGGATCGTCGAGATGCCCGATGGCATCCCAAGCAGTGGCGTAGGGTTCCAGCCCGTCCACCGACTCCCGGATGGGATCGTGCGGCCGAGGAGCGGTCATGTCGACGGGCGGCGGCTTAACGTGAGTCGGCTCGGGGAACTCGAATTCCATTCCTTCGCGGTGACCGATGACGAACACGCGCTCGCGAATCTGCGGCACACCGTACTCGGCAGCGTTCAGCCGAGCTGCTGTGAAGGAGTAGGAGGTTCCCGCACGGCGGTTGATCTTGCGGATGCGATCGCGCAGGAAGGAGAGCCCCTCGCTCTTGTTGTTGAACGCAAGCCCGGGGACGTTCTCGAGCAAGAAGACGGTCGGCCTCGCCAACTCCAGAGTTCGGAGGTAGGACTCCAGCGTGTCCGCGCGCGGATCATCGAGCCTCGCCGAGTCACCGCTGTGCCAATAGCCCGACTTGCTGAACGGTTGGCAGGGCGGGCCGCCGACGAGGAGGTCGGGATCCGGTCCCGCTGTCTCGACGACTTCTTCGGGCGTGATCTCGGCAAAGTTCCGAGGCCCTTTGGGTGAGAGCTTCGCATGGACGACCGGCCACCTGAGCCGATTGTGTCGCAGCGTTGCGACGGCTTCCTTGTCCATCTCCACGCAGACGCGCGGTTCGAATCCGGCCGCTTCGAGACCGAGGTCGAGGCCTCCGGCACCGGTGAATAGGCTGATGACGCTGGGCTTCATTTTGGGGGCAGACCACCTTGAAGGTCGTGTGGTTGGTGGAGGTCTGCGAGCATCGCCGCACCCTAACAAAGGCCAAACCTGCATGGCCAGCTCTGGCGCCCCACGATCCTAAGATCGGGAAGATACGGGATCTGGGTGTCGGAGCGAAGCGTCGTCAGGACGCGGGTTTCCTCCGGGGGGCGGCGCGGTGCTCCTTCGCTTTCGCGCTCCAAGCACCTCGCTCCGTAGTCCGCCAGCAGATGACTGTGGCCCCAGTTCCGCTCTTTCTCGCAGCCAGAGCACTCTTCGCGGCAGCTCTGCGCCCGGGAGTCCCGCCCCCTGGCTGAGCGCCACATGCGTCGGCGAACCTACCGCAAGAACACCTTGCGCCCATGCCACTCCAACACCTCCCTCGACGGTCGCTGCGCGCTGTCCGGCATCACCATCAACGGCTGGTCATCGAACGGATAGTACCGATGCCCGTTCTCCCACTCGTCGCGCAGTCGCCCGCTGATCTTGACGCGGTAGTCCGGCGTGACCGTCGCGTAGCCCTCGTCGAAGAGGGCGTGGAACTCCTTGGTCAGGAGCAAGCCGTTCTGCACGTGGTTGGAGCGCGGGCCCAGGTAAGGCTGGATGTGCGCGGCGTCGAGGACGATCTCGGTGTGCTCGCCGGTGATGGCGCAGCGGCGCGAGTAGGTTTCGAGGAGGCGTGAGCGGAAGGTTCCTTGTCCGCGCCGGACGGCTTGCGTGGCGGTGACGCGCTCGCGTTCGTCCATCTCGACGAGTTCGAAGGGTTCGTCCGCGAGATCCTCGGGCGCGAAGAGGCAGTCGTATTGAATCTCCCCGAGGAGGTCCGAGGCCCGGATGCCGTCGCGTTCAGCTTTGCCCTGCACGATGTTCGGCGACCAACCTTGCTCCTTGCCCCACGGGATCCAGCGGTCCTCGGGCCAGAACATGCAGTCGCGGAGGACGGTACATCCCAGTGGAGCCCATCCGCCGGGATGATCTTGCGCCGGGTCCAGGCCCCGGTAGCGGCCGATGCGCCGCACGAAGGATTCCCGAGTCGGATCACCATTCCCCGTGCCGAAGAACTTCCAAGCCTGACCGATGCGCAGCGCGACGAAGTTCGCGTAAAAGCCATAGCCGGCGATCGCATAGCGCGGCTTTTTGAGTCGGAAGAAGACCGGCGTGCCGGGCGTGAGCTTCGCCATCGGGCGCGTCGCCTTCGGTTGCCAGAAGTTCGCCTCGTCGATCGGACCCGGGGCATCGGGTCGTGACGAGAAGAATTGGAACCAGTTCCAGTCGGTGAGGGCGATGAAGGGGTGCATGGGCGAGCTGGGACCACGCTAGCGTTCGTCGGCGTCGAAGTCGCGGGGCCGAGCCACTAGACTGCTTGCTTCCCTCCCCCGCACCGCTCGCACATGCCCCACGTCTGCCCCTTCTGCTCGATCGACCCCGCGTCCGTCGTGCACGAAGGCCTCCTCAGTTTCGTGATCTGGGATCGCTACCCGGTGTCCGAAGGTCACGCGTTGGTCGTTGCGAAGCGGCATGTCGCGAGCTGGTTCGACGCGACGGTGGACGAGCAGCGCGAGTTGATGGCGGGGGCGGAGGTTGCGAAGCGCGAGATCGAGGCTCGGTTCGGTGCGGAGGGCTTCAACTTGGGAGTCAATGTCGGGGCGGTTGCGGGGCAGACGGTTCCGCACTTGCACTTGCACGTCATCCCGCGGCGCAGTGGTGATGTGAGGAATCCGGTTGGGGGCGTGCGCGGGGTGATTCCCGGGCGCGCGGATTACTCGGGCCGGCTGGAGGGTGACGGGGCGAGCGTCGTCGGCGATCTGCAGGCGCGGTACACGGTCGGTCCGACGGAGGTCTCGGAGATCGTCGGGGGCCGGGAGCAACCGTTGCTTCCCCATCTGAAGCGGCACCTCGACCATGCGAAGCGCGCGGATCTGGTCGTCGCCTTCGTGCTCGAGAGCGGAGTCGCGGCGCTCGAGAGTGCTCTGCACGGCTTCCTCTCGCGCGGCGGGCGACTGCGCTTGCTGACCGGCGACTACTTCGATGTGACTGAACCGCGCGCGCTGTTGCGGCTGCTCGATCTCGTGGAGTATGCCAGGGAAGATCCGAGCGGATCGAGTGTCGAGCTGCGCGTGTTCGAAGCGGGCTCGGGCTCGTTCCATCCGAAGGCGTACATCTTCGGCGAGGGTTCGGCTCGTGAGCTGGACGAGTATGGCGTCGCCTACATTGGCAGCTCGAACCTCTCCGCGACCGCGTTGGGTCAGGGTGTCGAGTGGAACTACAGCCTCGGCGTGCAGCGCGATCGCGCCGGCTTCGACCGGGTGCGCGAAGCCTTCGATCGGCTCTTCGGTCACGCGCAGTCTCGGCCGCTGACCGGCGAATGGATCGCCGAGTACATGCGACGTCGCAAGCCGCGTGAAGCCGCGAGCATCGAAGCCTTCGAAGTCCCGCCTGACGCCCCGCTGCCGCCTGCCGAGCCGCACGAGATCCAGCAGGAAGCGCTCGAGGCGCTGCAAGCCACGCGCGTTGCCGGCAACGAAGCCGGCCTGGTCGTCATGGCTACCGGACTCGGCAAGACGTGGCTCGCCGCCTTCGACGTCCGCGCGATGCAGCCCAAGCGGATCCTGTTCGTCGCCCACCGCGAAGAGATCCTGCGCCAGGCGCAGAGCACCTTCCGCCGCATCCTGCCCGAAGCGAGCTTCGGCCGCTTCGACGGCGTCGAGAAGGCGCCCGACGCCGATGTCTTGTTCGGTTCGATCCAGACGCTCGGCCGACCGGCGCACTTGAAACGCTTCGCGCCGGATGCCTTCGACTACATCGTCGTCGATGAGTTCCACCACGCGGCAGCCGCCGGCTATCGGCGACTCATCGAACACTTCAACCCGCGCTTCCTGCTGGGACTCACCGCGACCCCGGAGCGCACGGACGGCGGCAACTTGTTGAGCCTGTGCTCGGAGAACCTCGTCTACCGCTGCGATCTGTTCGACGCGATTCGACGTGCAGGCGACAGGTTGGTGCCCTTCCACTACTTCGGCGTGCCCGACGAAGTGGACTACGCGAACATTCCCTGGAAGGGTCGGCGCTTCGACACCGAAGCGCTCACGCAGCACGTCGCGACGACGACGCGCGCGGACAACGCGCTGGAGCAGTGGCGGAATCGAAAGGGCGAGCGCACGCTCGGCTTCTGCTGCTCGGTGGCCCACGCCGACTTCATGGCGAATCACTTCGCCGCGGCCGGCGTGCGCGCCGTCGCATTGCACTCGGGCGAAAGCAGCGCGCCGCGGACACAGACGCTGGACCAGCTCGAGTCCGGCGAGCTCGAAGTTGTCTTCGCGGTCGACATCCTGAACGAAGGCGTCGACATCCCCTGCATCGACACGATCCTGATGTTGCGACCGACGGAGTCGCGCATCGTGTTCCTCCAACAACTCGGACGCGGCCTGCGCACGTATCCCGGCAAGAAGCACCTGACGGTCGTCGACTACATCGGCAACCACAAGAGCTTCCGGTTGAAGCCCGAGACGCTGTTGCAGCTGCCGGGCGGAGATGCGGCCTTGATCGCCGCGCTGCGGGCGTTGCAGAACGGCGAGATGAACACGCTCGAGCTGCCGCCGGGTTGCGAAGTGACCTACGCGCTCGAAGCCATCGACTTGCTGCGCGGTCAGCTGCGCAGTCCGCGTGCCGGGGAGCAGCTGCTCGACTGGTACGAGGAGTTCAAGGAGCGCACGGGGGAACGGCCGGTGGCGGTCGAGGCCTTTCACGAGGGCTACAACCCTCGCACGGCGAAGCACACGCACGGGTCGTGGTTGCGCTTCGTTGCCGCTCAAGAAGACTTGGCTGCACCCCTTCGCGAGCTGGTCGAGTCCGACGATGCCGCTAGCGCGTTCCTGACCGAGCTGGAGCAGACCAGGATGGAGCGCAGCTTCAAGATGCTGGTGCTCCTCGCCATGCTGCGCCGCGACGCACTGCCCGGCTCGATTGCGATCGATGACTTGGCGCAGCAGTTCGCCGAGCTGGCGGGTCGCAGCGAACGCTTGCGCGCGGAAGTCGGTGTCGACCTCGGCGATGCTGCGCAAGTGCGACAGTACGTCATACAGAATCCCGTCCGCGCCTGGTGCGGAACGCGCAGGACGGGCTCCAACGCGCGCGTCTTCTTCGAGTCTCGGGATGGTCAGCTCACCACAAACTTCGAAGTGACCCGCGAACGACGCGAAGGCTTTCAAGCGCTGGTGCGCGAGCTCGCCGAGTGGCGAATCGCCGACCACCTCGGTCGCCGAGAATCGTCAACCGAGCTCAAGATGCGACTCGTCTGCCCGGTGATTCAGGCCGGTGGTCGCCCGATCCTCAAACTGCCGGACCGCACGAGTCATCGCGGCGTGCCCGAAGGTGAAGTCGATGTGCGCATCGACGACCTCGCGCACCAGGTGCGCTTCGTCAAGCAGTACATCAACGTCATCCACGCAGCCGGCTCGAAGACGAATGTCCTGCCGGAGATCGTGCGCGGATGGTTCGGCGAGCAGGCCGGACAGCCGGGGACGAAGTTCGCGGTGGCCTTCGAGCTGGGCGAGGACGGGTGGAGCGCAAAGCCCGCGGAGCCCGGAGAGAGCGGCGCGCGACTGGAGCGGGCGAGCGAGCGGAGTTCTCGGCTGCGCGTGACGAAACTCGACGGTACGGAACTCGACGCAACCTACGCGGTCGAAGCCGTGGATGGGCGACTGGAGCTGCTCTACCACTCGCGCGGCGGGACCGGCGGAACGCAGCACGCCACGAACACGGAGTACGCCGCCGGCTTGGAAGTGCTCCTGCAACGCTTGGGGCAAGCAGGTGGCCGACTCGACGACATCCTCTTGGACTCGACGCAAACTGCGAGCAAACCAATCGTCGCGCGGCGTCTGGCACTCCGCGGCGATCGGCACTTCCCCATCGAGCTATCGACGGAGCCCGACTATGACGAGCTGCGCCGCGCCATCTCCCAGGCGCAAGGGAGCAATGGGAACCGTAAGCTTCGCATCACTGTGGGCGGCTTCGACGGCTGGACTGTGCAGCAGCTTGTGGACCTCACTGGCGGGGTGCCGGTGAGGGGAGCCGACTAGGAGCGCGGCGTGCCTTCAGTTCGCGCGGTTTCGATGACTCGCGCCTGAATCCTCTACCCCGCGCTCTTCACCCAAGCCGCCAACTCCCCCGCACTCATCGCCCCACTCCGTCGCGCCAGCTCCTTGCCCCCGCGGAAGAGGATCAGCGTCGGGATCGATTGGATGCGCAAGCGCTTCGCCGTCTTGGGCGCCGCGTCCGTGTCGAGCTTCGCGAAGAGCACTTTGCCGGCGTGCGCCTTGGCGGCTCGCTCGAAGTGCGGGGCCATCGACTTGCACGGGCCGCACCAGGTCGCCCAGAAGTCGATGAGGACCGGGAGGTCGCTGCGGGTGATGAAGTTCTGGAAGCTCGCGTCGGTGAGTGCGGGCGGGCGGGCTGGGAAGAGCGGCTTCTTGCAGCGACCGCAGATCGGCCCGTCGCCGAGGCGCTCTTCGGGGACGCGGTTGGCTGCGCCGCAGGAGGCGCAGGGGAGTTGGATGGACTGCATGGTGGCTGACTCTAAGTCAGGGGCGCGCTCGATGCAGGGGGTGAAGGGTGAGGTGGGTGTGGGAGCGCGGGACGTAGGATGGAGGGAAGGGGGTACGGGCTTGGCGCGAGCCTCTCCTCTGACTCGACGCATGCAGAATCTCCCGCACGCTGACGCCAGTTCGACCGGTCCCTGCCCCTGCGGCCGCCCCGGAACGCTCACGCAGTGCTGCGGACCGTACTTGGCGGGCGAGCTGGCCGCTCCTGATCCCGAGTCTCTGATGCGTTCGCGCTATAGCGCCTTCGCGCTCGGGACGGCGGATGCGATCGAGTATCTCGTCGCGACGCACCATCCGGACTTTCGCGGGGATGAGTTGCGCGAAGGGCTGCGCTCGAGTGTGGCGGGTGTCGACGAGTGGGAGCGGCTCGAAGTGCTGTTTGCGCAAGTGGACGGCGAGCGCGGGACCGTCGAGTTCGTCGCGACCTATCGCATCGGTCGAGAACGGCGGGAGCTGCGCGAGCGGTCGGAGTTCGTGCATGAAGCCGGGCGCTGGCTGTACACCGAGGGTGCGGTCGGCTGAGAGTCGGTGTCGAGTGGCCGCGCAAGGGAGGGCTCCCCGTCGCCGACGCGAGGTGCGGAGCGGAGGCTCGGAAGGAAGTCGTTGCAAGAGGTCGTCGGGCTCGCGCAGGCTACCCGTCCGCTGAGTTCACCTTCCCGGCCTGAAAGACCTCCATGCACCTGCTTCCTCTGCTTTTCGCGCTCCCGCTTCAGACTGCAAGCGTCCCCGCTCCGTCGCTCGACGCCATCGACCAGGCCGCCCTCGACGCGGTCGTGGCGAAGCACGAAGGCGAGGATCGGCCCGGCTTCACGGCTGCATTGTGTCGCGACGGCGAGGTGATCTGGTCGAACTCGTGCGGTGAAGCGAGTCTCGAGTGGGGCGTCGAGAATGGTCGCGACACGGTCTTCCGGCTCGCGTCGACGTCGAAGCAGTTCACGGCGGCGGCGGTGCAGATGCTGGCGTTGGATGGGGTGTTGGAACTGGACGCGCCGCTCGCGAAGTATCTGCCGGAGCTCGATGAGCTGTCGCCCATGCCGACCGTGCGCGAGATGGTGCATCACACCAGCGGGCTGCGCGACTACCTGAGCTTGATGTCGATCATGGGGTACGACTTGAACGATACCTTCGAGCTCGAGGAAGTGATCGACGTGCTGCGGCTGCAGAAGGGGCTGAACTTCGATCCGGGCACGGAGTGGAGTTACAGCAACTCGAACTACGTCTTGATGGCCGTGATCGTCAAGCGCGTCAGTGGCCAGACGCTTCCGGCCTTCACCGAGGAACGGATCTTCGTTCCGCTCGGCATGACCGACACGCAGTGGCTGGACGGTGTCGATCGCGTGATCGAGCGTCGCGCTTGGGGGTATATGCCCAAGGGTGACGGCTTCGAGCGTTCCGGCACGCGGATCGAAGTGCTCGGGGATGGCGCGCTCGCTTCGACCGTCGTCGATCTGGCGAAGTGGGCGCAGGTGATCGTCGATCCGCCGGCGGAGTGGGCGCCGCTGGTGACGGCGATGCTCGACGGCGTTCCGATCTCCGAGGAGGAAGACGGGCGTTATGGCAGCGGCCTGTTCATCGACACTTTTCACGGCTTGCCGCGCGTGCAGCATGGCGGCGCGTTTGTTGGCTATCGCTGTCAGATGACGCACTTGCCGGAACAGCAACTGACCGCGATCTGCCTCTCGAACAACGGGGACTTCAATCCCGACGAAATCACCGACGCGCTGCTCAGGAAGGCGCTCGGTGATGACTTGCCGAAGATCGCGAAGCCGGATGTGGCGGCCGAAGAAGCGGCCGACGACGAGCCGGAAGAGTCACGCGAGGAGCGTCGTGCGCGACAGAAAGCGAAGCGACGCGCTCCTTCCGAAGAAGAGATCGCCCTGCTCGTCGGCACCTACACCTGCCCCGAGCTGCGCCTGGAGTTCGCGATCGAGCTCGACGAGCGCGGCCGACTTCAAGTGCGCAAGCCTGACGGTGAAGACTCGCGCTTCATGGTCCGTCGCGAGACGAGCGAAGCGATCACGCATGCCTTCGCCTTCGGCATTCGCCTCGACCTCGAGTGGAACGACGACGGCTACCTCGTCGGCGGAACGCTGGATGCGGGGCGCGCGAAGGGGATGCGCTTCGAGCGCCGCTCCGGCGTGTTGCCGCCGAAGGGCGAAGCCGGCGGGAACTGAGCGGTACTGCGCCGCGCGACAGCAAGTCGCGCCGCTCGCGATCGCTACAACCACCCGCCGAAGATCTGGAAGCGCGGCAAGTACACCTTCCGCGTCACCCACATCGTCAGCGGATCGCGCGCCCAGAAGGAAGCCATGACGGGCGCTAGCGTGCCGGCCCGTCGCTTCGCTTCGTTGTTCAGCGGTCCGAGGGTCACGCTGTCGAAGCCGTTCTCGATCGCGTGCTCGACGGCGGCGTGGATCAGGTTCGGGTACGCCTTCACGCGCAGCGAGTGCTCGTAGTCGAGTCCGCCGTGACACTGCGCCAAGGTCTTGCCGTGCGGGATGAAGGCGAAGAAGCCCGCGAGCGCGCCGCCCACGCGCGCGACGATGACCGACTGCTGCTGCTCTTCGAAGGCGGGGCGCGAGTTCATCAGGTCCTCGAAAGGGATCTCGAGGGTCGGGTTGTGCGCGGAGCTGGCGAGCAAGAGTCGGTGCAGTTCGCCCACGAGCTGCGCGTCGAGCGGCGGCGCGAGGACCTCCAGTGTCCCGCCTTCCTTCGCGAACAGCTCGCGCTCCTTGCGGAAGTTGCGGCGCCGCTTCTGTCCGATCGCCTTGAGGTGATCGTCGAGCGTCGTGACGCCGTCGAGCTCGACGCGCACGAGCGGAAGCTGCGTGAAGGCGGCGAAGCCGTTCGCGTGCGCCCAAGTCGGATCGCGCTGCGGCTCGGAGATCATCAAGCACTCGACGTCGCGGCACGACTTCAAGTGGGCGACGACGGCGTCGCGAATCGTCGCGGGGTCCTCGCCCTCCACCGCGAAGAAGGGATCTGCGTGCCGGAAGGCCATGAAGGTCCCGTCCACCATGCACGTCGTCCGGCGCGCGAAGGCCCCCATCAGCGGGTCCATCCACTTGCGCGAGCTCGGCGCCAACAAGCGCGTCGAACGATACTTGATGTTGCGCAGCGCCGGCGCCACGCCGACCAGCTCGCCATTCCTGCGGACCTTGACCAGCGTCAACCGCGTGCGCTCGGTCGAGTGCCGTGCGAACACGCCGGCGTTGTCGAGCAGCGGATCGGCGAAGCGGCGCGACTCTTCGGGACTCCAGGTCGTCTCCTCACTGACGTGAAGCGCGTCCGAGTTCACTGGTGAAGCGGTTCGTCGAGTCATGAAACGTTCGGGCTCTCGAGAGGCCGAGCCGATCAGCGTCGCATCAACTCCGACGTCCACCCGAGCACCACGACGAGGTTCTCCCCCGTCGCCTCCATCTCCTGCGACGCAAGGAACCGGCCGGACTTCGCATGACTGCGGCCCGTCGGACTCATCCCCTCCTCCGCATGGCCGAGGAGCTCCGGCATGCCCAGGACCACGTCGGGTTCCGTCTGCAAGCTGACGCGGTAGACGTCTCGCTCGTTCACGAAGTGGATCGCGGTACCGTCGGAGGAGAAGTCCGCATCCCACCCACCGTCGGGGCTGACCTGCCACTCTCCCTCTCCGCTTGGGAAGCGCGTGAGGAGGACTTTGCCGCCACTGGCGAGGACGGCCCACTCGCCACTCGGGGAGATCGAAGCAGCGAAGCTGAATTCCTCGTCCCCGATGCGGAAGGGGCGGCGTTCGAGGGTCGTCAGATCGACGCTGTAGACGTCGAGGTGATCGCCGACGAAGACCGAGGCGAGCGCGTGGCTCTCGCTACGGTCCAGCACTCCGGCGTCCAACCACAGCTCGGATTCTCCGCGGCCCGAGGCCGGCAGGAGGTAGGAGTTCGTGGTGATCCCGTCGGCCGAGAAGTCGATGGAGGAGTACGCGACGCGGCCGTCGGGGAGCGTGCTCGCCCACATGACGCCGGTCGACTCGCTCGCGACCTCGGTCGTGAGCTCGCGTCGCAGGTCGTGCCTCCACAGCTCGAGTGGAGGAGATCCTCCGACGGTGTAGAACACCGACTGCTGATCCCAGGACAGGTAAGGGGAGCCGACGCGCTTGTCGTGCACGCGCCCGATCGACTCGACCTCGCCGTCCGCGCTCCACCAGGCCAGTTGATGCTGCGCCGTTGCGGACTCGACGTACGCCAGCGTTCCGTCCATGGAGACGCTCGCGGCCTTCACGCCTCCGCGCACGAAGAAAGGATCGCCCGCGACCTCGAGAGGATCCATGGAGAGCGGCACGGCCCACACATCCTCGGCTTGCTCACCCACGCCGCGGTTGAGCAGGAGGTAGTTCCCGGGCGCCCAGAACGCTGAGGTGATGCTCTCGCCGGGCAAGCTGTACAGCTCGCGCACGCCCTCGTCGCCTTCGGTGAGCACACTGAAGGTGTTGCCGAGGAAGCTGTGCAGCACGGCCACGAAGCGACCGCCGGGAACGGGGAAGAGCGAGTGCAGGTGCCCTTCCGTCATGTTCTCGCCGAGCACGGCCACGTCCGTCACCGCACCGCCGCGCTCCGGAATCGAGTGCAAGCGCGACCCCCCGTCCCCCACCGAGCCGAAGACGATGCGCCCGTCATCGAGCCAGGTGAGCATGACCAGGCGCGTCGTCTCGTCGCGGGTCGAGTAGAGCGGAACCGGGCTGTGCCCCTTCGGCGTCACACGGATGATCGAATCCTTGGTGCAGTAGGCGATGGACGCGCTGTCCGGCGACCACGCGAAGCGCCCCCGACTGCCCCGGTTCGCCAAGCCGTCCGTGTCCGGGATCAGCGTCGACTCGAGCGAATCCAGCGCGCGAACGACCAGCCCGTCCTGAGTCGCGGCCGCGAGGTACTTGCCGTCGGGGGACAGGTAGGGCTCTTCCCACGCGATCGGGTCGCCCTCCTCGTTCAACGCCGGAGGCAGCGCGAAGCGTCGCACCGGTTCCGCTTGCGCGCCCTGCGCCGCGAGCTCGTCCGCGCTCTCTGCGGTGCCGCCCAACTGGTGGAGCGCGAGCGCGCCGAGCGCCGCACCGAGGACTGCGCCGGCAACCAGCAAAACGGCAGGCGAACGCCGAGCTTGCGCAACCTCCGCCTGCTGTTCGTTCCCGCCTCGATCCTGGTCCTGCAAGAGCACGCGCGCTTCGCCGATGTCGCGCAGCCTTGACCGCGGGTCCTTGGTCAGCGTGCGCTCCAACAGACGCCGCACGCGCGTCGGCGTCGCGGCAGGCAGCGCATCCCAGTCGGGCTCGCGCTCGAGGATCGCGACCATCAGATCGCTGAAGCTGTCCCCTTCGAAGGCGCGTTTGCCGGTCAAGCATTCGTAGAGCACGCAACCGAACGCCCAGATGTCCGTGCGCCGATCGATCGGCTTGCCGCGCGCTTGTTCGGGACTCATGTACGTCGGCGTTCCGAGCACGAGCCCTTCTTCGGTCAGCAGGAAGCTGTCCGACTCGGCGCTCGTCGTGCCTTCGCGCGTCAGCTGCGGGCGGATCGGCTTGGCGAGCCCGAAGTCGAGGATCTTGACGATGCCGTCGCGAGTGACGCGCACGTTGGCCGGCTTCAGGTCGCGGTGCACGACGCCCGCTTCGTGCGCGGCCTCGAGCCCCTCGGCGATCTGCCGGCAGATGTCGAGCGCCTCGTCCAGCGGCAATGCGCCGCGCTTCAGCCGCTCCTCGAGATCCTCGCCCGGCACGAGTTCGAGCGCGAGGAAGCAGACCTCGCCCTCTTCGTCGACGCCGTGGATGCCCGCGACGTTGGGGTGATTGAGCGAGGCGAGCGTCTTGGCTTCACGCTCGAAGCGCCTCAGCCGATCCTCATCGTCGGCCAACTCTTCGGGCAGGACCTTGATCGCGACTTCGCGGTCGAGGCGCGTATCGCGAGCGCGGTACACCTCGCCCATCCCTCCCGCTCCGAGAGGGCCGAGGATCTCGTAGTAGGTGAGGGACTGGCCGACCGTGAGACTCATGCGTCCGAGTCTAGCTACCGCGCCCTCTCCATTCGCGTGCGAGTCCCGAGCTGTCGCACGCTGCGCGTCCGTCGCGTGGGCGCGCGACGTCGTCCGAGATCGACGATCTCGTGCTGGTACGCCCGGCGGGATTCGAACCCACGACCCCCGGTTTAGGAAGAGGGGGCTCTGCGGTCGTAAGTCGTGGCTCCGGTGGACGATGCGGCTTGGGGTGGGTTCGCGCGGAAGGCTATCGGAAGGCGTCTTGGGGATCCAGGGGCCCACGCGTGTGCTCGGGGTCCCCGCCCGGTACCCTTCGGAACCGTCAGCTCCAACCCTCTACAGAGTCAGCCACATGCCCAAGTACAAGAACGCGTTTCGAAGCCCCGATTTCGTGGAGGAGACGATCGAAGACGAGAACGGGGATGTCCTCGGGTCGGTTCGCGTGAAGCCCTCATCAATCCTGTGGAAGCCGAAGGGCAAGCACAAGTACCGCGCTGTTCCCCTTGATCGGTTCATTGAGTGGATCACCGACCCAGCGACGAAGGCGCGCGAGGTCAAGGGGTAGCCACGACCGGGCCGTTTTCTCGCGGAACTCCACCGCCACTCTGGAGGGGGTCTGGGCACACTTGCTACCCTGCGGGACCGCAAGCGCCCGTAGCTCAGCTGGATAGAGCATTCGCTTCCTAAGCGAGAGGTCGCAGGTTCGAATCCTGCCGGGCGTGCCAGTACCAGGGACCTTGGGCAACCCGGTCCCCGCCGACATCGAACTGGGGCGAGGAGTCCGGGGTCGTGTCCATTCGCTAGACCGAGGCCCGCAAGAGCAACCGACCATCTCGCATCCGTACAAGTTGGAGCACAAGCCCATCCGCCAAGCTCGGCGTGCCGCGCACCTTTGTCACCCAGAGTGCCCCAGTTCCCGACGACACCTTCCATTCAGTAGCAGTCCCCCGCTGATCAACAATCTCGATGACGCCTCGCGGGAGAGGTGTTGAGGGAGAGAAGCGAACGCTGCGGTCCACAGCAGAGAACTTCCCGAATCCGAGGCTCTCCTGAACTGCGCGAAGCTCGCCTTCAATCTCCACGGCTTGCATTCCGGAGTCCGACGAGAATCGTGAGACAACGAGCATCTGCGCGTTCAGCGCCCGAATTGCAACTGACCACTTCTCATCTCGTCGGTTGGTAATGACCGCCACCGACCTGGGAATCATCCTCACGAGCGTCCCTGCTCTCTGCCGGTCGAGCTGTAGTCCGTTTGCTACCGAAGAAACGCAATCGGGCTGGGGCTCGCCGTAGACAAACGCACGTACCTGAGGAAGCACGTGATGTTCAAGGGAGTGAGAGGCGATCTCAACCTCCACGACGAACCAGTGAGTGAGGTCCCGGGCGACGAGGGCGAGGTCAGGCCGCTTTGCACCACACTCCGGGTGCACAAATGTTCCGCCGAACAAGAAGCAAGCGTACTGCGGGTATGCGCGCGAAAAGGCCTCTACAACTGCGTGCTCGAATTCCGCCTCCGATACTGAGTCGGGATCAGATAGACGCAGGGCCTCTCCGGATTGGCCATCGCCCACCAAGAGCAGCTTCATGCCCGACTCCATGAGACTCCTGCCACGCCTTCCAGGTCGGCCTCCTCGGCCTTCAATCGGCTGATCTCCGGGCCAGTCGCCACGAGGGAGTAGATGATTGCGGCGCTCTTGCCGGTGGCAGGCCGCAGGATCCGCCCGAGCCGCTGAATGCGCTGCCGCCGAGTCGCGGTGCTAGCCGCGATAATCCCCACCTCGGTCTCGGGGACATTGAATCCCTCGTCGAGCGCACGACAAGTGACTAGTACGCGAAGCTCCGATCGACGATAGCGCAGGAGGACTACAGCTCGTTCGCGAAGAGGCATGCGCGAGTGATAGACCCCGGAGAGCACCCCGTTCTCACACAGCACCTCGTGGATGACCTCGCAGGCGTCGATGTCCTCGTGGAACACGAGTATCTGCGAGCGCGGATGACTCGCCACGAGCTTCAGCGCGAGCTTCACGCGATTGAGGCTCAGGTTCAGGACTCGGGCCCGCTTCAACATCAGGGCGATGGCCTTCTCTGACTCGGCCCCCTCCTTGCTAATGCAGCGTGCAATCGACTGGGTCAACTTGTCGTAGTCGGCCTGCCTCTCGTCCTCCAGTTCGAAAACAACGTTGCGCAACTCGAAGGGAACGATGACCTCATCGCGAAGTGCGGCTGCGTACGAGTATTCATAGATGACTGGCCCGAGTGCGGGCTCCAGGACCTCTTGGAGACCATCATCGTATTGACGCTCAGGCGTTGCGCTGAGCCCGAGCGAAGCCACCTTCGGCACTTCCAATGCCCTGCGGAATTTGGGGCTGGCAGCCTTGTGACACTCATCGACAACGAGCATGCAGGGGCGCGTCCTGGGGTGCTCAGCTAGCCTCGCGGCAGAGTTGAGAACCGCCAAGTTGATCGTGCCAGATCTCAACCCCTTGCGTCCCTTGATGACGTTTACTTCATCAAGCTGAAGATCGAAGAATGCGGCGACCTCTTCCCACCACTGGTCCAACAGCGCGACGGTAGGAACAACAACAAGCGAGGTCTCGGGTCGGGCGTGAGCGATGCAGGCCAGCGCAAATACCGTCTTCCCTCCTCCGGTAACGACGCTGACGATTCCACGCTGGCCCCGAGAGGCCCACTCCTGCAGAGCAGCTTCCTGCCATTTCCTCAGAGTAATCGTCATTGGGGAGCCAAGCCGGGCGCACCCCTACTCTTCCTTGTCACCCACGATCGCTTCGTACTCGCCTGTCTGGAGAGCGCGCGCAGCGTTCTCGGCGTGCACAGCCTTGGCGTGAAGCAGTGAGTCCTTCTTGCGGCGCACGGCGTCGGGATTGATCTGACCGAAGAGCTTTGAGACCTGGTACTCGGCGATCGCGTCGTAGATGTACTGCCTCAGGCACTCTTCCTTCGCGTCGGGAGAGTCGATGTCACCGTAGTAGGGGTGGAGATTATTGATGATCACGTGGAGCACACCGACTTGGGCCCCGGTGGTAATTGTCACGTAGGGATCATTCTCGCTGCGCTCCTGCAACGCAACTGAGATCCTCAGGTCAGGCAGAACTTCAATCGACACCGCCTCTTCGTCATCATCGAGCGACTCCACCTGCTTCTTGTTATTGTCGAGGATGGTGTCCAGCGGGGGGAGGACATCGGCCGCCGCGTCTTTGATCTCGTTGGTGGTGAACTCATCACGCATCCCCTCGATCAGTTCCTTGACCTTGTCGCGCGACCAGGGCTTCCCTCGCTTCCCATCCCCGCGTCGGCGAGCAGCGTAGTCGCGATAGTCCTTCGTCAGTTCGAATAGCATGGCTTCGAGCTGATCTTGCTCATCGTCGCGGAACAGGAAGGCATCCTTCGTGTGCGACACGTCGAACCCGTCGAGTTCGATCACTCCCGTCAATCGCTGCGCGATCAGGTTGTTGGCGCCTTCGTCGTCAACGCCACCGAATATCGTCCTGGGCTTCCAAGCTGCGGGGAAGCCTTGGATCTGGCGGCGATTCTGAAACAGGGAGAACCCACCGTACTTACGCCCGCCCGCGCCCTTCCTCAGGACGGCGACCCATCCGCTTACCGGATGCCCGTTGATCGTGTCGTCGAAGTCGCGCTTGTACGGGTTCTTGTGTTCATCCGTGTCGTACTCGCGCTCATCGGGCGGGGAGATTGGCTCGTTGTTGAAGACTAGCTTGAGCTTCCCTTCCATGAGGTCGAAGCGATACATGGAACCCAGGTACTCGCGGATGTTCTCCTCGGTCCGAGTCTGGATGGTCCGGTTGAGGTCCGAGATGATGATCTCCGTGTAGTGCTCTTCGGTGCCGACCGAGCGCGGCGTGATTGGAACTCCTCCACCCGTGGCGACGTGCCCAATGTCAACATCAGCGGTCCATTCGGTGTCGGCGGACCATTCAGTAGTCACGACTTGCCACCGCTTTCCGATCCAGCACGCGGCCGTCTTCATCCCCATGCCGTACTTTGATCGCCCGATGCTGTCGGGAGTCGGATGTGCGATCCTCAGTGCCGCAACCAAGTCGTCACGTGACATTCCGATCGAGTTGTCGCGAATGCGTAGGGTCCTGTTGATGCGATCGTGAGTGACCTCCACAATCAGTGGAGTTCCCTCGCCTTGCAGTACGTCATCTATGATCCCCTCGTAGTTCAGCCTGCTCTGGGTAGAGTTGTCGATGAACTCTGCTAAGGCATACCACATCGTGTAGCTGAGCCGAGAGTAGGCTCCAATCGATCGCGGCCCTACGTCAAGCGTCGTCTCGAAGGCTTCGGGGGCATCTGTCATGACACGTTTCCTCTCCCATTTGATCCGTGGCGAACTCCGGTAGCGGCTCCCTGGCGCAACTCCTTTGAGAAACGGCCGCGCGAACCACGGATGTACTCAGCATTGGCCTCAATGGACACCCACCGGCGCTTGAGGGACTCGGCCGCAGCCCCCGTCACGTTGCTACCCCCGAAGGGGTCGAGCACGAGGTTGCGGGGTGACGTGAGGAACTTGACGAAGAACTCGGCGAGCCCAATAGGCATGCGCGCAGGGTGGGGTGCCAGGCCGCGCTTCTTGCAGTAGGCCAGGTAGTCTTCCTTGTTCGTCGTGTTGGAGAACGTCAGGACGTTCGAGGGAATCGCTCCGCCATTGTTGCGAAGGAAGGATTCCTCGCCGATGTCGTGTTGAGACGGCCGGCTCCCGGAGTTGTAGCTACCTCGGCGGAGGAGCTTCTTCATCGCTCCGCTGTACTCCTGGAGGACCCGTCTGTTGCAGGAATCAGGGCGCGGGGATGGGGAGAACCACCACACTTGCGTGAACGAGTCCTTGACGCGGATGCGCTCGATGTTCACCCATTGAGCGGGAGACGGTAGCCGCGCGGGGTTGTGGCAGACGAACTGCTGGCACAGGTGGAGGTCGCCCCGCTTCTTGAACTCCAGGAGCGACTCCATGGCCAGCGTGGACATGGTGGGCTCACCCGGGTTCCAACAGTTCCCGACTTCGATCACAATGGACCCGTTGGGCTTGAGTAGCTTCACCAGCTGAGGCGCGAGGCCCGCGAGCCACTCCAGGTACTCCTGCCCGAGCAGGTTGCCGTACCGCTTCTTCCGATTGAGGGGGAACGGTGGCGAGGTGAAGATCAAGCTGACCTTCCGCTGGAGATCCCGAGCCACATCGGATTCGAGGAAGTCCTCGATCTTGGACTGGTAGAACTGACCTCGGTCGGTCTCGTAGGCGAGCTTTGGATCCCGTGCTCGACGGCTCTTGGGTTGATTCGTAGTAGGTGTCAACGGGTCGATCGATCGTGAAGGTCGGGGATCAAGCGCGAGTAGCCTGGGCTGGGTATTGGATGGTATGGGTCCGGAGGGGGGGTATCCAATGTTCTGCCTGTGTAGATTCGCGCTGAGTGGACATGGCGCAGAGCCCCTCCCTCTCGAACCCGGGCGCTGCGGTCGGAAGTCCAGCTCCAGCCACAGTCGAGCCCGTCGCACAGCCGTCAGCGGACGCACGGCGGAAGGCCGGTCAGTCCTTCCGTGTCCGGAACCACTCCAGCGGCTTCCCAAGCGCCTTTGCCAGGTCCTCCAGCTCCACGAAGTCCACGCGGCGCTCGCCCAGCTCGCACTTCGACACCCACGTCTGCGAGCGCCTGACGGCTTTGGCGAGCTGCTCTTGGGTCAATCCGGAATCCCTCCGCGCCCGGCTCAGTCGGGCCATGAAGACCTTGTAGCGCGTCGTGTGGAGTGCCTTGGAGGAGCCCATCGGCCCCGAGGCTGCACCCCAGAGCGGCGTAGCCCACAGTGGGGTAAAGATCAGACCAGCTTGATGCCGATGCGCTGTCGCATGGCCACGTTCACGATCCTCGCCGGGGACTTCGGCAAGACCCCGAGCCCGATCCTCGCCGGGCAGACGCTCCGGCTCCCGAAGCCGCCGGGCACCGGCATGCGGAGCCTGCGGGTCGAGAACCCCCACGAGTCGATCCACGCCTCGGAGATCGCCTCCCTGGAGGTCGTGGCCCAGGCGTCCGGCAAGAGCTTCGGCGGGGCGGCTGCGGCCGGGATCGCGGGCGGCCTCCTGCTCGGCGGTGTCGGTGCGCTCGCGGGGGTCCTCGCTGGCGGCAACAAGGACTCGGTGACGTTCCAGCTCACGTTCCGCGACGGCCGCAAGCTGATCGGGTCGGCGAAGCCCACGGCGTTCCAGGCGATCCAGACTGCCGAGTTCACCTGCCGTGGGCAGGAGCCGCCGCCCCGGGTCGAGGCCAGGCCGCCCGAGCCACTGACCAGGAAGGGAATCGCGGTCCGGGCCGGGCTCGTCGCTCTGCTCCTCGGCGGGGTCTACATCGGCATGTCGGTGCTCGTCGCCAGGGTGTTCCCGTAGGCGCGCTCTCCGGCCGCCTCTCGCGCGTCCGGCCGCCGACCTGGCCCCCGAAGGCCAATGCAACATCGAAGCGCCGCAGGCGGGCGCGGAGGGGCTGCGAGCTGGTCGGGCCTGAAACGGACCGACCCCGCCGATGATGGCGAGGCCGGGCTCGAAAAGAGAGAAGTCCAGACCGATCGCGATGGACCGGCCTGGACCTTTAGGAGTTGATGGACCGAGGGCGAGAGTCAGGCGGCAACTTCGAGGTCGTCGAGCTTGGCGATCACTGCCCGGAGAACCCTGTCGCGCATCCGCCGTCCGAGGGTCTGGAGCCGCTGGGTAGCCTTCCGCCCGAGCGGTCTGACCATCTCCACGAGCAAAGGGTCGTCCCGGTGCGGCTTCCGCAGCGCCGCTTCGATGTCGCGCTTCACCTCGGCGATCGAGTCGGCGGTGAGCTGGTTCAGGGCCCGCTCCAGGCACTCCTTTGTGAAGTCCGCCTCCAACCAGACCGGGAAGCCCCGGCGCTCGCGGAGAAGCCGCGCTGCGTGGCGCTCGGCCCGCTCGATCTCGTCGAGGAGGGAACGGGATTGGCGATCTGTGAGCATCACGCGGCCTCCTTCACGATCTCGAAGCTGATGTCGCCCCAGGCACGGCCCTTCCGCTCGATGCAGTTGCAGATCAGGCGGATCGGTCCCGTGATCCCCACGCGGGCCATCGCGGCGAACCGGCGCTTGGTCTTGGGCGGCACGTCGAGGAGGAACCGGCGTCCGTCAACGTCGAGGAGGAGGCGGGCGTAGACCCGTGCTCGCTCGTCGTTGCACAGCGGGCAGATCGGATTGCCGCCGCAGTCTTGCGACGTGTGGATTAGCCCGGAGTATTCATGAGTGCCTCGGCCGCCGTCCGAATCGTGCCCAAGGACGCGCCGGAGCCAGCGAATGCCGTTGATCTCGCCTCCCCGCCGCGCTTGGCGCGGCGCTCGTCCGGGATTCGACCCCACAGACGGGCACTCTTCGATGTGCGGACACATCTCCGGCGCTGTCTTGGTCGACTTTCCAATCGTCAGCGGCCCCTCGGCCAGCTGGTCAGGCGAAAGCTGTGACTCGCTCGGCCGCGAGCCGCCACAGGTCCTTCCACGGATGGCTCGTCGGCATCGACAGCGTGATGCGGCGCACCGTCCTCGTGACCGTCGCGCCGATCTTCAGAAGCCGGAGTCGGAGCGTGCTGACCATTGCGCGGTGCAACGCGGTCCCCGCCAGACTGCAGCGTAGTTCCTGGAAGAGCACGAAGGCTGCCGCCGCGACGAGCACGCGCACTTGGTTCGCCAGGAAGCGCGGGCTACTCGTGCGGTCCATGTCCAAGTCAC
>Ga0316208_1001087_pt1 | contig 27668 bp, 27 predicted proteins | sample 3monopyrite_MG_FD_204944 | JGI IMG/M metagenome (GOLD analysis project Ga0316208, IMG submission 204944) | Microbial mat bacterial communities from mineral coupon in-situ incubated in ocean water Damariscotta River, Maine, United States -... | ecosystem: Environmental > Aquatic > Marine >... | reverse complement strand
TCAATGTAACTGAAAAGAGTGCCGCTCGTTTGGTCTTGTCCACGCATCTTCACCTCCAAATCCTCTGTAACCAGAGAATCACGGAATAAAATTCAATGCGAGGACTTTTTCAGCACCCTGCTAGGCCTTAACCCTCGGGCTTTTTGTCGCTTGGAGTGTCGCCGGGAGTGTCGCCGGGGGCGTCTTCGGGGGTGACGAAGTTGAGGCTCATCGAACGTGCGGTGCCGGGCGGGTCTTCGAATTCGGCCTCGAAGGACACCGTTTCCCCCGGCTGCAATTGCGCCTTGGACAATTCCATGGTTTGCACCCGGACGGCCTTGCCGCCGGTGTTGGTCAACGCAATGCGCAGCAGCGGCACGCGGATGGGTGTATCGACCACATTGGCGATTACCCCTTCGACGATCAGATAATTAACGCCGTTCTTAACGTCGCGCCGCACGTTGGTTTTCTGCTGGGCCAAGCCTTCGCCCGGTTCCGTTTTGAGCAGACCGGCCATGGCGTAATAGTCTTTGGCCATCGGCACGGCTTTGATGATGGCTTTTTTGGCCACCACGCCGGTCACCGCGATGGCGATGAACAGCACCGCAAAGACGATTCCGACGGTCTTGCCGATGGATTTTTTCTGTTCGGGTTTGGGCCGTTTGAAACGTGCCCGGCCGACGGGGATTTCATCGTCATCGGCCGGGGTCGGCTTGCTGAGGCTATCGGGGATCGGATCAAGGCCGTCGTCGTCGATTTCGATGGTTTCGGGCTGATCGTGATCAATATTGGTGTCGATCATCGATTCGATGGGCGGTGGCGCTTCGTTCTCACCAAACAAGTTGTCCAGTTCATCTTGGGACAGCGGCTCGGTTTCGGGCGTCGATTCCGGCTCGGGTTCGGGCTCGGGCTCGGGCTCCGGCTCGGGCTCGGGCTCGGGCTCGGGCTCGGGCGTTGGTTCCGGAATGGGGGGCGGGGTCACTTCGGCAGGGGCCACGGGGGCCGCAGGCGCTGCGGGCACCACGGGCGCTGCGGGCACCACGGGCACCGCAGGAAGGGTCATCTGCTGTTCGCGGACCTCGACAGAATGGATCACCGACTGTTGCCAGGCATGGCCACAGCGCGCGCAGCGCATCATTGACCCGGTCGGCCTGATGGCCTCGGGTTTGACGTCGTAGTGAGTTCGGCAGTTAGGACAGGTAATAATCATTGTGACACAGTATGTGTTAACCTCTTGCCTTTATAGGTGTTTGTGAGATTCAACGCAAGAAAGGCCGTAGGGCTGGACCGTAAAGTCATAAAATGGCCCAATACGGTCGGGATAATAATGTTCTGTGATGAGAACGCAAACCGCGCCAAAGCGCCCCCTTGCAAGGGCAAGGCCCTTGCGACAAGCCTTCTTCTGGCCTTCCAATACCAGGGGACAAATCCGAATTGACCGTCGTCTTGAGTTTCGGCCTAATTGTGGACTTGGGGGGCTCGGCCATGGCATCGTAGGGCCAGAGCGGTTAAAAGAGTTTTCAAACGGTCCCGTTCGGGGCCAAAATAAATGGTTAAAAACCGCCTCATTGTAAGGGTTTAAAACTTCGTGGATATTGATCCGGCCACTTCCATTGCCCGATTCGAAAATGTCGGCCTGCGTTATGGGCTTGGCCCTGAAGTGCTGCAAGACGTCAGTTTTGAGTTGAAACCGGGCTCGTACCACTTTTTGGTAGGGCCGTCGGGGGCCGGTAAATCGTCGCTTTTGAAGCTGATGTATTTGGCCCATCGCCCGTCGCGGGGCTTGATGCACCTGTTCGGTCACGACATCGCCACCGCGCCGCGCGCCGCCCTGCCGGCGCTGCGCAGGTCCATCGGGGTGGTGTTTCAGGAATATCGTTTGTTGCAGCACCTTTCGACTTTTGACAACGTGGCGTTGCCGCTGCGGGTCGCGGGCATGCGCGAAGCCAATATTAAGCGTCATGTCGAAGAATTGTTGGTGTGGGTGGGGTTGCAAGACCATATGAGCGCCCGTCCACCGACCCTGTCGGGCGGACAAAAACAGCGCGCTTCGATTGCCCGCGCGGTGATCGCCAGGCCCAGTTTGTTGATGGCCGATGAACCGACCGGCAACGTCGATGACCGGATGGGCTATCGCTTGATGCATTTGTTTGAAGAGCTGAACAAGCTCGGCACCACGGTTTTGGTCGCCACCCATAACGAATCGATGGTGCGTGAACTGGGCCATCCGGTGATGCGTTTGGACGGCGGTCACATGCACGTCACGCCGGGGGCCAAACCGGCCCCGGACACGCCCTTAAGGGCGGACTCCTTGGGGCGTGGGACTTTGCGGGGGGCGGTGACATGATGTTGTTTTCCAGGCGCACCGATTTGCCCTTGGACCGCGATGCCTTGAGCCGCTTTTTACCGTGGCTGATTGCCTTCATGGTGTACATGGCGGCGCTGGCCCAAGCGGGGCTGGTGGGACTCGATACGTTGGCCCGGCGCTGGGACACCGGCATGGCGGCCACCTTGACGGTGCAAATTCCGACCGATTTGGACAGCGCCGATGAGGTCATCACGCGGCGCGTGCAAGACGCCTTGAATATGATCACAGACACCGCCGGGGTTTTGCGGGCGACGCCGGTCAGCGAACAAAAAGTGCAGCAACTGTTAAGCCCGTGGTTGGGCGCGGTGGAGGCTGCGGGCGTGCCGCTGCCACGCCTGATTGACGTGGAAACCGATCCTGCGGTGGATCTGGATGTGCGGGTGTTGCAACAAAAATTGACCGTCACGATTCCCGGTGTCCAGATCGATGACCACGGGGTCTGGCTGGCGCGCCTGATCGAAATGGTGCGGACCCTGGAAACGTGGGCGGCGGGGTTGTTGGCGTTGATTCTCAGCGCCGCGACGGGGACCGTGATTTTCACCACCCGCACCGGTCTTACGGTTCACGCCGAAGCGATTGAAGTTTTGCACCTGACCGGCGCGCAAGACAGTTATATTGCCAATCAGTTCGCCGGTCGGGCGTGGGCGATGGGGTTTAAGGGCGGGGTGATCGGTTTGCTTTTTGCCGTGTTGACGCTGATTGCGCTGGGCCTTGTGGCGGGGCGTTTGCAGACCGGCATGTTGCCCGATGTTTCTTTGTCGGTTTTGGGCTGGGTGCTGTTGGCGGTGTTGCCGCTGGCGGCGGGGCTGGTCGCGGGACTGACGGCGCGGGTGACGGTGATGCGCACCCTGAGAAGGATGATTTGACATGAGCCGTCCACCCTATCGGCGCACCGGGCGCACCATTAGCCGCTTGGGCGGCGCGTTGATTTTGTTGGCCGGGATTTGGGGTGCGGGGCTGTTTCGCTTTGCCGACGCCATCCCCTTGGTGGTGGCCGACCCCGACACCCCCACGGATGCGATTGTGGTGCTGACCGGGGGCAGTGGCCGTTTGGATGAAGGGTTGCGCCTTTTGGAACAAGGTGCGGCTCAAAAATTATTTATTTCAGGCGTTTACCGGGGAATTGACATTAAAAACCTGTTGGAATCCTATCGGCGGAATCCTCAGGATTTGAATTGTTGCGTCAGCATTGGTTATGCCGTGGATACCATTTCCAATGCCACGGAAACCCGCGACTGGGTGCGTAAAAATAATGTTTCCAGTGTTCGCCTGGTAACGTCCGGCTATCACATGCCCCGATCGGTTTTGGAATTCGAATATGAATTGCCCGAGGTGACCTTGATCCCCAATCCGGTGTTTCCCGCCCATGTGAAACAAAGTCAGTGGTGGGCGTGGCCGGGCACCACGGGATTGATTGTGACCGAATACAATAAATTTTTGCTCTCCTGGGTGCGCCACAAGGTCATGACCATATTGACGTAGTGGCTGTTCAGGCGGCGGGACTTTACCAGACAGGGGGCCTTATGACGGCGGTTCGTTCGTTTTTGTTCAATGGGGTGTTTTTTGCCGGTGGACTGGTGCTGGCGGTGCTGTTGCTGCCGTGCCTGGTGTTGGGGCGCAAGACGATGCAGGGCGGCCTGAAACTGTGGGCCGGGATGGTGATATGGAATTTAAAATGGATCGCCGGTTTGACGTGGGAGGTTCGCGGGCTGGAAAACCTTCCCGCAGAACCGTGTATTTTGGCGTGCAAACATCAAAGCGCCTGGGAAACCGGAATTTTTTATCTGCTGGTCGGTGACCCATCCTACATCTTGAAAAAAGAACTGCTGTCGATCCCTTTCTTTGGCTGGTATTTGGCCAAAGGCGGGGCCATTGCGATTGATCGCAAAGCCGGGGCATCGGCGCTGAAGGCGATGATCCAGGGCGCCAGGGACCGCTTGGCGCGGGGCCAAAATGTGGTGATTTTTCCCGAAGGCACGCGGGCCGCGCCGGGCCAGCCTGGAACCTATCACCCCGGCGTGGCGGCGCTGTACAAAGGCGTGGATGCGCCGTTGGTTCCGGTGGCCTTGAATTCGGGTGTGTTCTGGCAACGGCGGAGTTTTTTGAAACGCCCGGGCCGCATCACCATCGAAATTTTGCCGCCCGTGCCCCCCGGTCAAGATCGTCGTGCGTTCATGGCGCATTTACAACAGACCATCGAACAGGCCTCCGACACGCTGGCGGCAGAGGCCCGGCGCAATTACCCACAAGCCTTGCCGGCGCAAGATGCCAACACCGATAGCGCCACGGACCCGGAATCGATTTAGGGCGGTGTGCGGTTTGGTTCCCCCAGCTCTCATCGTGCCTCAGCTTTATATAACAAGTTGTTGAATTTAACTCTGTTTTCTCCTGTGGATAAAATCGTGGACTATTTTGCTCCCGCTCAGACGGTGTTTTCCACAGATGCCTTGGGATATGTGCATAAGACAATGCGTGCGCTTTAACGGCTGTTGTGTAGGATGCGGGGGCACGGCAAATGTTGGTCAGGCAAAAAAAGAAACATAACGAGAACATCTGATTGACCGCATTTCAGTCCGAGCGTATAATTTGGGGCTGTCGTCATTGAAAAGTAATAATTATCAATGACTTATAAAAAAACCTCTGTTTTTTTTCAGCGCATGCACAGGCCCCGGCGGTGGACGTGTGCCCTGGCAATGTCGCGCTGTCGGTAGGAGCAAATCTGACCATGGTTCCCATGACCCCCATTTCCCAGCACATTTGGGACATGAAATACCGCCTCAAAGGGGCGGATGGGCGGCCTGTGGACAAGAGCATCGAAGACACATGGCGACGGGTGGCGGTGGCGCTGTCCGCACAGGAAGACGATGGCGAACTGTGGCAAGCGCGCTTTTTCGAAATGATGGCGGCATTTCACTTTTTGCCGGCCGGGCGGATCATCGCCGGGGCCGGTGCGGATCGCAAGGTGACGTTGTTCAATTGCTTTGTCATGGGTGACATTGCCGATTCCATGGGCGGCATTTTCGACAGCCTCAAAGAAGCCGCCCTGACCATGCAGCAAGGCGGCGGCATTGGGTATGATTTCTCGACCTTGCGCCCGCGCGGCGCGGTGGTGAAAAAAATCGGTGCGGATGCGTCCGGCCCGTTAAGTTTCATGGATGTGTGGGATTCCATGTGCCGCACCATCATGAGCGCCGGGTCCCGGCGCGGCGCGATGATGGGGGTGATGCATTGCAGCCACCCCGACATCGAAGCGTTCGTCGAAGCCAAACGCGAACCCGGTCGGTTGCGCATGTTCAATTTGTCGGTTCTGGTCAGCGATCCCTTCATGGCGGCGGTCAAGGCCGATGACAGTTGGGATTTGACGTTCGAGGGCGAGGTCTATAAAACCCTGCCCGCGCGCACGTTGTGGGACAAAATCATGCGCGCGACGTTTGCCTATGCGGAACCGGGCGTGATCTTTATCGACCGCATCAACCGGCTGAACAATTTGCATTATTGCGAAACCATTCACGCCACCAATCCTTGCGGCGAACAGCCTTTGCCGCCATATGGCGCGTGCTTGTTGGGCTCGATCAATTTGGCACGGATGGTCACGGACCCGTTTAGCGACGGGGCTGGAATCGACCTGGATGTGTTGAGCGACCGGGTCGCCACGGCGGTCCGCCTGATGGACAATGTGATTGACGTATCGCAATTTCCGCTGGACGCGCAACGCGCGGAAGCCCAGGCCAAACGGCGCATTGGTTTGGGTGTGACCGGCCTCGCCGATGCCTTGATTATGTGCGGGGTGCGCTACGGTGCGGACCGTGCGGTGCGCCTGACCGAAACGTGGATGAAGGCGATTGAACGCGCGGCGTATTTGGCATCGAGCGAACTGGCCCGGGAAAAAGGTCCGTTTCAGCTGTTTGATGCGGATCAGTACCTCAAGGGTGAAATGATCCAGCGTTTGGACCCGGACGTGCAAGAGGCCATCCGCAGCCACGGCATCCGCAATGCATTGATCACCTCCATTGCGCCGACCGGGACCATTTCGCTGCTTGCCGACAACGTGTCGAGCGGCCTGGAACCGGTGTTCAGCTTTAAATACACCCGCCACGTGTTGCAGCCGGACGGAACCCGCAAGGAAGAAGACGTTTCCGATTATGCGTATCGTTTGTACCGTAAATTAAAAGGCGAAGATGCGCCCCTGACCGATGCTTTTGTCGATGCGCAGCAACTCAGTCCGCGCGACCACCTGGTGATGCAGGCGGTGGTGCAGAAATATGTCGACAGTTCCATTTCCAAAACCGTCAATTGCCCCGAAGACATTGATTTCGATGCCTTTAAGGGCATCTATATGGAAGCCTACGACCTCGGCCTGAAGGGCTGCACCACATACCGCCCCAACGATGTCACCGGGGCGGTTTTGGAGGTTAAAAACCAACCCGCAAAAAAAACCGCCCGGACCCCGGTCCAGCCGTCGTTGCCGTTCGGCAAACCCAGCGCCACGGCCAAGCCCAGGGATGAGGGCGACAGCGGTGCCATTCACCGCATGTTCGAGCCCCTGGAGCGTCCAGAATTTCTCACAGGCCAAACCTATAAACTGATTTGGCCCCAAAGCGAACACGCCTTGTACGTGACCATCAACGACTATCTGGACGATGGCCGCGAACGCCCGTTCGAGGTGTTTATCAATTCCAAAAACATGGAACACTATGCGTGGACGGTGGCGCTGTGCCGGATGATTTCGGCGGTGTTTCGGCGCGGCGGGGATGTCTCGTTTGTGGTGGAAGAATTGAAAAACGTGTTTGATCCGCGTGGCGGCCAGTGGGTTGGCGGAAAATATGTGCCGTCGTTGTTGGCGGCGCTGGGTGAGGTGATTGAACGCCACATGATCGCGATTGGATTTTTACAAGGTTCCACGCCCCTGCATGGTCCCCAAACCGAATCCAAAGTGGTCAACCTGGCACCCGCACCGGGCCCCGGTTTGGATGGGCACGATGGCCTGGCGCACAAACAAGATGGTCCTGAGGGTCAGCATAAGACCCATGATCCGCGTGTGCGCTTTTGTCCCAAATGCAACCAGCCCGGCCTGATCAAACAAGAAGGCTGCGACACGTGTCTGGAATGCGGTTATTCAAAGTGCGGCTAAATTTTTGGCCAGGTTCAAAACCTGGTGCAATTGGGTCTTGGTGATGCCCAAGGCGTTCATGTGTTGGACGGTGTTGGCCAGATAGTCCATCGCGGGGCCTTTTTGGCCGACCCCCTGGGCCACAAGTCGGGCTTGTTCTGGCAAGCTTAAGCCGCCGACAAACTGGCTATGTTCGCGGCGCGCGATGAAGGTATAGGTCGACACCGTGCGGCCATCGTGCAATGTGGTGCGCAAAAATTTTGGACAATAAACCCGGGTGACCTGTTCGCGCCGGTCCAAATAGACCCGGGTCTGCTCAATGCATTTGGCGGCGACGCGAAACGCCACGCCCGAACACGATCCCCCCCGGCTCATCCCCAACACCAGCCCCGGGTGCTGGGGGGTGCCACGGTACACCGTGGACAGCACACACAGGCTGCGATGGTAGCCATGGACCACGCCGGGCTGGGCCTCCAAATAGGCAAATCCGGGATCCCACATCAACGATCCATAGGCAAAAATCCAAAAGTCATCGGCTGTGGGGGGGTGGGTGTTCATAGCCGCCATGCTATCGTCATCGGCGCAGGCTCACAAGTTGGCAAATTGTCGGCACGTCAATCTGTACCCAGGCGCGCGGCTGGGCTATAGAGAAGGACAATCGTGGAGATTTTGGAGCACCGATGGTCAAACGCCCACCCAGCGATTGGGATCGCTACAATCATCCCGCGCTGCACTATAAAAAGCCCAAGGAACTCAAACGCTTTCAAACCGCCTTGGCGGTGAGCGCCAGCGCCGCGCTTGCGTTTGGCATGTGGTCGTTTGCCTGGTACGGGGCGGTGGCGTGGATCCAGTCCGACATCACCAATTGGGCGGATCGCCAACGGGCCCTTGGAACCCAGGTCAGTGTGGCGCAAATCGACACCGGCGGTTTTCCCAGCCGCATCGTCCTGACCTTGCAAGCGCCGCGTTACGCCGGGACGTTGGCAGGGGTGCCGGTCACGTGGTCCAGCGATGCGCTGGTTGTCTCCGCGCGCCCCTGGATGCCGTGGAAATTAAACGTCGAGGCCTCGGGGCGTCATACGGTGGCCGTGGGGGCGGGGACGAATGCGGTGCGCTATTTGGGTGCCGCAGAACGTCTCAGCGCCGATGTCGAGTTGGGCGATGTTTGGCCCCAACGGCTGGACGTGCGGGTGCGCGATTTGCAATTGAAGGGCGAAAAACGGCCAGACCCGCAGGTGCTGTCGATTGGCCGGGTGCGGGCGATCCTGGATCACGACCCAACCCGTCAAGCCGGGGGCACCGGGCTCAGGGTTAATTTCAGGGGCCGCGATATCGTCTTGCCAGGGGGGCTTCCGGCCCCTTTGACGGATGGCTTTGAACAAATTGAGGTCAGCGCCCGGGTCACGGGTTCGGTGATCCCGGGCCCTGCGGATGTGCGCATTCCGGCGTGGCGCGACAGTGGCGGTGCGATAGAGTTCGAACGACTGAAAATCCGCAGCGGGTCGTTGGCGGTGGACGCCGGGGGAACATTGGCCGTGGACAAACGACTGCAACCCGAAGGGGCCTTCACCGCCAAGGTTGAAGGCCTGTTTCAACTGTTCGAGATTTTGCGGGCCCAGGGGATTATGCGCGGCAGTGAAGCGGTGGTCGCGACCATGGCCCTCACGGCGTTGAGCAAGCGGCCCACGGATGGCGGCGCGCCGTTCATCAATTTGTCGGCAACTTTGCAAGATGGCATGTTGAGTTTGGGGCCGCTGAAAATTATGAAAGTCCCGACCTTGAACTGGGGGTTCAGCAACCCTTCATCGCCCCCGCCCAAGGCGGTTGCGCCCCCGCCGCGCGATTACAAAGACATCAAGCCGGTTTTATGATTTTGCGGCCTCATCGCCAACCGGCTGGACGTCCGGGGTGTGTTGTTTGGCGTCAATGATCGACCGACGCACCCCCCGGGCGCGCGCAAAGGTGCGTTCCAGCATGTCCCCGTCGCCCGTGCGGATGGCGCGTTGCAGGGCGGTGAGGTCTTCGTTGAAGCGGCCTAAAATTTCCAAAACCGCATCCCGATTGGTCAAGAACACATCGCGCCACATCACCGGATCGCCGGCGGCGATGCGGGTAAAATCGCGAAAGCCCGAGGCGGAAAACGTAATCACTTCCTGTTTGGTTTCGTCTTCCAACTGATCGGCGGTATCGACAATGGAATAGGCAATCAAGTGCGGCAGGTGTGAGGTGATCGCCAGCACCCGGTCGTGATGTTCGGGGGACATAATTTTAACTTTTGCACCGCACCCTTGCCACAGTTGTTGGACTTTTTGCACCGCCGCGTCATCGGTGCCGGGGGCCGGGGTGAGGATGGTCCAGCGACCGGGAAAGAGATCCGCATAGCCCGCCGCCGGGCCGGAATTTTCGGTGCCGGCAATCGGGTGTCCGGGCACCAGGTGGACGCCTTGGGGAAGATGCGGCGCGATGTCGCGGATGGTGGTGGATTTGACCGACCCCACATCGGTGACGATGGCCCCGGGCTTGAGGCTGTCGCGGAGTGACCGGGCCACCGCCGCCTGTGCCCCCATGGGCGTGCAAATGACCACCAAATCGGCATCGGCGGCGGCGGTCGCACCGTCCAGGGAATAACTGTGGCCCAGTTTCAGCCGTTCGGCGATGGCCAGGGTTTCGGTGCTGCGGGTGGAAATGGCGATGTGTCCGGCCAATCCGTGCAGGGTCATGGCGCGGGCCATGCTGGACCCGATCAAGCCGATGCCGATCAGCGCCACCCGGTCGAACAGCGGTGCGGTGTTGGGCATGGGTCAAGCTCCGGGGGTGTTTTTGGTGAAGTCTTCGATGGCGGTGATGAACGCGGTCATGTCAGCGCCGGGACCGATGGAAATGCGCAAACAGTCGGGCAACCCATATCCAGCCACCCGGCGCACGATGATGCCCCGCTGGCGCAAAAAGGCGTCGGCGTTTGCAGCCGTTTGGGCATCGCCAAAGCGGGCCAGAACAAAATTTCCGACACTGGCGGTGGTGGCGATGCCGTGCGCGTTGAGGGCGGTCTCGGTCTTGTCGCGCCAAATTTGGTTGTGCTCAAAACATTTTGCCTGGAAATCCAGATCTTCCAGCGAGGCAATCGCCGCCGCCTGGGCGGGTGCGGATACATTGAACGGGCCGCGCACGCGGTTTAAAACATCGGCGATCTGGGTCGGGAAATAACCCCACCCAACACGCATCCCGCCCAGCCCGAACAACTTGGAGAAGGTTCGCGTCATGACGGTATTTTGACCCGCGTCGACCAATTCAATGCCGGGGGAATAATTGTTTTTATCGACAAATTCGGCATACGCCGCGTCGATCACCAGCAACACGTCACCCGGCAGCCCGACCCGCAGCGCGGTCAATTCGGCGTGGCTGAGATATGTTCCGGTGGGGTTGTTGGGATTGGCGATGAAGACAATCCGGGTGCGCCGGGTGACCGCGTTCAGGACCGCGCCGACGTCGGTGCGCAAGTTTGTTTCGGGGGCCTTGACCGGGGTGGCCCCGGCGGCCCTGGCGGCGATGGGGTAAATCAAAAACCCGTGCTCGGTGTACAAAACCTCATCACCCGGCCCGGCGTAACTGTAGGTCAGCAGGCTCAACAATTCATCCGACCCGGCCCCGCACACAATCCGTTCGGGGTCGAGGCCAAACCGCTTGGCGATCGCGCCCCTAAGTTCGCTGGCCCCGCCGTCGGGATAACGGTGCGCGGTCGTGGCGGCCTGCTGCATCGCGGCAACGGCCCTGGGCGAGGGACCAAAGGCCCCTTCGTTGGAGGACAACTTGATGATGCGGTCGACCCCGCCGATTTTAAAATCGCCACTGACATACGGATCAATATCCAGGATCGTCGGGCAGGGCGGAACCGTGGGCGTGCTCATGGGGTGGGACCCACCGTGAGTTCGTCGTCGCGGATGGGCAAGGCATAGCCGCCGATGGTGATGGCAAATTCGACCGCGCCGTCAAAGGTCGCCTTGAACCGTTCGATGCGGGGATCGTCGGAGGCCACAAAGTCATCCAGCTCAATCAGGGTTTGCCACACCGTGGGGCGGTTGTCTTCATGGCTTTCGGTGCTGGATATCATGCCGAGAGCGGCGCTTTGCAAACCACTGAGAATTCGGCTGGGGGCCAATTGTTCGGCGCTTTCGACCACCAAATAGGTGCGGTCAAGACCGGTTTTTTCCTGCTCCACCGGCGACACCACCAGGGCTTCCAGGTCACGCGGGCGGGCATTGCCCCCGGTGACAAACGGCAACCGGGCGATGATACGCGGCACGTCGGGGCCTTCAAAGGCCAACCGCCGCCACCACGGATCGGGGTCGGCGCGGGTGGGCAACGGCAAAATACCGACGGTGACCTCCTGGGTTTGCACCGCTTCGATGATGCGGCGGGTGGACGGAAAGGGCGTCATCGGGGTGTAGCTGCCGTATTGGTCGCGCGCGAGGTCCCAAAAGCTGTCGCCGGTTTCATCCATGAACACGCCCACGGAAAATGGCCCTTCCATGCTTAAGGTGGCGACGATCAATTCGCGCCAAATGCGAAACAGTTCGCGTTTGGGGAATTTTCCGTCATGGTGGGCCAGCAAACGGTAGATGATTTCGGCTTCGCGCGCGGGGCGAATTTTCACCCGGTCGTTTTTTTTAAACAGCCGCACCTCTTCGACAATTTTGGTTCGTTGTTTGAGCAAATCGTGGATTTGATCGTCAATGGCGTCGATTTCGCGCCGCAGGTCTGGTAGGTCACGCGCCATGAGGAGCCTCAAAATGATCGGATCAGAGCAATACCGGTGCCCGGAAATTAAAGAGTAATGGCGCAGAAATCAAAGAAAACATTGACACTTTACGGAGCCAATCCTAGCAATGAGGGTTTCCAGGAGCCAACTTTAAGGACACACCACAGCGATGAGTGCCGATGAGGTCAAACATGCCGACCCGGACCGGGGGGCGGCTGAAGGTGCCGATGGCGTGCCGAACGACGCGCCGTGGACGTTGCCCGGCACCCGTGTTTGTTTGGCCAAGGACACCGCGTTGCGCCTTGACAGCGCCGTGGAATTGACCGGCGTGCACATTGCCTATCAGACTTGGGGCACCCTGAACGACGATAAATCCAACACCATTTTGGTCTGCCACGCGTTGACCGGGGACCAGTACATGGTCGATCCCCATCCCATCACGGGCAAACCCGGTTGGTGGCACCATATGGTCGGGCCCGGCAAGGTGATCGATACGGATCGCTATTTTGTCATTTGTTCAAATATTTTGGGCGGTTGCATGGGCACCACCGGACCGCAAGACATCAATCCCGCGACCGGCAAGGAATGGGCCCTGGACTTTCCCGTGATCACCATTGGCGACATGGTCCGGGCGCAAAAATTGCTGATCGACCATCTGCAAATTGACAGCTTGTTCGCCGTGGTGGGGGGCTCGATGGGCGGGATGCAGGCGCTGGAATGGGCCTATCAATTCCCCAAACACGTCTTTGCCGCGGTGCCGATTGCCACCGCCGCGCGTCATTCGGCGCAAAACATCGCCTTTAACGAAGTCGGCCGTCAAGCCATCATGTCCGATCCGGACTGGTGCGAGGGCAACTATAACCGCCATGCCAAGCGCCCCCACCGGGGCTTGGCGGTGGCCCGCATGGCGGCGCACATCACCTATTTGTCGGAAACCGCGCTGACCAGAAAGTTTGGCCGCAACCTGCAAGACCGCGACGCGGTGACGTATGGCTTCGACGCCGATTTTCAGGTGGAAAGCTATCTGCGCCACCAGGGCAGTACGTTCGTTGACCGTTTTGACGCCAATGCGTACCTGTACATCACCCGGGCGATGGATTACTTCGACATTGCCAAGCAGCACGGCGGGACCTTGGCGCATGCGTTTAAAGATACCTCGGTGCGGTTTCTGGTGATGTCGTTTACCTCCGACTGGCTGTATCCCACCCGCGAAAACCGTGACGTGGTGCGGGCCTTGAACGCGGGCGGGGCCAATGTCAGCTTTGTCGAAGTCCAATCAGACAAGGGCCATGACGCGTTTTTGCTGGATGAACCGGATTTTCACAAGGTTTTCGAAGGGTTCCTGGAAGGCTGTGCGGAACATCGCGGGTTGAGGAGAAAACCCCAATGATGATGGTTCCCGAAAACCCCAAATCCATCCGCGTCGATCTGCAACTGATCGCCGATATGATTGAGCCCAACACCCGCGTGCTGGATGCGGGGTGCGGCAATGGCATGCTGTTGAATTATCTGTGGCGCAGCAAAAACGTGGACGCACGGGGCATTGAAATCAGCACCGAAGGGGTTCAGGCGTGCGTGTCGTCGGGGCTGTCGGTGGTGCAGGGCGACGTCGAAACGGATCTGAAAGATTATCCCGCCGGATCGTTCGATTATGTCATTCTCAGCCAGACCTTGCAGGCCATGCATGATCCGCGCGAAGTGTTGACGCAGATGATGCGCATTGGCAAACGGGCGATTGTCTCGCTGCCCAATTTCGCCTATTGGCGGGTGCGTCTGTATTTGATGTTCAAGGGCCGGATGCCGGTCAGCGAAAACCTGCCCTATGAATGGTACAATACCCCCAACATCCATTTTTGCACCATTCTCGATTTTGTCACTTTGGCCCAGGACATGGGCCTGACCATCGAACAAAGCCTGTTTTTGAACGAAGAAGGGTCATCGAAGACCATCGGCCATTCGCTCGCCGCCGCCAACTGGTTTGGTGAGCAAGGGGTGTTCTTGTTGCGCCAATAGAGGCCCCGCTTATTTGCGGTTTACGCCCCCGCCGGGGGGGGCCAACGCGAAGGCGCGTCGGGCCTGGTGTTTTCCGTTTAATTGGCCGCCATAAATTTCCTTGGCCGCTTCAACCATCACCACCCCGCCGAACGCAGGAAACAAACGTCGGCCAATTTGTTCCCACGCCGCCCCCGCGCCCAGCATCAGCCGGGCATGGCTGGGCGGCATGTACAATCCCACCCGGGTGCGCACCGGGGTGAACATGTTGTCGCGCAACAGGCGCGACAATTGCGGTGGGGAATACGGCTGGCCGTGGGCAAAGGGGCTGCGTTCCAGGCGCGCCCAAATGCCCCGGCGGTTGGGCGCGACGATGATCACCCGGCCGCTGTCGGACAACACCCGCCACACCTCGCGCAGCATATGACGCAGATGTTCGGATGACTCGACCGCATGGACCATCAAAATGCGGTCCATCGAGAGGTCGGGAAACGGCAGTTCCTGTTCGTGAACCAGGGCGGTTAGCCCGGGTTCATTGGGCGGCCAGTGCAACACCCCTTGGCGGGCGGGCATGGCGGCGACGGTGCGGCTGGATTGGGGTCGAAACAGGCCCAAATAGGGCGTGGTATAGCCGATTCCCAGCACGTTCATGGCGGTTACGTCGGGCCACATTTGAGACAAATTCTGACGAATCACGCCGCGCGCCACCCGGCCCGTGGCGGTGGCGTAAAATTCTCGAAGGTCAACGGCGTCTATCCACATCACGGCAGTGTAAAGCCGAATGCTCGGGCTCAAAAGTGAAATCGCGGATGCGCCCCGGGCGCAACGGTGATACGGTCCAGGCACCACCCGCATTTGCAAAGGCACGAACGCGATGAACGATCTTGAAATTTGCCAACTGGCGGTTTTGAACGACAACTATGTGTATTTGGTCCATGACCCCGCCAGCGGTAAAACGGCCTGCGTGGACCCGGCGGTGGCCGGCCCGGTTTTGGCCGAGTTGGACGCCCAGGGCTGGGAGTTGTCGCATATCCTGATCACCCACCCCCATTTCGATCACGTGGATGGCATCGCCGAAATCGTTGCCGCAACCGGGGCACAAGTTTATGGCAGCCGGGATGATTTTGGCGAAATTCCCAAATGCGATCACGGCGTTCTGGAAGGCGATGAAATTAAATTGGGCAGCGTTAAAATTCAGGTCCTGGAGGTTCCCGGACACACCGTTCATCATGTGGCGTACAATTTTGTCGCCGCCAAAATTTTATTTGTCGGCGATACCCTGTTTTCGCTGGGGTGTGGTCGGTTGCTGGGTGGGGTGGCGCCGCAAATGTGGAACAGCTTGAAAAAAATACGCGCTTTGCCGACCGCGACAGAAATTTTTTGCGCCCATGAATACACCCAGGCCAATGGCGAATTCGCCCTGAGTATCGATCCCGACAACGCCGATCTACAAGCCCGCGTTCGAGACGTTGCCACCTTGCGGGGCAAAGGTCTGTCGACCGTGCCCAGCACCTTGGCCGAAGAAGTCCGTTGCAACCCGTTTTTGCGCTGCGACGTGCCCGCGTTTAAAGCCCAATTGGGCCTGGCGGAGCGGGACGCGGCAGAGGTGTTCGGTGAAATTCGCAAACAAAAGGACCGTTTTTGATGAAACTTTACACCTCGCTGACCTCGCCGTTTGGCCGCAAGTGCCGCATCGTTGCCCATGTGGTGGGTCTTTTGGAGCGGGTCGAAGTTTGCCCCGTTGATTACAAGACGGATGCCTATCGGGCGCTCAATCCGTTGGCGAAGGTGCCCGCGCTGGAATGCGACGATGGAATGGTTTTGATTGATTCCCCGGTGATCGCGGCTTATCTGGACAGCTGTGGCGGTGCGCCCGACGTGGTCTATCCAATATCACCTAAGGCGCGTTGGCAGGCGCTGGCCCTGGAGGCCTTAGCCGACGGCATCATGGATGCGGGGGTGTTGATTTTCCTGGAAAACAAGCGTCGCGCCGAACACCGCTCAGAAGGCTGGCTGGCCGCCCAGGCCGGTAAAGTCAACGCCGGTCTGGACGCCCTTGAAAGCCACGCGGGAGATTTCGGTCACCAGCGCACGATCGGCATTTTGGCCACCGCGGCGGCTCTCAGTTGGTTGGAATATCGCGACATTGTCGGTGACATAAGGCGGACGCGGCCCAGGCTTGGGGCGTGGTTGGACGAAATCGCGCGCGAACCGTTCATGGTGGACACCGCCCCCCCACCGCCATAAGGAAACCACGCAAGGCCCGGGGTGCTGGAACCTCGGAGATCACCAGGAACCCGGTCGAGAGATATAAAAATCGGCGCGTGGCCGCACCAAACCGCCTAAGTGGTGATGTATTGGCCGCCGTTTACGGTCAAGGTTGCACCGGTGATATAGCCCGCGTCATCGGAGGCCAAAAACGTCACGCAGCGGGCAATTTCCGCAGGTTCAGCCAAGCGTCCAACCGGGATTTGCGGGAGAATTTTGCTGTTGAGGACGTCTTCGGGGATGTCCTTGACCATGTCGGTGGCGACGTAACCGGGGGCAATACAGTTGACCGTGATGCCCTTGCGCGCGCCTTCCTGGGCCAAGGCCTTGGTGAAGCCGATGACGCCCGCCTTGGCGGCTGAATAGTTGGTTTGGCCCATTTGGCCTTTCTGGCCGTTGATCGAACTGATGTTGATGATCCGGCCAAAACCCCGTTCGCGCATCGGTCCGATGACGTTTTTGGTGGTGTTGAACATGGAATTGAGGTTGGTGTTGATCACCGCATTCCAGTGTTCAAGGGACATCTTGTGGAGCATTCCATCGCGGGTGATGCCGGCGTTGTTGACCAAAACGTCTATGGCGCCGATTTCGGCGGTGATCCTGGCGATGGCGACTTCGCAGCTGGAAAAATCCGACACGTCGAATTTGTACACCGGGATGGCGGTGGATTTTTTAAACGCCTTGGCGGCTTCGTCATTTCCCCCGTAGGACGCACAAACCGCAAACCCCGCGTCTTTGAGGGCGATCGAAATGGCCGCACCGATACCACGGGTGCCACCGGTGACCAGAGCTGTACGGGACATGGCTGTTCTCCTTACATTCAAGTTAGGGACGTTCAAGGCACATGGCGATGCCCATGCCGCCGCCGATGCACAACGTGGCCAAGCCTTTTTGTGCCTCGGCGCGCTGCATTTGATGCAGCAAGGTGACCAAAACGCGCGTGCCGCTGGCGCCAATGGGGTGGCCCAGTGCAATCGCACCGCCGTTGACATTGACCTTGTCCGGATCCCACCCCATCGCTTGATTGACCGCGCAAGCCTGGGCTGCGAACGCTTCGTTAGCCTCAATCAGATCCAGATCATCGACGCTCCATCCGGCCTTTTTTAACGCTGCGGTGGACGCCGGGATCGGCCCGGTGCCCATCACTTGCGGATCGACCCCTGCGGTGGCCCAAGAGGCGATCCGGGCCAGCGGTTTGAGGCCAAGGTGTTCGGCCTTGGCGGCGCTCATCACCACCACCGCGGCGGCCCCATCGTTCAGACCCGATGCATTGCCCGCGGTCACGGTGCCGTCCCTGGAAAATGCCGGGCGCAATTTACCGAGGCTCTCCTGGGTGGTGCCGGCACGGGGGTATTCATCCGCGCTGACGGTGGTTTCCCCGCGCCGGGTTTTGATCGTGACGGGGGTCATCTCATCGTCGAAAATCCCGGCCTGTTGCGCGGCTTCGGCTTTTTGTTGCGAGCCGGCGGCAAAGGCGTCTTGATCGGTGCGGCTGAGGTTGAATTTTTCGGCCACGTTTTCGGCCGTGGTGCCCATGTGATAGTCGTTGAAGGCATCCCACAGACCGTCCTTGATCATGGTGTCGATCAGTTCATTGGTGCCCATTTTGGTGGCGGTGCGCAGATGCGTGGTGTGGTTGGCGAGGCTCATGCTCTCCATCCCCCCGGCGACCACGATGGTGCTGTCGCCGCACTGCACGGCCTGGGCCGCCAACGCCACCGTGCGCAAACCCGAGCCGCACACCTGATTGACCGTGTAGGCGGTGCGCTCTACCGGAACGCCAGCCGCAATAGCGGCCTGGCGGGCGGTGTTTTGACCGCACCCGGCGCTTAACACGTGGCCCATGATGACCTCGCTGACCTGATCGGCATCAATCTTGGCGCGGAGCAAAGCCGCGCGGATGGCGAGTTCACCCAAGTGCACGGCGGGAACCGTGGACAAGGCCCCTAAAAAAGTCCCGATGGGGGTGCGTGCGGCGCTGACGATAACGATGTCGGTCATGGAGGCTTCTCCCAAATGCGAAAACCGGATACCAAAGAATTAAGGACGCGGTGCAAGATGCGCCAACCCTTCATTAAGAACGCTCAGCTTAGAGGGATACGCTCGACGCGTGCAATACTAAATGATGCAGTGCACAAACAAAAGTGCAGCACGTGCAGCATTTTTTCATTGCAATGCAGCAAATGCGCGCACACAGTGACAACACGAGAGTGACAGCATGCGGGGGACATGATTTTGGTACAGAAAAGGGGCAGTTATGGCAGACGCCAGCCGGGCTGACGAGCCCATCACCATTAAAAAATACGCCAACCGGCGTCTTTATAACACCGCGACCAGCAGTTACGTGACCTTGGACCACCTCGCGCAAATGGTCCGCGATGGCGTCGATTTCGTGGTTCACGATGCCAAATCCGGCGCGGACATCACCCGCCAGGTGTTGACCCATATCATTGTCGAGGAAGAAGCCAAGGGCACCAGCATGCTGCCGTTGGGCTTCCTGCGCCAGTTGATCGCACTTTACGGCGACAGCCTGCAATCTATGGTGCCGGGCTATCTGGCACAGAGCATGAAGGCCTTTGCCGGCAATCAAGACCAAATGCGCGAATGGATGGATCAGTCCTTTGGCACCAACACGGCCCTAAAACCGTTTGAAGGGATGGTGCGCCAAAATATGGCGATGTTTGAAAACGCCATGAAAATGTTTAACCCGGCAGTGGCCGAGGCCGCCGAGGCCGCCAAGGGCTCCGCGTCGGCCCAGGACGATGGCGACATGGATGAGATGCGCAGCCAATTGGATCAACTGCAAAAACAACTGAACGAACTGAGCAAGCGTGGCTAATCGGTCAGGCTGTCCATATGTGAAATGAAGTTCCAGACCAGCTCTTTGGCCGGAAATGTGGGGGCATTGAGGCGCACGGCGACGATTGTCAGGTTGCTGCCTGGCAGCAAATCGCTGAGTTCCGTCAAAGCGCCCTTGGCCAGTTCCGGCAGGGCCAGAGAACGTGGCAACCAGGCCACCCCGACGCCAGCCATGGCCAGTTGAAGGTTGGCGAGTGTGAGGGCCGTTTCGGCTTTTGTGTGAACCGATGTCACGCCCCGCATCTTTGAAAATATTTCCCGGTTAACGACCTGGCCCAGAAACGATTCACTGGGATAAACAACCACCGGGATTTCGCCGTCTGCGTAATCTTCCTTGAGCTTATGCACATGTGCCGTGGCGTAGACCGGAATGAGGCGTTCGTGGCCGAGGGTGCATTGCTCCAAAAAGCCCTCCTGGGAGGGTAACTGTTCATTTTCAAATTGATAAATCAAGATCAGGTCGGCCTGCTTGGTCATGAGCAGGGCGTAGCATTCCTCGCGATTGGCGGAACGCAAGCGGATGCTGATGTCTTTACTGTCGGACAGTCTTTTGATCAGGGGCGGCGTGAGGGACGTCGTAATGGCGTGCTGGCTTGCCATCACGAGGTGGTTGTGAGTATCGCGGTTTTGGCGTTTCAATTCGCGCCGCAGGTTGCGCAACCCCGCCGCAAGTTCCTGGATATTTTGTTGCTGGTCTATCACCGATTTTTTGAGTTGCACCGGTTTTTTGGAACGGTCGAAAAGCTCAACGCCAACACTGTTTTCGATGGACTTGATGCGTCGGGAAAATGCCGGTTGGGTTAAGAGGCGTTGCTCAGCCGCGCGGATGAAAGACCCCGTTTCCAACACGGCAAGGATATCTTCAAGCCATTCCAGACGCATAAAACCATCCCATAACATGCATTAAACGCATATTGTGGGGGCTATTTTGCATTTGCGCAACGATTTCTTGCGGGTAATAATCGTTTTTAGCGTTTTTATATCTATGTCTTAAGGAAGGTCTCTCCCTCATGAATTTGGCTCATTTCCCACGCGTGCGCCTGGCGCATCTTCCGACGCCACTTGAGCGTATGGACCGCTTGAGCGAAGCCCTTGGCGGCCCGGAAATCTGGATCAAGCGGGATGATTGCACCGGCCTGTCGACGGGGGGCAACAAGACCCGCAAACTTGAATTCCTGATGGCCGAAGCCCAGCAACAAGGGGCCGATATGGTGATGACGCAGGGTGCGATCCAGTCGAACCATGCGCGCCAAACGGCTGCGTTCGCGGCCAAGCTGGGGATGGATTGTCATATTCTCCTGGAAGACCGCACCGGGTCCACGGACCCGAACTACAACACCAACGGAAATGTATTCCTTGATTTTATTCACGGTGCGACGGCCGAAAGACGCGGCCCCGGACTGGATATGAATGCGGAAATGGAAGCGGTTGCGGCAAAGTTAACGGCCGCCGGTCGCAAGGTCTATACAATCCCCGGAGGGGGCTCAAACACAACCGGAGCCCTTGGCTATGTCAATTGCGCGGTTGAGCTTCTCGGCCAGGCCAACGAACGGGGACTGGTGATCGATCATATCGTCCACGCGACGGGCAGTGCGGGAACGCAGGCCGGGTTGATCGCCGGGCTGAAAGGCATGAATGCGCATATCCCGCTTTTGGGCATCGGCGTGCGCGCGGCCAGGACGGCACAAGAAGAAAACGTCTACAAGCTTGCCGTGGCCACGGCTGAAAAGCTTGGCTGCCCCGGTGTGGTCGCACGCGAAGATGTGATCGCCAATTGTGATTATGTCGGTGAAGGCTACGGTATCCCGACCCCTGCGGGGATCGAAGCGATCACATTGTTTGCCGAACTGGAAGCCATTCTCCTGGATCCGGTTTATTCCGGCAAGGGCGCGTCGGGCTTGATCGACCTTATTCGCAAGGGGCACTTCAAGAAGGGGGAGCGGGTTGTCTTCTTGCACACGGGTGGGTCGGCGTCTCTCTTTGGCTACACCAGCGCATTTGATTTCGGGGAACGCTCATCCCCGTTGGCGCCACGGTGAGGGCCGTTGGAGGATAAATGATCATGCGGCGCTTCGCCGGCAACTTTACGCAGCAAGAATCAATCAGCGAAGAGGCGATCTCTGCTGCACTTGAGGTGCTGCGTTCGGGGCGGCTGCACCGCTATAATACCCAGGGCGATGAGCTTTCCCAGGCCGCTCTTTTAGAGCAAGACTACGCGGCTTATCAGGGCAGCCGGTATTGCCTTGTGTGCGCATCGGGCGGCTATGCCATGGCCATCGCGCTGCGCGCTGCGGGCTTGCAGGCGGGGGCGGCGGTTTTGACCAACGCGTTCACGCTTGCCCCCGTTCCAGGGGCCATCGTCAATGCCGGGGCTCAACCGGTTTTCGTCGAAATTACAAACGACCTGGTGATTGATCTCGATGATCTTGAGCGCAAGATCAAGGCAACCGGGGCGCGTTTTTTGCTGCTTTCGCACATGCGCGGACACATGGTCGATATGGACAAATTGGCGCGCATCGTGGCGGCGCACGATGTAACCCTGATCGAGGACTGCGCCCACACCATGGGGGCCCGGTGGCAGGGGCGCAAAAGCGGAAATTTCGGTCTGGGTGCCTGTTTCAGCACCCAGACTTATAAGCATCTGAACTCCGGGGAAGGGGGGATTTTGACATCCAGCGACCCCGAATTCATGGCTCGGGCCATTATGTTGTCCGGATCGTACATGCTTTACGAACGCCATGGCGCGTCGCCGGATCCCTCTGTTTTTACCGATATTCGTCTGGAAACACCGAATTTTTCGGGGCGGATGGACAATTTGCGGGCGGCAATTTTACGCCCGCAATTGGCCCGGCTCGACACCAATATCGGGCGCTGGAATGAACGCTATGCAAGGCTTGAACGAACACTTCAACGGCTCGAAGCTGTCCACGTCCCAACCCGTCCGGCGGCTGAGGAGTACGTTGGCAGTTCGTTTCAGTTCATGATACCGAACATATCGGGCAAGGCCGCGCGCGGCTTCGTCGCGGCCAACAAGGCGCGTGGCGTGGAGCTGAAGTGGTTTGGGGATGAGGAACCGGTGGGGTTCACCAGCACCCATAAAAGTTGGCGTTATCTCGGCCCCCAATCGCTGCCCAAAACGGACGCGATCCTTGCCACGCTCTTCGACATCCGCATCCCGTTGACGTTTTCGGTGCAAGATTGCGCCGATATTGCCGAGATCATTGCCGCGTGCGCGCAAGAAGTTTCTATCCACGGGGCAATCCCATGAGCCTTGAACAGACAAAACGACGGGTGGGCATTCTCGGCGGGATGGGACCGGAGGCGACGGTTCTCTTGATGAGGCGGGTGATTGATCTGACCTCAGCTTGCGACGACAGCGACCATGTCCCGTTGATCGTCGACAACAACACTGAAGTGCCGTCACGCATCAAGGCGATTGTTGAGAAAAACGGCGCGGACCCCGCTCCGGTGCTGGCGACCATGGCCCGGAACCTTGAAGCGTGTGGAGCAAAAGCCCTGGCGATGCCGTGCAACACCGCCCATCATTATGCATCCTTCATCGAAGGCGCGGTGCACATTCCGTTTTTGAATATGATCGAGATGTCCGCGCAACGGGTGTCCGCCATGACGCTAACAAAAACGCGGGTCGGATTGCTGGCCTCGCCAGCCGTGCAGTCGACGGGGATTTTCGACCGGGCGTTTTCCCGCGTGCAGATCGAAACGCTCTATCCTGGCGACCCGGGCCAAATGCTCGACGCGATCCGCTGCGTGAAGGTCGACAGCGCGGACCGGACCGCGCGCCAAACACTGGACCGTGCCGCCCGGGAACTGATGGACAACGGTGCGGATGTTTTGCTGGTTGCGTGTTCGGAACTGTCAATTATTGCAGATGCAATACCGAACTCTTTCCCCCGCGTTGACACGATCGACGTCTTGGCGAAAGGGATCGTTGAATTCTCGGGCGCGAAACTGCGCGCTGTGGATGAGGGGCAAGTCATGTGATAGGCGCGAAATGCTGTCGCCCCCCTTTTCCCGCAAGGGCGAGGGAAAGCCGCTTTCGCCAATGGTGTGTTTCAATCGAAAAACAATGGAGGTTAACATGATTAAGAAGTTTACGCGGGGCGTACTGGCCGCAGCGGCGATGTACGGTATGTTGAGCGGTTCGGCGATGGCCGAAGACAAGGTCGTCATCGGTTATTTCGGCAATCCGACCCCCATGCAGGTTGCTGCCGCTGAGGGCAAATTCAAGACCGCAACCGGATGGAATATCGAATGGCGGAAATTCTCTTCGGGAACCGATGTGATCGCGGCCATGGCGTCGGGTGATGTCAGTGTGGCGGAACTGGGATCGTCACCCTTGGCGATTGCGGCAAGCCAGGGGGTGGAGTTGCAGCTGTTTATGATCGCGCAGGTCATCGGCGAGGCGGAATCTCTTATCGTGCGCAATGGCTCGGGCATTGAAAAAGTGTCACAACTGAAAGGCAAGCGTATTGCCGTGCCGATCGGTTCGACCGCTCATTTCTCGTTGATGGGGGCGTTGAATTACGCTGGCATCGATGAAAAAGACGTCACCATCATGAACATGTCACCGGATCAAATTGCCGCCGCCTGGCAACAAAAGGCCATTGATGCGGCCTTTATCTGGCAACCGGTGCAATCGCAAATCCTTAAAGACGGCAGCTTGCTTGTCGGTGCGGACAAAACCGCGGAGTGGGGATACCCGACATTTGACGGATGGGTGGTGAACACGAAATTTGCACAGAAAAACCCCAAATCCATGGTCACATTTATCCGTGAAATGGACGAAGCCAACCAGGCTTTCTTGAAAAATCCGTCGGCCTGGACGGCCACCAGCGCACCGGTAAAAACGATTGCGGCGCGCACCGGGGCCGAAGCCGGTCAGGTGCCCGGTATCTTGAACGGTTTCACCTTCTTGCCGATTTCCGAACAGGTCAAACCGAACTGGCTGGGTGGCTCGATTGCGAAGGCGATTGAATCGACGGCCAAATTCTTGAAATCGGCCGGTCGGATCGAGAGCGTGGCCAGCGATTATGGCCGCTTCGTCAATATCGACCTTGCCAAAGCCGCAGCGCAGTAAGAAGCGGTGAACTTAAGAAACTAAAAAACAGTGAAGGGGTTCGGTCCCAGGAGACCGAACCCCACTCACAGGGAGCCATCATGGCACTTGAGATACTTGACGTATGCGTTGCGTTTCCCAGTGGCGACGACCGTCCACCGGTCGCGGCGTTGCAACGGATCAATCTAAATCTGGAAGAGGGGGAATTCGTTGTGGTTCTTGGCGCTTCAGGTTGCGGCAAGTCCACTTTGTTAAACCTCATTGCCGGCTTTCTGGCACCGACCAGCGGGCACATTGAACTGGACGGCGCGGAAATTCACGGGCCGGGGGCGGATCGCTCGGTGGTGTTTCAAAAACACGCTCTCTTGCCGTGGCTCAATGTGCGCGACAACGTGGCTTTTGGCTTGAAACTTCAAGGGTGGTCGAAACAGGAACGCTACGCGGCTGCGGATAAAATTATCGCGCTGCTGGGGCTGCAGGGTTTTGAAAATTCACCGGTCTATGAGTTGTCGGGCGGGATGCAACAACGTGTTGGCATCTCAAGGGCGCTGGCCTGCGATCCGAAAATTCTGTTGATGGATGAACCGCTCGGTGCGCTGGATGCGCTGACGCGTGAAAAGGCGCAAGAACTCATTTTGAATATCTGGAACGACACCAGGAAAACGATTTTCTTTATCACCCATAGTGTCGAAGAGGCCCTGTTTATGGGCACGCAATTGGTGGTGATGTCACCGCGTCCGGGGCGGATCACGAACCGCTTCGATTTGCCATTTTCTCGTCGGGTTTTGGCTGGCCAGTCGGCACGTGAAGTGAAGGCATCGGCGGACTTTATCTCCCTGCGCGAAGAGGTTCTCAGTATTATTTTTGCCGATGAGGAGGCCGCATGACCGACCACACCTCTTTGAACGATAAGACCAAACACAGGGGATTATTAGGGTTTTTTGCGCGCATGTCGCGCGACCGGCCCAAAAAACCGGGAGAAATCTATGGCGTTCCGGGCCAGGGCAACACCCTGGTTCTCAGTCTTGTAACCGTCGCCACGCTTTTGTTTATCTGGTGGCTGATCACCGCCTTGGGTCTTGTGAAGCCCTTGTTCGTGCCCTCCCCCCAGGCGATTGTGCTGAAGTTTGTTTCGATCTGGTCGAACGGCTTTACCAACACACCTTTGTGGGCCCACACGCTGATATCGGCAGGACGCGTTTTTGGTGCCTTTGCGCTGGCTTGCGCGATCGGTGTTCCCCTTGGGCTTGCCATGGGGATGGTGCCCGCCGTGCGGGGTATTTTCGACCCGTTGATCGAATTCTACAGGCCCATCCCGCCGCTGGCTTATCTGCCCTTGATGATCATCTGGTTTGGCATCGGTGAGACGACCAAAGTCTTGCTGATTTTTCTATCCGTGTTTGCCCCGGTTGCTCTGGGCGCGCGTGCCGGGGTGCGCTCTGCCGCCATTGAACAAATTCACGCCGCTTATTCTTTTGGAGGAACCCGTTGGCAGGTCCTCAAAAGCGTGATTTTACCGGCGGCCCTGCCGGAAATCCTTACCGCGATGCGGGTCGGGATTGGATTTGGGTGGACGACCCTGGTCGCCGCCGAAATGGTCGCAGCGACCAAAGGCATCGGATACATGGTGTTAGCGGCTTCGCAGTTCTTGCAAACGTCGACCGTGATCATGGGGATCTTTGTGATCGCGGCCATCGCCTATCTGTTCGATATGCTGATGCGTTTTATCGAGCGGAAGGTTGTTCCCTGGAAAGGGAAAATGTAACCGCAACAGCAGTTTAAGGGACGATCAGGAATGCCTGTGGACTATTTGAAAAAAGTTACCCGCACCGTGCAAACGGGCCAGGAAGATGTGTCCGCGAGGGTGGGGAACATGCTGTCGGAAATCGAGGCCGGTGGCGATCAGGTCGCTTGCCGCTATGCGCAGAAATTGGACAATTGGGGCGGCGATATCATCGTATCCGATGAAACGGTGCAAGCCGCGATCAAGAGCGTTCCGCAAAAACTTAAAGACGATATTTTGTTTGCGCACGACAACATCCAGCGCTTTGCAGAGGCGCAAAAGGCGACCCTTTCCGATTGTACGGTTGAGATCCAGCCGGGCTTCAAAACCGGCCAAAAAAGCATCCCGGTGTCGGCGGCGGGGTGTTACGTGCCGGGCGGGCGTTACAGTCATATCGCTTCGGCCATTATGACCGTGACGACGGCCAAAGTCGCAGGCGTTTCGTACATCGCGGCGTGCTCGCCGCCCAAGCCGGGTATCGGGATTTTGCCAGCGGTTCTGTTCACGATGAAACATTGCGGTGCCGACGTTATTCTCAATCTGGGCGGGGTGCAGGGCATCGCGGCGATGGCGTTTGGGCTGTTCGGGATGCCAAAGGTCGACATCCTCGTTGGCCCCGGCAACCAGTATGTCGCCGAGGCAAAGCGCATTCTTTTTGGACGCGTCGGCATCGATATGGTCGCCGGTCCAACGGATTCCATGGTGCTTGCCGATGAAACAGCCGATCCAGACATTGTCGCATGGGACCTGGTGGGCCAGGCCGAACATGGCTACAATTCCCCGGTCTGGCTTGTGACGACGGACCGTGCGCTCGCCACCGCGGTCATGGATGTGGTGCCCCGCCTGATTGAGAGTTTGCCGGGCACCAATGGGCAGAACGCAAAGTTGGCGTGGAACGATTACGCCGAAGTGATGGTGTGCTCCGACCGCGAAGAAATGGCCGACGTCGCGGACCGTTACGCCCCGGAACATTTGCAGGTGCAAGCCGCCGACCTCGATTGGTGGCTGAACAGGTTGCGTGCGTATGGGTCGCTTTTTTTGGGCGAAGAAACCACCGTTGCCTTTGGCGACAAGGCGACGGGGCCGAACCACGTTTTGCCGACATCGGGATCGGCACGTTACACGGGCGGCCTTTCGGTTCATAAATTCATGAAAACCGTCACATGGCAACGCGCGACGCGCGCAGGATCGCGCCCCATAGCCGAGGCGACAGCCCGCATTTCGCGCGAGGAGGGCATGGAGGGGCACGCCAAAAGCGCCGACATCCGATTGGAAAAATATTTCCCCGGCGAGGTTTTCGATCTGGGCGCGCAATCGTAACCGTCTATGGCGACAACCATGTGGAGGCTTAGCAGGGTGCTGAAAAAGTCCTCGCATTGAATTTTATTCCGTGATTCTCTGGTTACAGAGGATTTGGAGGTGAAGATGCGTGGACAAGACCAAACGAGCGGCACTCTTTTCAGTTACATTGACCTT